>JACCDO012066723.1_pt1 | contig 11273 bp, 9 predicted proteins | sample 7446101 | NCBI WGS metagenome assembly JACCDO01 (sample SAMN15323440, study PRJNA562643) | freshwater metagenome | isolation source: river surface water | place: USA:Blue River Watershed | collected 2017-08-16
AAAGGTTGGGGGCACGGCGCACATGCACGAGGCCCGCGACGAAGATGGCGACGAAAAGCGCGACAGTCAGCAACGTGAAGCCCAGGCCGAGTTCTTCGCCGAGAATCGCAAAGATGAAATCGGTGTGGGCTTCGGGGAGGAAGGACTGCTGTTGACGTCCGTTGCCGATGCCCACGCCGGCCGGCCCGCCAGCTGCAAAAGCGAGGATGGCTTGCCAAAGTTGATAAGTGCCTTCGCTGCGGTTCGCCTCGACATCAATGAAAGCCATGAGGCGGTGCAGACGATTGGGGTTGTTAATCACGAGCACCGCGAAACCACCGAGAGCGAGAGCGATGGAAGGCAGAAGGAATTTTAGGCGGGTGCCCGCGAGGAAGAGTAAAATCAGCCCGATGGTGCCAGTGAGAAATGAGGTGCCGAAATCCGGTTCGCACAGGATTAATCCTGCGAATAGGCCGGTCACTGCTCCGGGCACTGCAAAGCCGCGCCAGAAGTCCGTCATTTTGTTTTGCTGGATGGCGAGGTAGTGCGACAGGGCGAAGACGAGCGCGAGTTTGGCGAATTCCGAGACTTGCAGACGGATGGGGCCGAGACCGAGCCAGCGTCGGCTACCGTTCACGCTGATGCCGATGCCGGGGATGGCGACAAGTAACAGCAGCACGAGGGCGACTGCAGCAATCACCCAGGCGTAGCGACGCCCGCTTTCCAGATCGATCCACACCATAAACCAGCCGGCCCCAAGCGCGAGGGCGAGGAACACCAGTTGTTTGAAAAGGTAGTCGTATGGCGCGCTGCCCGCCGTCGAGCTCGCGCTAAAAAGCACGATCAAGCCGATGGTCTGCAACGCGCCTACACAGACGAGTATAACGTTCGCCGGAGTAAGTTGAAAATGGCGACGGGGTGCGGCGGCGGGCTTGGCGACGGTGGGACTAGTCACCATGGTCGGTCTCTCCGGCTCAAGGAGCCGCGGGCTCGATCTTGATGGTGGGCACTTCGGTGGCGTTTTCCGGGAGTCCGGCGTCGAGATCTTTGCCCGGTGGTGGCGGCGTCAGGTCGAACTTCATCGGTGTGCCGACTGACTCAGCGGGGCCGGATGGTGCCGTCGTTGCGGCAGACTCGGTGGGCTTTTCTTGGGGCGCAGCTGCAGCCGATTTTGTCACTGGGGCGGCTTTGCTAGAAGCTTTGCCGACGGAGGCTGAGCCCGGAATGGTTAGTTTTTGGCCGACGCGGATTTTGCTCGGGTCGGTGATGCGGTTGGCCGCAGCCAACTCGCCGACCGTGACTTGATAACGGCGAGCGATAGTGCCGAGGGATTCGCCGGACATCACGACATGCGTGCCGGACTCAGCGGTTGCGCGAACGGGTTTTTCAGCGGGAGTGGCGGCGGGCACTGCGGCGAGGTCGCGAGGAGTGGCAGCGGCCACGGGCTTGCCGGGGATGAGGAGCTTACGACCGGGTTGGAGGATTTGGCCGGTGGAGAAGCCGTTGGCTTTGGCGAGTTCGGAGACCGTGATGCTGTTGTGCTTGGCGATGCTCCAGAGACTGTCGCCGCGTTGGACGATATAGGAAGTGACGGAGGTCACGGCGGTCGCCGCCGCGACAGGAGCGATGGCTGCGGCATTTGGCGAGCCGGGGCGCGTAGGCTCAGCGAGATTGTCGGCGGGCGGCGGCGAGTAGGAGATGACAGGTGAGCTCGGCACGGCGGCGGGCGCAGCGGCGAGGTCGCTCGCGGAGCGTGCGGGCGCGGTGGCGTCCGGGGTGGGAATATCACGCGGCCCGGATTGGCAACCGGGGCTCGCGAAAATCACGAGGAAAGCGACGAGATGAACAGCGACGACAGCGCCGAAGATCTTGAGAATTTTCATAGCGGTTAGGATTGGTGGTGCGGAGGGTGTTTTGCTACTTAAAAAACAGGTGATTTAGACTAGCTGGACAAATTGCTCAAATTGCCGGCCGCGGTCGTCATAACCACGGAACATATCGAGGCTGGCGAAACCGGGGCTGAGGATGACGTGGTCGCCCGGTTGGGCGGCGGCGGCGGCGGCGCGGACGGCTTGAGATAAGTCGGCGCAGAGCGTGGCGGGGACAGCGGTGGGACGAAAGGCGTCGGCGAGCGTCTGGCTCGTCTCGCCCAGCAAATAGGCATGGCGGATCCGGGGCGCGATGCGGTGGACGAAGGAGGGGATATCACCGCCCTTGCTTTTGCCGCCCCCAATCCAGTGGACGGGGGAAGCGAACCCAGCGAGGGCGGCCTCGGCGGCGTGAAAATTGGTGGCTTTGGAGTCGTTCCAGTAGGAGACGCCGTGGCGTTCGGCCACTTTAGCGAGTCGATGCGCGCCGAGACGAAAAGTCTGGGCGGCGGCGTAAAGTTCGGCGGGGTCGTGGCCGGATTCCCGCCACCATGCTGCGGCGAGCAGGAAGTTTTCGCGCTGCGGATATTGGGCAAACACCGTGCCCGCGAGTTGTGGATCGGCGGGTTGGCCCTCGGTGCGGACGTGCCGGACGTTGGCGGGTAAGGCGTGTCCGTGGCTGGTGGCGTAGGCGGAGACGCTGTCACCGATATAAACCGGGGCACCAGCGGCGCGTTTAATTAAGTGCGCCTTGGCGGAAAAATAGGCGTCCATGCCGGGATGACGCTCCAGATGATCTTCGGCGAAATTCGTCCAGAGCACCGCACCGGGACGAAAGTGTTGCAGGGTCTCTGCTTGGAAAGAGCTGATTTCGCAGATGGCGGTCGTATCAGCGGGCGGCGATTGAGTCACGAGCCGACTGAGCGGATGGCCGATATTACCGGCGGCCGCGACGGTGCGTCCGGTGGTGCGCAAGGCGTGCGCGAGAAATTCCGTGAGTGTGGTTTTGCCGTTCGTGCCGGTGATGGCGACGGTCGGGCCAGACCAGAACAGCGCAGCGAAATCGTGTTCGCCGAGGCAGACGAGTCCGAGGGCGCGTGCGGTGACGAGCCACGGATGATTTGGGGCAAAGCCCGGGCTGAAAATCACCAATCGGTGAATGTGCGCGGTCTCGTTTGAAAATCCCGGGTGAGCCGTGTCACGCTGGGCTTCGTCGTAAAGCACACCGCGTGCGCTGAGTCCCGTGAGCAGACCGAGCACGGCTTGACCGCTCACGCCGGCGCCGAAAACGGCGACAGGGTGCGCGAGCAGCGTAGCGAGAAAGTTGGGCGCGGTCAGCGGCATGGAGAAACAAACGCAGGAGCCGCCGTCAGCGGTTTGGTATTGGTTTTGGGTGAATAAAGAACCTGGCGAGGGCTCCTGCGGGTGAAAGTATATGGAAAAGAAAAGAGAGGCGGCGCGTCAGCGGAGTTTCAGTGTGGCGAGTCCGAGTAGTGCAAATCCGAGTGAGAGCACCCAGAAACGGAGAACGACCTTGGTCTCGGGCCAGCCCTTCTTTTGAAAGTGGTGGTGAATCGGAGCCATGAGGAACAGACGTTGGCCCGTGCCTGTGCTGCGGCGTGTCCATTTGAACCAGCCGACTTGAAAAATCACCGAGAGCGCCTCCATCACAAAGACGCCGCCGATGATGACTAGTGTGACTGGCTGGTGGATCATGAAAGCCATGACGCCGATGAGACCGCCAAGCGCGAGCGAACCGGTGTCGCCCATGAAAACGTCCGCTGGGTGCGAATTAAACCAAAGGAACGCCATGCCCGCGCCGATGAGCGCGCCGCAGATGACCGCTAATTCGCCCGCGCCGGGCACGTAGCTAATTAGCAAATATTGGGCGATGACGCTGTTGCCCGTTGCGTAAGCCATTAAACCGACCACGAGCGCCACCGTGATGGTGCAGCCGATGGCCAGACCGTCGAGACCGTCGGTCAAGTTGATGGCGTTGCTGAAGCCGACGATCCAGAGATAGAGCAAGACGAGCAACAGCCACCACGGCATTTGCGCGATGAGCGCGTTCTTGAGGAAGGGCACCCAGAGCTCGCGGATTTTTTCCGAGCTAGTCGGATGCCAAAGCAACGCCGCCAAGGCGACGAGCGCGGCGAGCGATTGCCACGCGATTTTCTCCCAAGAACGAATCCCATCTTTGTTTTTGTGGACTACTTTCAGGTAGTCGTCACGCCAGCCCGGCACCGTGAGCGCGGTATAAACAAAAAGCGCGACGGCGACCCAGACATTCGGTTCGGCCCAGAGCACCGAGGAAAGAAAAACCGAAAGAAAGATAATCAAGCCGCCCATCGTGGGCGTGTGTTTCTTATCGAAGTAAGTGGCGCCGAGTTCGCCGGTGCGTTCGTCGATGTAGCCGTGGCCAAATTTGAGTTCGCGGAAACGCCGAATGAGCCATGGGCCAATGATGAAGCCGATTACCAGTGCAGTCAGCACCGCACCGCCCGTGCGCACGGTGATGTAGCGCAACAAACGGAACGGGCCGAACAAGTGTTCGTATTCGGAAAGAAAACTAAGCATGGGCGGAGGCGGCGGGATCGAGGAGCGTTTCGAGACGGTAGCGGCGGCTCGCCTTGAGGAAGGCCGCGCCGTTGAAGTGGGAGAGTCGTTCGCGGGCGGGCGCGAGGTCGGTGAGAATTTCGATTTGCGCGGGATCGGCGCCGTTCTCCAACAAGCCCTCGCGCAGCGCAGCGGCGTGGTCGCCGATGAGGCAGGCGTGGTCGCGCGGACGAAGCAGAATGGTGCGGCCCAATGCACGGTGCAATGCAGGGGCTTGATCGCCGAGTTCCTCCATGCCGCCGAGCACGTAGAGACGCGGGCGAGTCGGATCGGCGAGACTGTCGAACGCGGTGAGCGCGTCCTGCATCGAGGCTGGATTGGCGTTATAGAAATCGCAGTAGATGTCGGCGTCGCCCACGCGACGGAGTTCCCCGCGCCAATGCGAAGGCTGCCAACCGGCGAGACGCGTGTGCAGGTCAGTCTCAAGCACGCCAAGCTCGCGAGCGAGGGCGAGGGCGAGGGCGGCGTTCTGCGCCATACCAGTGGAGACGCGTCGCAATAAAAAGGGCCGATCTCCGCCGAGAGATACTTCGGTGCGGTCGGGCCGGTGAAGCACAGTGAAAAGTAAACGGCGTCCCGAGACGGGCACCATGCTCTCGTTGGCAGGTGCGAGCACGAGCGGATTGGCTAATTCGCGGAAGGGTGCGAAAGCCCAGCACGAGACAGGAAACACACTCAAGCCACCTAGTCGCACGGCTGCGGGTAGTAGAACTTTCTCCGCCGCTACGCCGTCGAGAGAGCCGAGCTTTTCGAGATGCGCCGGACCGACGAACGTGATGATGGCGTGGTCGGGCTGAATCATGTTCGCCAGTGGAGCCATGTCGCCGGGCGCGTTGATGCCTGCCTCAATCACGGCGGCGCGATGCGTGGCCGAGTCCAACTGGGTGAGCGTGAGCGGGACGCCGAGGTGGTTGTTCAGATTCCCTTGCGTGGCGTGAACTGCTGGCGAGCCCCCGAGCAGGAGCGTGAGCAAGTCCTTGGTGGAAGTTTTCCCCGCGCTGCCGGAAATTCCGATAACTGGACCGGTGAATGCGGCGCGATGTGTGGACGCGATGGCTTGAAAGGCGGTGAGCGGATCAGCCACGATGAGCTGCGGCAGGGGGGAGCCGGGCAATGCACGGGAGACGAGCGCGGCGCTCGCCCCACGGGCCGCCGCTTCGGCGAGAAAATCATGTCCATCGCGTTTCTCGGTGCGCAGGGCGACAAACATTTGGCCCGGCGCGAGCAGACGGGTGTCTTGCGTGAAGCCGCGGATTTCCGTCGAGGGCAGAGCCGTCCAGTGACCGGCGGTCACGGTAGCGAGCTGCGCTGGCGGAAAGGTGGGCATGAGAGTCAGGCGGGTTTGATTTTTTTGATGGCGATGAGCTCGCGCAGGACTTGGCGATCGTCGAAGGGGATAATCGTGTCGGCGAACTCTTGGTAAGTTTCGTGGCCTTTGCCTGCGACGAGCAGGCAGTCGCCTTCGCGCAGTTCGTTGAGCGCGAGACTGAGCGCGCGGCGGCGGTCTTCCTCGAAGGTCACCTTGGCATCGTCAGCGGGCGTGAGCCCGGCGCGCATATCGGTGAAGATTTGTGCGAGCGGTTCGCTACGGGGATTGTCGGCTGTGGCCCAGGCGAGATCGGCCGAGTCGAGCACGGCACGTGTCATGAGCGGGCGCTTGGAGCGATCGCGGTTGCCACCGCAGCCAAAGACGACGAGCAGCCGACCGGGGGTGATGGCGCGCAGCATGCTGAGCGCATTGCGCAAGGCGTCGTCGGTGTGCGCGTAGTCCACGACTACACCACCGGTTTGCCCTTCGTGAATGCGCTCCATGCGGCCCGGGACGCCGGGGAAGCTGCGCAGGCGCGGCGCGAGTAATGCGGGGTCGCGTCCGAGCGCGATTGCAGCGGCGAAGGCGGCAAGCAGGTTGGAGAGATTGTAGCGGCCGATGAGCGGACTTTCGAGTGCGACCGAACCGCCCGGCCAGACGAGGTTGAGAAAAGTCGAGCCGAGGTCGTAGCGCACGTTTTCGGCGCGCACTTGGGCGTCAGCAGCTTCGCCGAAGGTGATGACGCGCAGACCGCTCGGTGCTTCTGCGGCGAGACGGCGGCCGTGGGCGTCGTCGAGGTTGAGAGCTGCGGCGCGGGGTCGGGTGCCTGTTTCGCCGGTGAACAGGCGACGCTTTACCTCGAAGTATTCCTCCATCGTCTCGTGGTAATCGAGGTGGTCGCGGGTGAGGTTGGTGAAAACAGCGACGCCGAGTTCGAGCCCGTTCACGCGGTGCTGATCAATGCCGTGCGAACTGATTTCCATGACCGCATGGTGGCAGCCGGCGTCGCGGATTTGCGCGAGTAGGCCAAAGAGATCGAGTGACTCGGGGGTGGTGCGGTAGGATGGCACGACGCGGTTGCCGAGATCGTAGTTAATGGTGCCGATGAGGCCGACGCGTTGCGATGGTGTGGCGAGTAAATGTTGCAGCAGGCTGGTGACGGTCGTCTTGCCGTTCGTGCCAGTGACGCCTGCGATTTCTAGGGAGCGGTCGGGAAAGTTGAAATAGCGGCGGGAGACCGCGGCGAGGGTGCGACGCGGGTCAGCGACTTGCACGTAGGTGACGCGGGCGGCGGTCGCGGCGGGGATGCGCGTGGCAATCACCGCGACCGCGCCGCGCGAAATCGCTTCGTCGATGTAAGAACCGCCATCTGCACGACGGCCTGGGAGCGCAAAGAAAACGTGGCCGGGCAACACGCGGCGACTATCGATCGCGAGACCGGAGATGGGCCGGTCGAGGTCGCCCTTGCTGGCGACGATTTCATCCTCTTGAAAAAGATGGGAGAGCTTGGGAGCCATTTTGAGGAGATCGTTGCGGGCGGTGGCGCGAGCGCGGGGGGAAGAGGAAGTGCGGAACGCGGCGACGAGTGGATAGTTCGGGGTGAGATAGCCGATCACTGGGCACCTCCTCGGGTGGCGAGCAGCAGGGTGGGAGCGTGCACGGGTTTGATGTCGAGATACTGGATGAGTTGTTCGGCAACTCGGCGGAAAGAGGGTGCGGCCACCGTGCGACCGTAGGCGGTGCCGGCGACTTTGGCGTCATCTACGATCACAGACAGCACGACCTCGGGGCGGCTGGCGGGGAAAAAGCCGACGAATGACGCGACGTGGCGGTTGTTGACGTAGCGGCCGTCCACGAGTTTTTGCGTGGTGCCAGTTTTGCCAGCGATCTCGTAGCCCTTAATCGCGACTTCTGGGGCGGTGCCGTCAGGCGAGGCGACACGCTCGAGTAAGCGAGCGGCGAGCGCGGCGCTTGAGGGTTGGAGCACTTGACGGCGTGTCTCGGTGCCGAATGTGCGAACGAGTGAGCCATCAGCGGCGCGGATTTCGCGGACGATTTGCGGACGCAGGAGTGTGCCGCCGCTAGCGATGGCACTCATCGCCATGTGAATCTGCAGAGGCGTCGCGGCGACCGAGTGCCCCATCGGCATACGCGTGATGGTGAGACCGTCCCAATGTTTGGGGTCGTCGAGGATGCCGCGCACTTCGCCGCCTAGTTGGAAATACGTGCTTTCGCCGAAGCCGAAAGCTTTCGCGTATTTATAAAAGCGCTCTTCCCCTAAGAGCATCGCGAGTTGTGCGGCACCTCGGTTGCTGGAGTGGCTGACGATGTCTGCGACAGAGAGGAACGTGAACGGATGATCGTCTTTCGGCATTTTGCGATCGCGCCCTTTGTAGAAGACGGACGTGGCCCCGCAGTCGAACATCGTGCTGGGGGTGACGAGGCCCTCGTTAAGTGCAGCACTGGAAGCGACAATTTTGAACGTCGAACCAGGCTCGACAATGTCGGTGATGGCGCGGTTGCGTTGGGCGGCGATTTCGGCGCGCCCATAGTTGTTGGGGTCGTAGGCGGGGTAGTTGGCGAGACCGAGGATTTCGCCGGTGCGCGGGTCGCTCGCGATGATAGTCGCGAAGGCTGGTTGGAATTTTTCCGCAATCGTATCGAGCTCGCGCTCCAGTATCGTCTGCACCACGGAATCAATCGTGAGGGTGACACTGTCACCATCTTGGGGAGCAACCTCGCGGCGACGGAAACGGGCGAGCTCGCGACGGGCGCCATCTTTTTCGGATTCAATCCAGCCGTCGTGGCCGCGGAGGTAGAGATCGAAACTGCGCTCGGTGCCAGTCACGGGGGTGAATTCGCGATTCACGTAGCCGAGTAGATGGGCGGCGAGCCGACCGCCGGGATAAACACGTTTGTAGCCGCGGTTGCCGTAGAAGCCGACCACGCGCTCCTTTTGCATGTAGGCGAGGATTTCTTTGTAAACGGATTCGTCCACCTCGTCGGCGATTTTCAGGTAACGCAGACGCGGTGTCCCGGGATCGTTCAGGCTGACGCTCGCGCTCTGCATGGCCGTGCGGAGCTTTTGCTCAAACTCGGAGGCGGGTTGTCCCAGCAGGCGCGCGAGGCCGGCCCAACGGGGAATGTCTTTTTCACGCAAGAGCTCCGGGTCGGCGCCGAAAACAATGAAGGAGCGCGAGGTGGCGAGCGTGTTGCCTTTGGCGTCAAGAATGTCGCCGCGGCGGGCTTTTTCGACTTCGATTTTGTAGCGGGCTTTTTCGACGAACCGCAGCAGGTCGTCGCGTTGCAACACATGCAGCGAGACGAGACGGAAGCCGACTACGGCAAAGCAGGTCAGCACGCCTGCGGCGATTAGCCACATCCGGCGATTGTTGGTGGCAAAGCCTTGAGACATCGGTCAGCGCGTGGTGTAGGAGGCTGGGACGATGCGGAACGCGATGGCGCCCGGGGCGCGGTCGGAGGATTCGCTGTTAAAGAGAGCTTCGCGGCTGCGTTTGGCGATGAGGCGCGCTTCGGCGGCTTCGGTCACGCGGACGACTTGGGTTTGCTTCGGCAGTGCGAGGCCGAGGCGCATCGCTTCGTTTTGCCGCAGCAATTCGGCTACGGCGGCGGCAGCAGCGACTTCGGCGTTCACTTCGTCGAGCTGGCGGTTGACGTCGTCGAGTTCGCGTTCGAGTGCGCGGTTGTGCTGGGCGGCGGTGGCGATCTCTTGCCGACCCCAGACGGTGGCGAGTCCGAGACTGCCGGTGAAAAGGAGAAAGCCGAGCGCAAGCATCACCACGCGATTGGCGAGAGCGGTGGGCGGCGGGGGCTTCATGGCGGAAGGGGAATCAGAGTTTACGGAGAACACGGAGTTTGGCGGAGCGGCTGCGGGGATTGGCGTCGAGTTCGGCGGGGCCGGGAGTGAGTGGGCGTCCAGTCAACGGCTCGGCGAGGCGGGTGCGTAGCTGGCTCGGACGCGAGTCGTTGGCGCTCACGGGCTGGCCACAGAGCTCGCGGAAAAAACGTTTCACCGGACGGTCTTCGAGCGAGTGAAAGCTGATGACGGCGAGCACACCGCCAGATGCGAGACGGGCGAAAGCGGCGGGCAGTGCACGCTCAAGCGCGCCGAGTTCGTCATTCACCGCGATGCGAATGCCTTGGAAAGTGCGCGTGGCTGGATGAATTTTGCTATCGCGTTTTACGGCGGCGGGCACGGCGTCGGCCACGACTTGGGCGAGCGAAGCAGTGCGGGCGAGTGCACCGGTGCCGCGGGCTTGCTCGATTGCGGCAACGACGCGGCGCCATTGCATTTCCTCGCCGTAGTCGCGCACGGCGCGAACGAGGTCATGATGCGACGCGCGCTCCAGCCATTCGGCGGCGGGTTGTCCGTGGCGCGGATCCATGCGCATGTCAGCAGGCGCATCGTTGCGGAATGCGAAGCCGCGGGCGGCTTCATCGAGTTGGAAAGAAGAAACACCGAGATCGAAGAGAATGCCGTCGAAACCGGCTTCGGTGAGTTGCTCCAGCGCGGCAAAATCTGTGTCCACGAACCGGAACGTCGCGGGAAACTCTGAGGTCACGGCCGCAGCGCGAGGTTGTGCGGCGGGGTCGCGGTCGAGCGCGGTTACGTGCGCGCCGCTCGCGAGCAAGGCACGAGTGTGGCCGCCACCGCCGAAAGTGGCGTCGAGAAAACGACGACCCGGCGCGGGCGCGAGAAACTCCAGCGTCTCGTGCAGCAAAACGGATTGGTGGCCGGTGGACATCGTGGGCGCGGAAATTTCAGGAGCAGTGGCGGACATGGCGGCGCATGCTCACAGGTCGAGGCGGCGCATGAGGTCGCCGAAGTTTTCGCCCGCCGTCGCGCGCTTCTGCTCTTCCCAGCGAGCGGGATTGAGAATGTTGAAGGTGTTGCCCATGCCGACGAGCACCGCGGCTTTGCCGATACCAGCGTGTTGCAACAAATCTCCGGTCACGCCGAAGCGACCTTGTTTGTCGAACGTGAAGGACAGCGCTTCGGAAAACAGACGCGCTTTCACGGCCTCGGCGTCGCTGTCGGAAATTTTCATTCCCGCGAGTTGCGTTAGCAGCGCATCCACGCGCGCGGGCGGGAGCACGGCGATGTAGCCGTCGGGGTGCGGGATCGCGAGGAACGTCTCGTCGCTAGAGTGCGTCCAGCGCCAAGCCGACGGAATCGTGAGGCGATTCTTGTCGTCGAGCGTGTGTTCAAAACGCCCGGAGTAAACTGTCCCGGTGAGCGGCATTTTAGGGTGTGCGCGAGGGTAAGGCCCATGCCATTTCCCCCAAAGTGGACCATTTCTCCCCATTTCACCCCATTTACGCAAGGAAAAAGGCGGCTTATTTCGAGGGAAATTGTTCACAAAAACTCACACGCCCAAACGCCCGCCACTTTGGCCCTTTCCGGCCAACCAATTCGCGAAACTTGGCCGGATTGGTTCGCCGCGCCAAGTGACCGAGTCCGACGCTCGCGACCGGTCGGC
>JACCDO012169575.1_pt1 | contig 11273 bp, 9 predicted proteins | sample 7446101 | NCBI WGS metagenome assembly JACCDO01 (sample SAMN15323440, study PRJNA562643) | freshwater metagenome | isolation source: river surface water | place: USA:Blue River Watershed | collected 2017-08-16
ACCCAGCGGGCTTGACCGGACCAGCACCCTCAATTTTGTTGGTTTAATCAATTCGCTTTTGGCCGAATGGGGCCAGTGCAAGCGGGCTTTTGTCGGGTCGCCGACAGGCCCATGCCGTGCAGCCTTTGGGCCGTTTGAAACCAGGCCCTGAAACCAGTCGGACAAAGGGTTTCAATGCGCCGCCCCAAACCTGTGGATTGACGGAAAAAACCCGCGCAAATTGGCTTGCTCTTTGCTCATTGCAGGGCCTACAGGAGGAAAAGCCATGGGCTCGAAAAGCGAAATCAAAATCAACAAAAACAACAGGTCAAACGGTTTGCAGCAAACCATTTTTGACGAACAAGAAGTGCAAGCGCGCTGGATGCACCTGCAAGCCCACGGGAGCACCCAAGAGCAAGCGGTGTTGATGGGCATATATGAGCGCATGCTGCACCGGGGCGGCACCCGCCAGTGGGCGCGGCCAGGGTCCATGCCCGACTTGACGGGCTTGCGCGAGGCCTTGCCCAATTTCGCGCAACCCCTGGACGAAGTGCGGCGACAACTGGCCCTGGGATTGGACGGGGACGAAGGCTTGGCCCTGATGCCCATGTTGCTGCTGGGACCACCCGGCATTGGCAAGACGCACTTTGCGCGCCAACTGGCCGCCGCCTTGGGCAGCCATGCCGAATTGGTCAGCATGAATGCCATGACCGCCGGTTGGTTGTTGTCGGGCTCTTCGCCCCAATGGAAGGGGTCCAAGCCCGGGCGGGTGTTCCAAGCCCTGGTGGATGGCGACCTGGCCAACCCGGTGATGGTGCTCGACGAGATCGACAAAACCAGCGCCGATGCGCAATACGACCCGCTGGGGCCTTTGTACAACTTGCTGGAGGTCGATACCGCCGCGCGCTTAGTCGATGAGTATGTGGATGTGCGTTTGGATGCCAGCCACATCATTTGGGTGGCCACCGCCAACGATGACCGCCACATCCCCGCGCCCATCCTCAACCGCATGAACGTGTGGGAGATCGCGCCGCCCAGCCTGGAGCAGGCGCGCGGCATCGCCCGCCGCATGTGCGGCTCTATCTTGGCCCAGCACCCCTGGGGGCGGCACTTCGAAGCGCCCCTGAGCGACGACGTGTTGGACCAATTGGCCCAGATGCCCCCGCGTGAGATGCGCCGCTCGCTGATGACGGCCTTTGGCAATGCCCGTTTGGCCCGGCGCGAACAGGTGCTGCACACCGATTTGCCCCCGCGCGGGTCAAGCCGCCAGCGCATGGGCTTCATGGCCTGAGCCCCAAGGGCTGAAAGCCTTGCACAAGCCGTGTTCAAAAAATTCAAGCGAACCGGTGTTGGCGGCGGCTAACATGGCCGCATGGACACCACCCTGTCACTTTGGATCGATCAGATCCACGCCGCTGCCGCCCAGCACCAAACCCTGAACATCCAAGGCGGGGGCAGCAAGGCTTTTTATGGCCAGCCTGGCGCTGGCGCGCAGGGGCTCGACACCCGCGCCCATGCGGGCATCGTCAGCCACGAGCCCAGCGAGTTGGTGGTCACCGCGCGCTGTGGCACGCCGCTGGCCGAGTTAGAGGCCGCGCTGGCCGCGCACGGGCAGTGCTTGGCCTTTGAGCCGCCGCACTTTCGCGCTGCGGGTGACGACAGCCCCAGCTTGGCCACCGTGGGGGGCATGGTGGCCTGCGGCTTGGCGGGCCCAGCCCGCGCCAATGTGGGTGGCGTGCGCGACCATGTGCTGGGCCTGCAAATGATCAACGGCAAAGGCGAATGGCTGACCTTTGGCGGCCAGGTCATGAAGAATGTGGCGGGCTATGACGTGTCGCGCGTGCTGGCGGCCAGCATGGGCACCTTGGGGGTGATCACCGAGGTCTCGCTCAAGGTCTTGCCGCAGGCCCCGGCCGAAGCCACCCTGGCCTGTCCGCTGCCGCAGGCCCAGGCCTTGGCCCTGGTCAACCGCTGGGGTGGGCAACCGCTGCCGCTCAACGCCAGTTGTTGGGTGCACGACACCAGCACACAGCCATCCCAAGAGATCTTGTTTGTCCGTTTGCGCGGCGCAGTGGCAGCGGTGGACGCGGCCGTGCAGCGCATGCGCGCCGATGTGGCCGCGCTCGGTGCGAGTGCCAAGCTGGTCGAGGCCACCCAAGCGCGTGGTGACTGGGCCGCTTGCCGCGACCAAACCCTGCCGTTTTTCAACCCACCCGCGCCCGAGCTGGGCTTGTGGCGTTTGAGCGTGGCACCCACCGCGCCGGTGTTGGACCTGCCCAGCGCGCCGCTGATCGAATGGCATGGCGGTGTGCGCTGGGTGTGGGCCCCTGTGTCGGCCGCCCCTGGCTTGCGGGCCATGGCCCTCCAAGCCGGTGGCCATGCCACCTTGTTTCGCGCGCCTGCCCGCCCAGACGGTGAGATGCCGGCGCGTTTTTCGCCTTTGCCTGCGGTGCAGCAACGCATCCAGCGCGAACTTCAAAAGCAGTTTGACCCCCACGGCGTGTTCAACACCGGGCGGGCTGGCCTTTTATAAACACCATGCAAACCAAGCTCGCGCCCGAATACCAAGGCACACCCGAAGGCATCGAAGCCGAGGCCATCTTGCGCAAATGTGTGCACTGTGGCTTTTGCACCGCCACCTGCCCCACCGATCAATTCTGGGGAGACGCACTCGACGGCCCGCGTGGGCGCATCTACCTCATCAAACAAGTGCTCGAAGGCGAGACACCGACCCGCGACACCCAGCTCCACCTGGACCGCTGCCTGACCTGCCGCAACTGCGAATCCACCTGCCCCAGTGGCGTGCAATACGGGCATTTGGTCGATATTGGGCGCAAGCTGGTCGATGAAAAAGTGCCCCGCCCGCCCGCCGAGCAAAGCCTGCGCTGGGCTTTGAAAGAAGGCTTGTCCTCTCCCCTGTTTGCACCGGCCATGAAGCTGGGCCAGGCGGTGCGCGCGTGGTTGCCCAGCGCCCTCCAGGCCAAGGTGCCCGAGCCCCGCAGCGCTGGCGCATGGCCCACCGCCACGCATGCGCGCAAGGTGTTGATGCTGGCCGGGTGTGTGCAGCCCAGCATGAGCCCCAACATCAACAGCGCCACCGCCCGGGTGCTCGATGCCTGCGGCATCCAAACCCTGGTGGAGCCCCTGGCGGGCTGTTGTGGCGGCGTGAAGTTCCACTTGAACGACCAAGACGCGGCGCAAGTGCAAATGAAAAACAACATCGATGCCTGGTGGCCACACCTGGCGCAAGGTGTTGAAGCGATTGTGGTGAATGCCTCGGGCTGTGGTGTCACGGTCAAAGACTATGGGCATATTTTTCGCAACGATGCACAGTACGCCGACAAGGCGCGCCAGATCAGCGCCCTGACCAAAGACCTGAGCGAGTTGCTGCCCGACATGCTGCCCGCTTTGCAAAAGCGCTTGCCACCGGAGCGGGCCCAGCAGCAAGGTTTGTTGGCCTTTCACCCCCCTTGCACCTTGCAACATGGCCAACAACTGCGCGGTGGGGTGGAAACCCATTTGAGCAGCTTGGGCTTTGCGGTGCGCGTGGCCAACAACGAGGCGCATTTGTGCTGCGGCTCGGCCGGCACCTACAGCGTGTTGCAGCCCACCCTCTCGACCCAATTGCGCGACCGCAAGCTGGGCCATTTGGGCGAGCTGCAGCCCCAGGCCATCATCAGCGCCAACATCGGCTGCATCACCCATTTGCAAAGCGGCACTGCGGTGCCGGTGCGGCATTGGGTGGAAGTGCTCGACGCGGCCATGGGTGCATGAAGCACATCAATTACAAGCACCTCTATTACTTTTGGGTGGTGGCCAAAGAGGGTGGTTTTTCGCGCGCCGCTGAGCGCATGGACATGGCCATTCAAACCATCAGCGTGCAGGTGCGCGAGCTGGAGAAATCGCTGGGCTTTCAGTTGCTCAAACCCCAGGGCCGGGGTGTCACCCTGACCGAAGCGGGTCAAGCGGCGTACGCCCGGGCAGAAGAAATTTTCCAAATAGGCCAGCACATCGCCAGCGAAGTCAGCGCCGCCGCCGCCGGCCAAGGCGTGCGATTGGCGGTGGGTTTGTCGGACGGCATCTCCAAATTGGCCGCGCACCGCTTGTTGGCCCCGCTGCTCCATGCGCCCGGCCTCAAGCTGCTGTGCCATGAGGGCGAGTTTGGGCAATTGATCGCCGAACTGGCATTGCACCACCTGGACATTGTGTTGGCCGACCAACCCGCACCGCACAACCCCAATTTGCGCATGTCGGGCCAGTTGTTGAGCTCGGCGGCGGTGGCCTGGTTTGGCCAAAGCAGCCAGGTGAACAAGGCCGATATTGCGCAGTTTCCCGACAGCTTGACCCGCTTACCGGTGCTCTTGCCCACCCAGCATTCACCGCTGCGGGCCGCGCTCGACCGGTGGTTCGATGCCAAAGGCATTGAGCCCCATGTGGTGGGCGAATTCGAAGACAGCGCCATGATGGCGGTGTTCGGCCTGGGCGGCATGGGTGTGTTCCCGGCCAGCCTGACCGGCCAAGAAGACCTGGCCATGATGAAGGGCCTCAAGCGTTTGGGGGTGTGCGATGCGAAAGAAAACATTTACGCCATCTACACCCGCCGCGGCCGCCACCACCCCTTGGTGGGGCAAATCATTGGCAAACCCTTGGCCTGAGCTGCCCTGTTAAGCCAGGGTTTGCTGGTCGCGGATGCGTTGCACCTGCTGGGCCTCCACCGACCACAACAAGCCGTCGCCCGTGTTGCCGGTCTGACAGGCCGACAACAAGGTGTCGCGCACCACGTTTTCCAACTCGGGTGTCACCAAGATGCACACCATGCATTTGTCGGAAAACTCGGTCAGCTCGTCCTTCACCGTTCGCTTGACCAGGCTGGCTGGCGCGGTAAAGCCTTGGGCTGGCAGCACCGTCATGCCCGGAAAACCAGGGATGGCACGCAGCGCTGATTGCAATTTGCCCAGCCGTGTGGGGCGCACGATGGCGCGCAGTTCTTTCATGTCCTTTCCTTTCTGTGGCTCAAGCTTCTGCGGGAACTTCGTCAAACCATTTGTACAAGGTGGGCAAGACCACCAAGGTCAGCAAGGTGGAGGAGATCAGCCCGCCGATCACCACAATCGCCAAGGGCCGCTGCACCTCAGAGCCGGGCCCGGTGGCAAACAAAAAGGGAATCAGGCCCAGCAGCGCCACCGTGGCGGTCATCATCACCGGGCGAAAGCGTTGCACACAGCCTTCGCGCACGGCGGCGGCCACGTCCATGCCGTCTTCGCGCAAGCGGCGGATGCAAGTCACCAAGACCACGCCATTGAGCACCGCAATGCCCCACAAGGCGATGAACCCCACCGATGCCGGCACGCTGACGTATTCGCCCGAAATAAACAGCCCGATCAAGCCGCCAATGCAGGCGAATGGCAAGACCAAGATGATCAGCGAGGCCAGGCGCAGCGAGCGGAACAATAAAAACAGCAAGAAAAAGATGGCCGCGATGGTCAAGGGCACGATGACCGACAAGGTCTCCATGGCCCGCTCCATGTTTTCAAACTGACCGCCAAATTTGAAGTAATAGCCCTCGGGCAACTTCACCTCTTTCTCCAGCCGTTGCTGCACCTCGGCCACATAACCACCCAAATCGCGGCCTTCCACATTGGCCCCCACCACCACGCGGCGTTTGGCGCTTTCGCGGCTGATTTGTGCCGGCCCATCGACCAAGCTGATGGTGGCCAGGCTCGACAGCGGCACTTGGGCACCGCTGGGCGTGGTCAGCAAGGTGTTGCCAATCGCTTGGGGCGACTGGCGCAGGTGGGCCGGAAAGCGCACCACCACGCTGTAGCGGCGCTCGCCCTCGTACAAGGCGGTCACGTCTTTGCCACCAATGGCGGTTTCAATGATGTTTTGCACATCGGCCACGTTCAAGCCTTGGCGCGCAATCGCTTGGCGGTCAATGTCCACGGTCAAGGCTTGCTGGCCCGACAGGCGCTCGATGCGGATGTCGCGGCTGCCCGGCGTGCTCTTGAGGATGCGCGCCACCTGCTCGGACAGGTCTTTGAGGGCATTCAAATCATCGCCAAAAATTTTCACCGCCAGCTGCGAGCGCACGCCGGTGACCATTTCATCGACCCGCTCGGCAATCGGTTGCGACAACACAATTTGCACGCCCGGAATGGTGGACAGGCGCTGGCGAATGTCTTCGTCGATCTCTTCTTGGCTGCGCTTGGAGGCGGGGTCGAGCAACACAATCGGATCGGACTCATTAGGGCCCGCCGGGTCGGCGGGCGATTCGCCCCGGCCGAGTTTGGAGACCACCATGCGCACGCCCGGCACTTCGGCGATCGACTTCATGGCCGACATTTCCATGCGCACCGACTCGTCCAAGGAGATGCTGGGCACCCGGTTGATTTGCGGCGTGAGCGCGCCCTCTTTCATGGTGGGCATGAAAGACTTGCCCAACCACGGAAACAAGGCCAACGAGGCGAGCAACAAGGCCACCGACACGCCCAAGGTCAAGCGGCTTTGGTGGGTGGCACCGTCCAACAGGCGCAGGTAGTGGTATTTCAAGAAGGCAATGACCCGGGTGTCTTTGTCGGCACCGCCTTTGAGAAAGTAGGTGCACAGCACCGGTGACAAAAACAAAGACACCAGCAGTGAAATGCCCAGCGAGATGGCAATCGTCAAGGCCAAGGGGGCAAACATCTTGCCTTCAATGCCTTGCAAGGTCATCAGCGGCAAGAACACCAAGATGATGATGGCGATGCCAAACACCGTGGGCGTGGCCACCTCGGTGGTGGCCGACAACACGCAGCGCACCCGCTCACCCATGCTGCTGCCAGCATGGCCCAAGCGGTGGTAAATGTTTTCCACCACCACCACCGTGGCATCGACCATCAGGCCAATGGCAATCGCCAAGCCACCAAGCGACATCAGGTTGGCAGAGATGCCATAGCGGTTCATCAAGATAAAGGTGGTCAGCGGCGCGATGATCAAGGTGGCCACCACGATCAGGCTGGAGCGCACATCGCCCAAAAACACAAACAACACCAGCACCACCAGGAAGATGCCCTCGATCAACACCTTGCCCACCGTCCACAGGGCCGAGTCGACCAACTCGGTGCGGTCGTAGTAGGGCACGATGCGCAAGCCATCGGGCAACATGCCTTTGGCATTGATCTCGTCGACCCGTGCCTTGACCCGGGTCACCACCTCTTTGGCATTGCCCCCGCGCATCATCAGCACAATGCCCGAGACGCTCTCGGTGTAGCCGCCCTTGATGATGGCGCCTTGGCGCACCTCGCTGCCAATTTCGACCTGGGCCACATCGCGCACAAACACCGGCACGCCGCCTTGCTCTTTGACCACGATGTTGCCAATGTCCTCCTGGGTTTTGATCAAGCCCACGCCCCGGATCAAAAACTGCTGGCTGTCTTGGGGCAAGATGCCGCCGCTGGCGTTGGAGTTGTTGGCGGCAATCGCGCGCACCACCTGGTCGATGGACAGGTTGTAGTGGCGCAATTTGCCGGGGTCGGCCAAGGCTTGGAACTGCTTGACGTATCCGCCTTGCGAGTTGATCTCGGCCACCCCTGGGATGGAGCGCAACAAGGGCCGCACCACCCAGTCTTGGATGGGGCGCCGCTCGGTCAACTCTTGCACGCTCAAGGGGCGCTGGCCATCATCGGGCCGCTCCAAGGTGTATTGGTAAACCTCGCCCAAGCCGGTCGAGACGGGGCCCAGCACCGGCACGATGCCCGCGGGCATGCGGGGCGTGACCTCGATCAAGCGCTCGGTCACCAATTGGCGGGCAAAGTACACATCGGTGGCATCGGTGAACACCAAGGTGATGATGGACAAGCCGCTTTTGTTGAGCGAGCGCATCTCGACCAAACCGGGCAAGCCGGTCATGGCGATCTCCAAGGGCACGGTGACAAAGCGCTCGATTTCTTGCGGTGAGCGGCCCACCGCCTCGGTGGCCACTTGCACCTGCACATTGGTCACGTCGGGAAAGGCATCCACCGACAGGCGGCTGGCGGCGCGAAATCCAAATGCACACAGAATCAGGGCCAGCGCGATCACCACCAAGCGCTGGCTGAGCGCAAAACGAATCAATGCGGTCATGATGGTTTATTCCAGTTCTGCGCGTTTGCGTTCGTTGTTGAGGTGAAAAGCGCCTTGCGTCACCACCTGTGCACCCACGGGCAAGCCTTTGAGCACGGGCCGGTTGTCGCCGTTGGCCGGCCCCAATTCAACGGGGGTGAGGCGGTACACCAGATCGCTTTTTTGCACGAAGACATGGTCGCGGTCGTTTTCGCGCACCACCGCTTGGGCTGGCACGGCCAGGCTGGTTTGCGCTTCACCCCGGATGCGCATGGTGGCCAGCATTTGCGGCTTGAGGTCGCGCCGTGCGTTGTCGACTTGGGTGCGGATCATCACCGAGCGGGTGTCCACCGACACGGTGTCGCCCACGTAAACGATCTTGCCCGACATCATCCTCTCGCCCAATGCGGGCACCTGGATGTCCACGCTTTGACCGGCCACCACGGAGCGGGCATGTTGTTCGGGCAAAGCACCCACCACCCACACATTGTCCAAATTGGCCACGGTGAACAAGGGGTCGCCAGGCTGGGCCACTTGGCCGGGGCTGACTTTGCGCTCGATCACCACGCCGGTCAGGGTGGCGCTGACGGCGGCAGACGGGTGCAAATTGCCTTGTTCGCGCAAACGCTCAATCGCTTCAACGGGCAAGCCGGCTTGCACCAATTGGTCGGTGGCCGCGCGCATTTCAGCGCGGGCCACCACCAACTCCGATTCGCGCCGCTGCAATTCAGCCGTGCCAATCACATCGGCTTGGATGAGTTGCTGGGCGCGCTCCAAAGCCCGCTGGGCTTGGGCCGCGGTGGAATAAGCGCGCAAATAATTCAGTTGCATATTGGTCAGCTCGGGGCTGCTGACGCGGGCCAAGGCCTGGCCCACACGCACCCGGTCGCCCACCTCGGCCAACACCTGGGTCACGCGGCCCGTGACCGACGCACCGATGCGGGTCACCAGTTGCTCATTGGCTTCAATCCGGCCGGCCAACTCCAACCAGGGGGTGATGCTGATTTCTTGGGCCGCAGCGGTGGCAAATTGCGCGCGCATCTCCGGTTTGATGGTGACCTCCATTGGGTCGGTCGCTGCGGCTTTGTTGGCTGCAGCGGGCGCAGCGGGTTTTTCCGAGCAAGCGCCAAGAAAGGCGGCGGATGAGCCGATCAAAAGGGACAGCATGACATGCTGCAAGGCGAGTGAACGATTTTTCATGGTGGTGTGGGACAGCGGTCAGTTGGATAAAGAAGACGAGGTGGCTTCGTGGCCCATCAATTGGTCCAAGGCCACGCGTGAAACTTGCAATTGGTAGCGCGCATCAATGATGTCGGCGCGCACACTGCGCAACACCCGTTGGGCATCGAGCACATCCAAAAAGCCGCGCTCGCCAAAGCGGTAAGCGGCCTCGGCCACCCGCAGCGCAGCGAGCGCATCGCGCAAGGAGCCTTGGCTCAAGGCGTTGATGCGCAAACGGGCGATTTCCATCGACTTCCAGGCCAGCAAAATTTGCTGGCGCAATTCGTTTTGGCGGCCTTGCAAGCGAATTTGGGCGCGCTCCAACTCGGCCGTGGTTTGTGCAATCGGCCCTTGCCGTTGGTCCAACAAGGGAATTTGTACGCCCACCCCGATTTGGCTTTGCCGCCACTCGGGGTCGAGTGTTTCGCTGTAGCGCACCTCGACCCCGGGCCATTTTTGCGACTTGGCCTCGTTCAGTTGAAACGACAAGCGCTCCAACTCTGTTTGCAGCGACAACACGCTGGGGTTGTGCTTGAGGGCCAAGGCATGCATTTGATCGATGCTCATCATGTCGGGGGTGGCGCTCAGGTCACCCACCAGTTGCCAGCCGTCGGGCAGTTGGTTGGCCGCCATGCGGTCGATGTCAAGCTGGGCTTGTTGCACCATCAAGCGGGCGGTTTGCAGCCGCTCGCGGGCATTGATGATCTCGGCATCGGCTTTGATGATTTCGTATTTGGGCGCTTCACCAATGTCCACCTTGAGGCGAACCAATTCGCGGGCCTTCTCCAGCAAGGCCACCGAATCGGCCGCCGCCTGGGCCTGCGCTTGGTGCAGCAAGCCTTCATTGACCCGCAGCCGCACCAAGGAGATCAGCTCGTTGCGAACGCTTTGCGCTTGGTACTGGCTGTCTTTGGCGCTGGCGCGGGCCGCTTCGGTGCGGAACTGGCGCGTGCGGGGGTTTTCAATGAATTGGCTCACGCTCCAGCCATGCACCACGCCAGGCACCAAGCCGGCCATGCGGGCTTCATTGCGGCCTTGTGCGGCATCCATGCGGGGGTTGGCCCAGGCCTGCGCCGTTTGAATGCCCGCTTGTGCGCCCAGCACCTGGGCTTGGGCGGCGCGGATGTCGGGGTTGTGCCGCAGCACTTGGCGGATCAGCTCATCCGCGCTCAAAGCGGGTCCGGCAACCGCAGCGCCAGGCAGCGAAACGGCTGTTGCGCTGGCATGTGCGCCCGTGCTGCTGAGCAGCCAAGCCGACAAGCACCAGGCGGCCAGGGTGGGTAGCGGGGGTGTGGTGGGGTATTTCATGTGGCGTTAGATGGGTCAAACGGGGCGAAGAATACGCCCATTAACCATCCTAAAAAAGAACAGTTAAGCTGACAGTTACTTCGAAAAAAACTGAATGTCGCAGGGCCGCTGGGGCCCGCAGACAAAACCCAACCCGGCGATCAGGCGGCCAGTGCTGCTTCGATGTCTTTGCCGATCTTGGCGGGGGTGTCGGTGGGCGCATAGCGGCCCAGCACCTGGCCGTCTTTGCCGACCAAGAATTTGGTGAAGTTCCACTTGATGCCTTCGCTGCCAAAATCCCGGGCGCTTGTGCCTTGAGCCACTGGAACAAGGGGTGGGCCTGGGCCCCGTTGACCTCGATCTTGGCCATCATGGGAAAGCTCACGCCATAGTTTTTCTGGCAAAACGCACCAATCTCCTCGTTGCTGCCCGGGTCTTGGCCGCCAAACTGGTTGCACGGAAAACCCATCACCGTCAGGCCTTTGGGCCCCAAGGTTTGGTGCAAGCTTTCAAGGCCAGCCAATTGCGGCGTGAAGCCGCATGCGCTGGCGGTGTTGACAATGAGCAGCACACGGCCTTGCAGCTCGGCCAAAGACATGTGGCTGCCGTCGATGCGCTGGGCTTGGAAGTCGCTGATGGTGGGCATGGTTCCTCCGCTGGTTTGGGCGGGCATTGTCGCCAAAAAGAAAAGCATGGCGGGCGCAACG
>JACCDO012413598.1_pt1 | contig 11273 bp, 6 predicted proteins | sample 7446101 | NCBI WGS metagenome assembly JACCDO01 (sample SAMN15323440, study PRJNA562643) | freshwater metagenome | isolation source: river surface water | place: USA:Blue River Watershed | collected 2017-08-16
ATATCACGTCATGATAGAGACCCGATGATGGTGCAAGTGGATATGGCAGAAATACCGTTGATATTTGATTTTAAGATGAATTAGGATAAAATTATATAAAATTCTTATTATATAGTATTTTATATAACAATGGATGAATCACGTAAAACAGATTTAAGTGAATATACCGATTGTATTTTTGTGATAAAAATTGATAGGTCTAGGTCTAGTTCACAAATTCTAGGGACGTTTTTTTCTAAAACAGGTTTTAATATTAATATTGGAAGTAGCCAAATATCCGGTACAGAAATTATTTATTTATCCACAAATGAAGATGAAGAAACATATAATTATGATAATAACGCTATTGATATAGAACCAACTGGTCCAACCATTAATGTATATTTTGTTAAGACGGACATGAATAAACTAAATGCATCTGCAAATGAAATATACTCAGTAGAAATTTCAACTGGTGTAAACATTGAAGATAAAAAAAATATATCCGGCGTAACAAATATACAAGTCACGGATAGTTTTGAATTACCTACATCAATTGACGGTAACGTAATTCAACAAAAAAGTGACGAGGAAGTAAATATACACGCGAATGAAATAATTACCAATATCCAAAATACATTAAATGAGTTAACTACTATGTTAAAAGGGGGTATGCAACGCGGAGGAACAGATGAAGATAAAGAAGACAATTTTAAAAAAGTTATTTATAAGTTTAAAGATTTTGTAAATCGATTTATTACGGACTCTATTATATTTCAAATAAATTCATTAAATGCGACGGAAATAAAAACATTGTTTGATACACATACTACTATTAATATCGATAAGGAAACATATCAACGTAATGATATTAAAAAACCCTTGTTTGATAATATTTATAGTAATGTTTACGTTTTTAATGTAAATTATAAAGAATATATGATTGAAGATTCAAGTAAATTAGCTGATTATGATCATACAACACATCATAAAGCAACATATTATTATATATTAAAACCATTAGAAAATGACGTTGAACACGATACACAAATATATCATGATATAACTTCACTGGGTCCAACTGACAAAATTCATATATACCAATTTGCAAATCAATTTATAAAATTTTATAATGAACATTATCGTGCATTAAAGAGTGAATCTTATTTCAATGGAATTATTGATAATATTTATATTATTATTAGTGACATTATAGAAAGATTCAACATAGATATTGTTAGCGACAAAACAAAAAAAATAATAAATATAAAAAGTATTATAAAATCTTTTCATGAACCAAGTAATCAAGTTTTTAGAAAAGATTTGGGAATACAATTACAAAATAATGCAGTCGACAAAATTATTACCTATGTAAAAATAAATAATTTTGAGAAAGACCAATATAACAAACGGTTTGATATATTAATTAAAGGAACACAGGGCGCAAATATAGGAAAATTTCAAAATGCAATGAGTGTTAGTTATAATGACCACAATTTTCCATATTATATTAAGAATGAAAAGAATGAATTGGTATTAAACAAAGGAATTGTTAAAGATAATATTTCTATAACACAAAAAGAATTGACTGTTAACAAATATAAGAATACATATTTGTTTGGTAATTATACACAAATATTTGAACCAAATAAACCAAACAATAAGATTGCCGATGAAATGGATGTCATTACAAAACAAGTTGAATTAGGAAAGCCAGTATTTATGTTAGGTTATGGTGCAAGTGGTTCAGGTAAAACATCTTCGTTAATTTATTATAATAAGGGTAAAGGTCAAGAAAAAAACGGAATATTGATACATTTGTGTAATATTTTAGGAAATAGAGGTTATAATAAAATTGAAATGACTGCAAAAGAGTATTTTACAGTGACTGGTAAAAAACCGGATGGTTATTGTCATGGTGCTAATACAATAAATGACCCAATCCATTGTGATACGAAAAAGTTTACGTTTATATATAATAATGGTAATTTTGAATTAAATGAAGATAAAGATAAAGAACACGAATCAACACATAAATATCGTGAAAAAAATAGTGAAACCAAAACATTTGAAAAAAATGCCAATATGGGAGATGTAATGATATATTTAATTGACCAGGATAGATTTGTAAAAGCGACTACAAATAATCCTCAAAGTTCTCGAAGTCATTCAATGATATATTTAAAATTAACAAATGAAACATCTGAAAAATCTGAAAAATCTGGTTATATTATTGTCGGGGATTATGCCGGTGTAGAAAATAAATTTACATGTGAAAATGCATCAACTATTATTGATTTTTTAGAAAAAAAAAGAGATTGTGGAAATGAAGATAACACAAATTGTAAACCATATTATAGCGAGGAAATTATTTCTACTGAAGGAGAACCACAGATATTTGACTCGTTCAATGGTAAAGAAAATGGTATAAAAGTAGCGGACAATGATATCGCGACCAGTTACAAAAAAACCGATACTATTCAACAAATGATATCTAACTTTGTGACAAATAATCCCAATTGCAATGAAATGTTGTATAATATTTTTTTTAGCAATTTAAGAAAAGATTCTTTCTATAGAAAGCCGAATACTCTAAATGGATTAGAGGTTGTTGTTTATAATGTATTGAGAAAAGACACAAGTAAATTAGATAATGTACTTGGTTTATTGGCAAAAATGAAACAAAATATAACAACTACAAAAAAAAAATTTTTGGTAAATGAAGAATCTAATTCAAGTGAAATAAATGATGCAAAGATTAAAGAAATTATCAATAGCTTTAAACCGAATTATGATTTAAAATATAAATTAGTAAAAAAATTTTCAAAAAACCCACCAGAATTAGAATCTAATATTCAAAAAATATTAGATAGTAATGAATCAATAAATAATATTCAAACCATTGTTAAAAGCAATTATCGATATTTAAATGTAAAAATTGATAATAACACTATAGATATTACATACGACCCCTATAAGAATGATGACTTAATAAAAGCATTGTATAGTGCTAAAGCTGAATCATTGAACGTTAATGATGCAATTCTTATTTTGAAAGATATAGATGGAGAAACTGCTAAAAATATAAAAAATATAGAACCTGACTATCTGCAACATTTACGAGATAATATATATTCAAATATTACATCATTGTTAGACCCTGTTTATAATAAAAATGGTACTGTTTCAACTGGTAAGTATAATACAAAAAAAAAATCATTACATAATGCTTTTATTAATCATTGTAAATCCAGTATAGTTGAAACTATAGAATATATAAAAAATCTAAATAGTTTGCTTAAACAAGCAAATCTCTTTTGTATAAATAAAAAAGACCCTATTATAATTATTGATTATAATGGTCTGATTGATAGATTCAACAGAGAAAAAAAAGGAACAAATATAAAAACGGACATAGAAAAAAATTATTTTTCAATATTACTACAAACTAATTCACGGGATATTAATGAAATACAAAAACATATTGGCGATACATTAGAAATACAAGATGGTATAGTTAAAAAAATCGAAAATTTTTTCAGTAATGAAATACAAAGACGTTTTACATACGGAATACAAATATGCAACCACCGTGTAGATGAAGGTGAATTTATCAATGAATCTCTACGACAAATACGTGAAAATATAAAAGATATAATTACGGTAAAATCCCAAGATAAAGTATTTAATTCGCCGGATTACATTGATATTTGTTTAGAACAATATTGTCCCACACACGCGGACTGTTTCAAGACAAATCCTATTACAGATATGACAAAACTCGAAATAAAATCTGTTTTAATAAAATCTATATATGAATACATAAAAGGAGATAAAACATATTATTCAATTGAAAAATTTTACAAAGAGATATTAATTTCTATTTTTTGTGTATTTAATATTTCGAGACAAGCAAATAATCCACCTCCGGTTCCATATATTGATATTAATGATTTAAAAATTGATGTAGCCACATATAAACCAAAAGAAGAAAACGAAGAAAACAATAAAATCAAACAAAATATAATAGAACATTTAAAGAGATTATATTACAAATTGAACAATGGAAAAAATTTTTCGAACGGTCGTTTGGACTACGGGGATGAAACTACATTTGAACAACATCAGGTATCAGTAATATTAAGTTCGATTCCATATAATGAAATATACAACAAAACCAACGAAATGTTTGAAGAATTTGATATTGAAACAATAAAAAAATTTATTGAAACAATTGATAATAACAACGCGGTATCTGCTATTGGAACTCTCGAATTTGTTGACCAAATTGCAAAATACAATACTACAAAAACGATATGTTCTTCAAATAAAATCGGCGAATCCAATGTTGCAAGATATAAAGACGCATACCGTTATAAAAATCTGTATCCAAGCAACATAATCAATTAGAATTTAGAGAGCGTAAATAAATGTTCATTGGATTGGTGTAAAATACACGAAAAATATGAATTTATAATATATATACTATATATACTATATATTATGAATAAGAGGTTTATATTTAATAAAATAGATAGATTGAAAAAAACTATATTCACCAATAAAAAAGATGAATTTAAAGATAGTATTTTTAAAAAAATAGATATATTGAAAAAACATTTTTTAGAAAAAATAAATGAAATAAAAAATGGTTTAAATCGAAACGAAATTATTACAAAATTAAATGAAATAGCCAAAGGAAAATTAGATGAAACAATCAAAACAAACCTAGATGAAATAAAAAAGGATTCAAATCGAAAAGAAATCATTGAAAAATTAAACAAAATAGCCAAAGAAAATTTAGATGAAACAATCAAAACAAAATTAGATGAAATAACCAAAACAAAATTAGATGAAATAAAATATGGTTTAACTAGAGAAGAACTCATTGAAAAATTAAATATAACGGCCAAACATTTTTTAGAAAAGAAAATCAATGAAGTTATTAGTAGTTCAAAAGTGTCAACATCAACAATAACCCCAGATGTAATTATTGCAGAATTAAACAAAATAGTCAAGAGAAAATTAGATGAAATAATCAAAATCAAATTAGATGATGAAATAGCCAAAACCAGATTAGATGATGAAATAAAAAAGCATTCATCTCGAAAAGAAATGATTGCAGAATTAAATAAAATAGCCAAAGAAAAATTAGATGATGAAATAAAAAAGCATTCATCTCGAAAAGAAATAATCGCAGAATTAAATAAAATAGCCAAAGGAAAATTAGGAGATAAAATCAATGAAGATATTATTATCTCATCGGCTTCAACATCAAAAATACCCCGTGAAGTAATTATTACGAAATTAGATGAAATATCCAAAGCAAAATTAAAAAAAATAGTAAATTTAAAATTAGATGAAACAAAAAATAATTTATATAGAGAAGAACTCATTACAAAATTAACAAAAATAGCAAAAGAAAAAATGAATGTTAGCATTTCTAATTTATCGGTAACATCTGCACTAGGAACCGGGACAAGACCCGAACCAGGACCCGAACCAGGACCCGAACCAGGACCCGAACCAGGACCCGAACCAGGACCCGAACCAGGACCCGAACCAGGACCCGAACCAGTTGCAATAGATACACCGCAGAAATCAAAAAAAGTTATACAAGATTTGGTAATATTAACAAATAAATTAATTTTAACAGATAAAATTACACGAAATATAATAAATTTGTTACATGACATCAATGAAGATAAAATTAACAAGTTAAAGAAACAAATTGACGATTTAAATAATCAACTAAAATCAAAACAAGATGAATTAGACAGGTTAAATAATGATGTTGCCAAGTCAACCGATAATATTGCCAATTTAAATAATGATGTTACCGGGTTAACAACTCAAATTACCGGGTTAAAAAATGAAATTACCAGGTTAACAAATCAAGTTACCGAGTTAACAATTCAAATCAATGAGTTAACCAAAGAAAATCAACGCTTAACCAATGAAATGAATAAATTAACCGAAGTAAGTCAAAGCTTAAATGACCAAATCGACATAAACAAGCAATTACAAACCGAAATAAATAATTTGAAATCAAACTCAAATAATTATATAGAACAATTGATACGCAATAATTTAATTCATTTAGCAAAACAAAGAATTATTATAGATATGAATAAACACATTCGTGGTGATAAAAAGGAAGAGGAAGAGGAAGAAGACCTTACTGGGGCGGATGTTATAATGACGACAACTTTTGATGATGGGGTAAAGAAATACAAAATTGCATAATATTTAGCAATATAAACGGATATGTGTATTTTTCGTCGATGCAGATTTATATTTGCATTTTTTCGGTGAAAATGAATTCATTGATAAGGGTCTAAATATTGCATAATATTTTTAGAAAAATATATCTATTATTTATATAGATATGGATTCTCCTGGTGATACTTCTACTGCTGTTCCTCCTGTTGATAGTCCTGCGGTTCCTCCTGCTGAAACCCCTATTCTTGTTCAAGGACATTTCACTGGTACTATTAAAATGGTTGACAAAGACGATATGAGTGGCAAGGAAATGAAATTCGAAAATTTTGAATTTAAGTTTGATACCGAAGACAAAATCAATGAAATCGCGACCAATTTGAATGACGGTAAAACCGTAATGTTAGGGCCAGAGCCAACAACAGAAACAGTGCCAGCATCATCACCATCAGCACCATCCAGCGGTGGAAAATCGATAAAAAAACGCGTCCGAAAAAATCGAAAAACAAAAAAACATGGAAATAAAAAATATAGAAATAAAAAATAATTTAGGCAAATTTATCTCTATTTCGTTTCATAAATACTCTCCCAATAAGCGAATATAACACATTAAAATGCAGTCATTATAAACTTCTTAACTTTATCATAGTTTTATAAAGTTAAGTAAACCCATGTATAAGATTTTACAGCTTTGCTCTAGTAAACAACAAAGTCGTTCCGGGGGATTTAATCGTGAAAAGGTGTAATTAAATATATAATTATTATATAATTATGACATTAACATACAATGAGACACTCGATAATTATACATATATTATAAAAGAAGAAGAATATACTAGTTTATTAGATAATGGCACAAGTATTACAATAAAAATTGATTCGACAAATTTTAATTGTAATACTTGTGACCGTATATTTGAACAAGTATTTGATTTTGTAAATGAAAATTATAAAGAACCTACAATAAACAAAGGCGATGATGATGTCGACTTCAATAAAGAATTTGGTGAAAAATACACCTACAATACAGTGCAACCGGATAATTTATTGGATATTTTAAAAAAAAGCAACCGATACATTACAAACTCAAATGAAAGAAAAACTTACCGCAAAAAAATATAATAAATGCGTTGAAGGTGATAGTACTGAAAATGATATTAATCCATTGAAAAATGATAAGGGTGAATATATTGAAAAATTAAAACTCACAATTAAAGATTATAATAATAATAATAAAATAACACAGTTAAATTTAACAGTAAAAGAGATTATTGATGCATTGAATAAAAAAAACCCTAATAATAAAAATGTCAATCATAATAAAAAATATAAAGATAAAGATGGAAAAAATAAAAAGAAATCATTAATTAAAGATCTAAAAAATGCTACAACCGTTGGAGAAGCTGTTAAAATATTAAAGGATTCAAAATATGATGTCAACCTAAATCAAAAGGACTACAACCAATGCTACAATGAATTTATATATTCATTATATAGTAATCATCCTTTCAATGGTGGCGACAATACGGATATTGAAAATGAAAATGAAATACAATCGTAATATTTAGCATAATAATATTTCAATACATTCTGCATATATTATATAAAATATTTGTCTTATATATAATATAAATGATTCATAATTTCATTAATAAAAATAAATATTTTAATGAAAATTTGAAAAATGTTTTACATATAGTATTCTCAAATTATGATTCAAATACAACAACCATTAATGGTTTGAACACACATATAAAAACTGCAGTAAATACTATATATAAGGATAAAGATGTTAACGATTTATATGAGGTATTACAGAACATGAAAAATACAACTGTTACTGATGAAGATTTCGAAGACATTGACGATATAGATAATACTCCAATATCAAACAATTTAAATCAAAATAAAGATATTACCGAGAATTTATCAAAAAACGCGAAAAAAACGTTGGAAGATAAAGTTAGTAGTTTAAAGAAGGAAGAAACTGATGATACTACTATTATACCGTTCTCTACTGTGCCGGTCACTGCTAATACAAGTGAAATGAAAACGGCTTTGACGGATAAGGCGAAAGAAATATTGGAAACGAAAATTAAAGAAGCTCTAAATAAACCAGCTATCACGGTCACTGCTCAGCCCGACGTTGATACAACTGTAATGAAAACATCATTAACTGATAAGGCGAAAGAAACGTTTAACACCGATGTTCTATCCAAAATAACGAACGATTCGTCCGGTAAGGAGAACCCTACAAAAGCTCTTGTGTTATGTCAACGAAAATCATATACAAAAGACAATAATGTGAAAAAAATTAGTGATAAAATAAATGAATATGTTACGAAACTTTTTGGAAATGGAGTAAAAATAGAATATTTAACTTATGAAAAAGACGTCGATTCTCAAGATGAATATGATGCTGACTATAAGTTTATATTTGATAGTAATGGGAAGAATGAAAAATATAGTGATGAGTCGAAAAAATTTATTGAAGAAAATAAAGAAAGTTATTCACTCATTATTCTTAATACTTGTCCACTTATTTTTATGAATTATAAAGATATATATGATTTGTTAAAACCGGGTGGCTATATGGCATTTAAACGTTACAATTACCCACTTCTTAATGATAATGACTTTGATATTAGTAAACGAAAAGAACTATTTAATATTCTCAGTTATGGTAAAAATCCTAAAATAGATTTTATAAATAAGCATTTTGATGAGTATTTTGATAAAGGATATGGGTCATTCGTTTACAAAAAAAAAGATAAAGAAGCAGTTAAAATGGATGTTGCTCCGGTAAATGACATGGTTGTAACAGAGGAAATGAATTATTTGTCGAATACTGCAAAGTATATGGAGGAAATTGAAAATTGTATAAAATTTCCTAGGAAAAGATTTGGTATAGAAAATCCAGGTGCTCAATGTTATTCAAATGCTTTATTTCAAATGTTATATTCTATGCCGACAATGAGAAAAATATTTAGCACAATAACTATTAACGACACCAACGATAGTATTGGTTTATTAGTAAATAGATTTAAAGAAATTTCAAATAAACCAATAAAACAAAATTTTACAATTGGTCAAAATGAAGGAGACACGTGTTTAGCCAAATATTTTATACCCAGTCATAAACATTTGAACTATACTAATCAAAATGATACAGCTGAGTTATTTACGCAAATTATAGTTACGTCAGTTCAACTTCGTATATACAAATACATATTCAGCCGTTATAATAATGACATAAGTGTTGTTAATAATTTTAATGATATTCCAAACGATATGAAAAATAATGTAATAAAAGCTATTAGCTACAAATTAAAACAATTAACAAAAACAGAAAAATATAACGAATCTTTTGATATTTTAGAGCAGCTTTATGAAAAATATGTTAATGGTGAAATTATCGAGGATGAAGAAAAGATATTGTTTAATAGCAATGATACTAATCTTAATATTAACATAAATCAACATTCTAATATAATCGGGTTATTTGATTTTATAAAATCATTTACCCTTAAATATAAAAAACAAATTTTATGTAGTAATAACCAACATGTAGTATCCAAAATTGATACATTATTTTCAACTGAATTATCTATTATAAATGAAACAAATAATAATTTTATAAATAATATACAAGATGCAATAAATTATACAGAAATAGAAGAAATATTTACTCTGGATAATCAACCATATAAGGAGGAGTGTAAAAATATTGGTGCAAACGGAAATGCAATCGGGATTTTACATAAAAACGAAATACCCATAGATAATAAATATTTAATTTTCACGTTGAAAAGATGGGACCCGATATACTTTAATAAAATACCTCATGAAGTTGAACCAAATAAGACAATTCGTATAGATAATATTCGATATACTTTAACTGGTGTAATTTGCCATACGGGGGATACTCGTAATTCGGGTCACTACATCTATATTCAATGCAATGAAAACGGTGATTATTATTATATATTTGATGATACAAATGTATATCATATAGGTACAGGTATTAAAAATAAAAAAAGTGGTCAAACTGACACAGAATTCATAAATATAAATGGTTACGTCTTATTGTATTCAAGATATCCGGTCGACCAATATAATCCAGAAAATACACAACATGAATTAATTGCCAAAAATAAAGAATTAGACACTTATGAAAAAATAAAAAATGAAATTAATACAAATTTAATAAATATAGCTAAAAAAGATTTTGAAGATACAACATCTATTTATTATATAAAAAAAAATATTGATATCTTCAAAGAAAATCAAGAAAATATTCAAAGAAATTATAATAACCTAGCCATTTTAAATAAAAAACTACATAAAATTCCAAAACATGAGATTACAACAGGGTTTAGAGCGTTTGACAAAGATACTTTAAAAGATACTTTAAAATATGGAAATCAAACAAAACAAATAAATAATTCAATTCAAAATATAAATGAACAAACCAATGATATCGAAAAAAAAAACTATGATATAGTTCAATTAGTTTCTAAAATGAAGAAAGATAATGACCCTAAATATATGAAAAAATATAATGAAATTATTACAAAAAAATAAAATTTACACAACAATAGATTCACATCAATTATCCGGTAAACCATACAATTGTAGAACAACAAAAAGAAAATGAAATCCACTAGCGAATAACACCTAACACTCGATATATTCGCTTATCCATCTTATCCAATCATTCCCCACATCCCCCTCTCCATAGGTCACGTACTCGTTCGTACCAATACACATAACATTCTTAGCCACCACACTATCTTCCATGACTAACCATTCATCATGATATTTTTTGCATTTTTGTAAATAATCCAAAGGAATGTCCGCTTCCCCCTCCCTCGCCCGTTTCGTAATCCGTGTCGCACATACTTCAGCATCAGCATTAATATACACTATTTTTGATACAGGAAACATCGACGCATACTCGTCATAGATTTTTTTATAAATTTGAAAACATACTTCATCTATCAATCCATCGTCAAACAACATCTTGGCGAAAATATTGTAATCCGCGTCCAAGGAACGTTCACATACAATGATTC
>JACCDO010881707.1_pt1 | contig 11272 bp, 8 predicted proteins | sample 7446101 | NCBI WGS metagenome assembly JACCDO01 (sample SAMN15323440, study PRJNA562643) | freshwater metagenome | isolation source: river surface water | place: USA:Blue River Watershed | collected 2017-08-16
ACCAATTAGCTCCACAGGTTCTCTTGGGTCAACCCATGGATTTCCATCAACATCTTTGAGCTTCCCATACTGGTCACCAACGCGTTTTGTGACCTTTTTGCAATGAGCATAACCAGAGCCAAACAGTGGTCTCAATAGCGGTGCTGGATTCAAAGCATTCTTTGCATCTTCAATAACACCGGGAGCTAAACCTCTCAATTCAACACCACCACCAATACTTGCCATGCCGCGCTGTAGATTTTTTCCGAATGCATCACCTTTAGGGATTAGTTCAATGTAATCCCACATATCGGCTCCATTAGAACATTTTTGTCCCGTTTTCAAAAAATAATTAATACCATATTTTTGGAAATTCATGTCCTCAGTAAATGCCGATGATGGTCCACCAAATGCAATGGCATCCATATAATAGTTTACACCTCTCACAGCACGAAATACTGCTTTGGGACTACCTCCTCTATATACTCCAATATCACCGGGTGTTGCAAGTTCATTTGAATAATCATATGTTGGTCCTAGAACTCCTAATTCAGGAAATTCAGTCGGCAACATATTTTGTCTTTTGTCCGCTCCAGCGTTCATATCCTAAATGTAGTTTGTATTAAATACTAGTGTATTATGTCGACTATTCCTCTTACAATTGCAATTCCTACTATGCGTCGCTGGAATTTTCTACGCGAGGTACTTCCAAGACTATTAGAGATTGATTGTGTCGAAGCAATTGTGATATGCGATGAGACGGGTGATGATGCATTGGAAATTTGGTCTTCCGACTTTTATGATGAGAAGCGCATTCATGTATTTGTAAATTCGGAGCGACTTGGAATATTTGCCAATAAACGTCGCTGTTTAGAAATGGCGCCCACTAATTGGGTACTTTTAATGGATAGTGACAATGAATGGACGAAAGAAGGTATAGAGCGGCTACAAGAGCTTTGGATGACCCAGCCTCCTCATCCTAATTGTATTTACGCCGCGGGAGGTATGATTAAACGGGTTGGGGGTAAGGAAGTAGAGCGGCCTTTATTAAAATTTGGAAGACAGACTATTAGCAGAGATAATTGGAATAATACCTTGAAAGTACCAGGATGCTATGATTTATTGAATGATGGAAATTTTATTATTAATCGTAAAGTCGCTTTACAACATATACCACGGGGAATAGCACATGAAACATATTATGCAGCAGATGTAATTGCTTGTCTGTACGGACTATTAAGGGATGGAGATATGGTGTTTCATGTCGAGCCGGATTTATGGTATTATCATAATGTTCATGATGAAAGTTCTTGGCTAACAAGTGCAGCAGAATCATGGTCGAAGATAGCTGGGAAATTTATTATGCCTTAGGGGGGATTTATTATTCAATATAGCTTTTTGATATAAAGATAGTTGAATAATTTTGCTATTAATTATTTACCATTTCATTATTCATTAGACGAACAAGTCTTATAGGAAAGATAGCAGGGGGTTGACCGTGTCTATCTGTATCCAATCTAATTTCGATCGCAGAACCACCTTCTAAGTTTCTAAAACCGACAATTGTGCCAGGAACCCAATTACCTAAATTATGTGCTTCTACTCGCTGGCCAATACGGAAAGCACCGAGACCTACATTAATCGCACCACCGCGACGTGAGCGGCGATTGCGGCGATTGCGGCGATTGCGGCGGCTCGTGCGTCTTTTGCGTATCTGAAAGGACATTTCTAGTAAACGCGCCCATAAAAAATTGAGAGAAAGAATATAAAGACTTTATACAATTAATTAATTGAAGAAACCTAAAGACATGGACCTCTTTTCAGAATTTATAGGTAAAAGTGCGAGTCAGAAGATGGATGAGAAGGAGTGGAAGGATGCGTTGGATAAACTATTAGAGGAACGTCGGGAGGAGATTTTGCCATCAGCTGTAGTTGGATGTAAATGTGGGGCTGATGTTGAGAATAAGATTTTTGAGGAAGTATTTATTTGTAAACTCTGTGGCGAGCTTTTGGAGAAGGGCTTTGACCAGAGTGCCGAGTATCGTTTCTTTGCGAATGATGACCGTGGAGCAGACCCCTGTCGTATTGGTCCACCACAGGACCATCGTTTGCCTGAATCGTCTTTGGGGACAGTTATTTTGCAGGGCCGTGGTAATGCAAAGACAATGTATCGTATTCGTAAATTCCACACATGGAATTCAATGCCATACAAGGAGCGTTCATTGCTACAGGTCTATGAGCGTCTGAATTTGATTGCTACTAATAATGGTATCGGTGCTTCTGTATTGGAGGACATCAAGGATATGTTTCTAAAGATTCATGAATTGTGTGACCGTCGTGGATTGTCGCGTGATGCAATTCTTGCGTCCTGTATGTATTTGGTATTGAAGAATGCCACAACACCGCGTAAACACAAAGAGATTGCGGATATGTTTAGTATTTCTACAACAACTTTTACGAAGGCGCTCAAATATTGTCTGGAGGTTCTGACACTGGTGCAAACTAAAAAGGCGGCTACAGCTGTGGCTATGGCAGCACCAGAAATTAAGACTCAGAGTGGAACAACCCATGCTGAAGATTATGTTGATGTTCCATTGTCGAAGCTACCTTTGCCTCGGCATCAAAAGGATACTATTCAGCAGGCATGTTACAGAGTTTGTCGTGCAGCAGAGGAGAAAAATATTTCAATTGAGAATATTCCTCCTAGTTTGGCTGCAGGTGTAATTGCATTTATCCTACTCCGGCAAAAGGACCTTACAATTACTATAACAAATATAGCTGAAGTGTGCAATATTTCAGTTGCTACATTACAAAAATGTTTGCGGCGTTTGGAGGCGTCAAATACAATTTTGGAGCCATATATTGTAGGTAGCAAATAGATATGGGAGCAGGTGCTTCATCGTTAGGTTCAGCTTCATTAAATCGTATAGAAATGATAAAGGCAACAGAATCGCCTCGTTTTTTGCTTGACAGAATTTTGCGATTCATGATGGAGGAAATAAACGAAAAGGATGTTTTTCGGATGCAGGACCCACATGTATGTGAAAAATTCTTAATTTTGACAGCAGATGCTATGGAAAAGTATTTTATTGATATTAATATTTTTCCAACGAAAGACAAATCAGGGAAGTTGTATTTTAGACGTATATCGGAATTACAAAATCCGCGTGATAAAATATCGGAGGAACAACTGCGGTCTAATTGTTTAACATTGTCATATTTCTACATTAGAATATTACAGGTTTATATAGCTTTAGCGTTATCAATTATAGATGACCCACGATTGATACCGGGTGTAAAGACTCTTAGTGCGGGACCAGTAGGTATGACACCACGTCCAACCTTACCTGGGGCACGTATTCGTGGTGGCGGTAGCGGCTCGGATGTAATTATTCCAGCATCGGTCCTGGGACTTAAAGGTGGTGCATTACCAAAAATGATTTACGTTGGTGGTGCTAATGGTAATGATTTTACTATCAATGATTTACTCAAAGAGCGTATTTTAGTGCCAGCTGCAACACAGGGTAAATATACTTTTAGGGAGCGAATGACTATTAGTGCAGAGACGAAGGGACAGCCTGATATTTTGGTAATAAGTCAAGAAAGTCTTTTGAATCAATCTTCATCAAGTAGTTATTCTGGTTATTCTGGTTATGGATATTCTGGTTATGGGTCATCGGGTTCCAAATCTAAAATTGTTGTCCAGTTATCAATGACCGATGGTAGCCCACGTGTAACAATTTTAGAGTTTATGAGACAGGGTCGCTCCGAGCCAGCCTCAAATATATTTTTAGAGTTAACAAGTAATTATGAGCCGCGTGATAGTGCATTCGGTTCAACATTAGCAAAATTCTTTGAGACTGTACTTGGTGAATTAGGTCGTGGCCAAACAACTTTATTAGATAAATTAAAAGCCTCGTTAACTGAAAAGTATGGTTCATATAATCATTATAATCAAACAACTAGTCGGGGCTCAATACCAGGAAGACAATTAGAGCGTGTTTCATTGCAATCATCTTCAGCTGTTCCAGCTCTTGATTTCTCAAGAAGTATTCAGGATTTGACAGCAAAACCATTAGCACATTGTATTGCACGTTCTTTCCAGCTCTTGAATATTGATGCATTGGGGTCACAAATTCCTGCGTCGGCGCGTAGTTCAATTTGTAAAACAAAATTTTTGATGGACGGTTCAATAGATGAAGCCCCTGTACCAAGAGGCGGTGAAGGTATCAAGGCGATTCCTGGTATTAATGCGTTAAATTTCTTATTTTTTGTTCTTGGTAAAAATGTAAATCTTTCCGATACAACGCGTATCGAATATGCAGCTGCTATGACAGAACTATCCCGTGTATTTTCTGATAAACCACAGAAATATCAGGCTACATCATTAACAGGTAAGATGGATGAACTATTAGATATCCGTGCTAAAAGTCGTTGTGATGATGGTCGAGAGCTTCCAGTCGCCGGTCAACAAATAGCTGTAGCACGTAAGGGTGTTGCAGCTCTTTGGGGATTCCAGCGTCAACATGCTTTACGAGTTGAGGCATTATTCAAGCAGATGTTTGCAACTGCATCTTCACCACAGGGTCAAATTGTTCTTGGATTCAGTCAAAATATTCTGCAAAAAGGTATTCCTGAAATTGAAAGAATTGCAGCACAAGCTCGTACTCTATTAGTTGATTACTATAGTCATTGTGAAGAATTCTATCAAACTACTGTCAGTGCTATGATGGGGCAACAGCAACCTATTACAAAGTGAGAACGGGGTCAGCATTGAAATAGATACCGCTATCAAAATGGAAAGCATATATATGGAATGTTCCATCAATCCGCCATGGACTATTAGGTGGTGGATTAATGTGTTTCCCATCCATCCATACCCAAGGTGAATTAAAATGACGTGCTGCTGCTGCACTTAGCTTAAGCATCGCTTCATTCACTTCTGCGTCTAGTAGTGTACCTGTTCTAACAAGTCCTGTACACCAGATGAGTTTTTTATTTTCATCTTCAAAGTGTGCTTCATGACTTTTATTGAAGACAGCTACAATCTGTCCACGGAAACCATTATAGGAGAAGATTGCGGTTGAAGTTGTTGGAGAAGATGCTTCATGTATAATGTAATTTGTTTTAATTCCAATAGGAAGTGATTGAGCGAAGGTTGATAGTTGCATAGAATTCCATTGAATAATTCTTCCTTCGATTTCAGCTTCCATTTCAGTTTCACTAACATGTCGATAAACGTAGAAGGAAGAACGAAGAGACGGCATCGAAGATTTTAGTGGTTCACCTTCCTTTAGAAAAATACATGCTTCAGCACCTTCACGTACTATTGCATGAAGAAGTGCACTACCAACACCCTGATGCCAATACAATGGATTTACACAGTAAAAGTCTATCCAATGTACATTAAAATTAGACCATGATGTACTTACACCAGCTCTTTTAATACGCCCCAATGGCTGTGCCATAATTGTTCCGTAAATGTTATTGGCTTTAGGCCCTCTGGCGACTAATAAAATAAAATCCCTTGTGGTAATCTGTTCAAGTAATTCTTCATTATTATATACACATACAGGTGATAATGGTCGTCTAAAATGTGTATGCCAAAATTTTATAATTTCTGGTATATCGTCAGTTGTTGCTCGTCTTATTGTCCAACGGACGGGCTCAGACCTTTGCTCCACACTTGGTTCTAAAAATTCAGGAGCCTTGGATTTAGAAAATATACTTTTAATATAATGTTTAAAAGTTGGTCCTGGTGATTTATTCCAAAAACTCATTTCTAATAGTTTATATATTAAAGTTTTATATACCAAACATATAGTATGGAACTTCCGTTTATTTATAATAAAAAACTATTAGTGGATGGATTTAATGCGACTATTAGGAGGAAGAATGATTCTGAAGGTTGGGAAGGTATAAGTAGAGTTCAGGAGAGACCAGAAGAAGGTTCTCGAGTTTGGAAAAATAAATTAATTTATTTCACGACCGACGAAGATTTTAATATCGAAGATTCTTCTCTATTAGTTGATAGAACTACTCGCGTTCGTCATTTGAGTTATACAGAAGGCTGTGAAGACCCGCGGCTATTAGATTCTAATAAAGCACTTACTGTTACACTAGATACTAATAATAGATGGAAACCAGAAATTAGTCTTATTGAATTTGATAGTAAAAGTTCAATTATCAGTTCTATCAAACCATTAGAAGTTGATGGAATTTCTGTGAATTCTATTCAGAAAAATTGGATACCTTTAAAGATTAGTAGTGGTTCAACGGCTATGCCGCCAAAATTAATTTTACTTCATCAATCATTTCCTTTCAGAATTATTAGTGTTGACATGAAGACTGGTAAGGGGTCTATTATTAAAGAGTATACTACACCACTTGATTCAACTGGTATTGTAGCCCACAATGGAGCGGCTTTACAGCTTGTTGATGGCAAATGGTTAGTGACTGTTAGGATAAAAAATGGTTATAAGTATAAACATAGTTTATGGTTATTATTGGATGAAGAATATAATTTAATTAAATATTCAGAACCATTTGTATTCAGAAAACTCTGCTCTGATGGTTCTCCTGTTAGTTATGAAATGTGCATGTCTATGCAACATGATAAACATGAAAGTGATAATGTAATAGTATGTAGTGTAGGTTTATCGGATACTCATAGTGAAATTTTTAAATACAAAATTAATGTTATTTTAGATTTATTGGTAAATAGTGTATTATAAAATTGATAAATTAAGGTTAAATTATTTTAATTATATTATATAATTAAAATATATTTACTATTAGAATGAATAAGAGTACATGCACAAGGTGCGAAGAATGCAAGAAGAAGATTGGTATTGTGGCGATTAAATGTCGCTGTGGTAAGACTCTTTGTACAACACATATTACTGCTGAACAACATGGATGTACATTTGATTATCGTGCAGATGGTTTGAAGACATTATCAACAACTATGATAACAGTAGCTGGTGATAGAGGACTTGAAAAGATTTAATGGGTGAACATAAGTAAATAAGAATATTCAAATCCTATTTTTTGTTCATCAATATAACCTTCATAAATCCATCCAGCGGCTTTAGCTTTATTGACTATTACAGAAATGTTTGGCATATTAAATGTATGTTTCTGACGGCGCACAGAGCCATCTTTGAAACGAAATATCTCTCTGAATTCTGCAGTTGATTCAGTTTCTGGGTCTAGATTAAATGATGCTTCATAATCGAATTTATCAAAATGAACTTTTGATTTAGTTACTCGCTCTTTTGAATATTTTTGTATACTGAATGCAAATGGACTTGCACTATCAAGTATTGGGTCAAATTTATATTTATTAACTGCTTGTATTACTAACTTTCCACCAGGTTTAACCCATACTGATAAATTTCTTAATATAGAATCAATATCACGGAAATAATATATTGTGAAATAAAATAATGTAGCACAATCAAATTCTTGTGGTGAGCATATATTTGGGTCTGTCGCCGAGCCATTACGCCATTGGATAATTGATTTTTGTTCAGGAGTGAGAACACTTTTGGGGAGCTTATGTTTTTCTGCTCTTTCAAGCATTGCTTTTGAGTTATCTAAACCAACAACACGACCAACCCCCTCTTTGGCAAATGCTATTGCTGTTATACCGGTCCCACAACCGACATCAAGTACTCTAAATTCATTTTGTTTACGACCAGGTATCTTCCATTTTGACAATAGGAGTTTCACTTCTGCTTGTGTACGTGTTCCTGATTGTACAAGTTGGTCATAAATTGATGCATAAAATGAATCATATATTCTATCATTTTCTAGCCATTCATATTTTGAATCCTCGGCATCTGTTTTTATTCCTGGAGACTGGTCCGTAAATCCCTCTATAGCACTTCCTGATGTGTCGGAGGAGGTTTCAATTGGTATTGGTTTCCTAAATTTATCAATAAATATCATTGTAAGATAATTAACTGAGAATACAATTAATACACCGAGAAAAACTATCTGCCAAATTGATAAATTTAGACTTTTACGTAGATTTTCAACTAATGGTATACTAGCCATTTAACCTATTATTTAATAAGTTCTATATTTTCTTGTCTTGGATTTATAACGACGATGAATTCTTTTTCTACTACCTCCTCCCCCTCTAGTTAATTTACCAAAAATTATCAAACCACCTAAAAGTCCTCCAATGGTAAGACCAGCTATTCCTACAGTTTTCCCAACTCTTTCCACTAATTGTCTTTCCTTCTGAGCTTGAGTAAGGTTGCTACGCATAATTTCTGCACTAGCTTCATCTAATTTTTCTAATCCTCCTCGTCCTGCTTTATATGCAGCATATAATAATGATAAATTTGGAACAAATACAAATCCTAATAATCCTAATAATATTTGACCAGTATTTAATGGACTTTCTACTCCTCTAATGGTTGGTTGGAATTTAAAAATAGCTTTTGCTATTTCATGCATAGCTTCTAATTTTTTTTTACCAAATGATATGAGTACATTATATGTAGCAGTACCATATGTAAGTGCAATCTTTTCTAATAAAGTATTTAGTTCAATAGACCAACCTGATAAATCAAGAAAAGGCGCTTTATTTAGGATTGCCACTGGATTAGTAACAGTTGGAGCTCCATTTGATATAGTTATTAATGGTTCAATTGTTCTTGACGGTGTTGTCATGCTAAAATCAACACTAGATATTGGACTCTGAAAAGCTGGAATTGAGGTTGGTAATGTTGATGGTGGAGGTGATGCAACATCAATAGTATGACCTCTAAAATCTTCTACAAAATGATTTTGTCCAATTTCAATATAATTTTTTAATTTTTGATTCTCACGTAATGTATCATATACTAATTTAATATGTCCCTTTAATTCATATTTTATTAAATCTGATATTGATGCATTATTATCCTTAACTGATTCATCAGTTCTGCGTCCTATTGCAGTATTTATAGCCTCGATATTTATATATGGTGGGATAACTGCACTTATATTATACATTCTACGAATATGCGGTGTAAAAACAAATAATATATCAACAATTTCATTGCGACTACCCATAAATCGCAATAATTCGTAAGGACTTAATAAATAAGCAGGTGGTGGTGCAGGTCCTGCTGCAGCTGCATCTGGTGCTCTATTTAGCATATATAAAACGGAATCATTATTGAGTGTTGATATTGTGTGATATTCACTACCAGGACCAGTAACTTTTAGGATGGCTCCTATACAAAATTTATTAAATAATAAAGTTATAAATAATGGAAACCATGAAAAAATATTTTTTATATAATTTTGACCACCTTTTATTTTAATATCAAATTGATATCTTACTGTATCTAAACCTAATGTTTCTAATGTCTTTTTAATTGCTTCAACAGACATAGTTAAATAATTTAGATTAAGTCCTAGAACACAATATACATCTGGATTATATCTGTCAGGGTCATTATTATTTTCTATTTTTGCACCTTGATTTCTTAAATATGTATCTGGTGCAATTTCTCCTGTACCACGTGTACTTTCATACAGACGTTGAGCGCTTTCTTTTTTACGAATATAAGTCGCATGTTTAGTTCTTGCATTAGCCTGTTTTACAATATATGTTTCACGACCAACGTCACATATATTTTTAACATTGAGAAATACATTAGCATTATTATAATTTGATGTAGGGAGTAAGGGATTGTTGCCATCATCAACATATTTTGCTGGTTGCTCAGGAACATATTTTACCTTAGGTGCTCGTAATAAGTTATTTATAGCAAATACTGCATTACCAGGCTCCTCTGCTAACATCATATTAGCATTACCAGCTGGTGGAGCATCACCAAAATTAACTGCATTTATGCCCTGAAACTCTATATCAGGTGGGAAAAATATTACTTCTGGTTTAAAAGTTCTATGTTTTGATATTAAATTTAACTTCAGTTGTTTAATATCGTTATCTATATCTCGAATATTAATAGTTTTTAGAGTATAATGTTTGTATACAATTGATAATACAGATGTTTCATCATAATCTACTTCAGGTTTACTTGGATTAGTTGTAGAATCTATCAATTTACCTCTTACTACATCTCCAATTGTAGTCGCAAATGTTTTATATTTTAGAGCACTATTTAATGCATTTTTAATAGTATCAATTTGTTCATTAAATTCTTTTAATGTCTCAGTGTATTTTTTGCAATTATCACACTCTTCTATAGCTGCAGGTGCAGCTCCTGCTGCTAATCTCCACTCTTCTATTAATTGTAATGTAAAATTATATTTCTGCATGAAATCTTCTAATGCTGTACGATAATTTGCAAGTAAAGCAGCAAGACGTTCTGCAGGAGGTGCAGGAGGTGCAGCAGGTGCAGCAGGAAGAGCTGGAGGAGCTACACCTTCTACACCAGCTGCAACAATCACATTACCAACAATTGGTTTATTTGGATTTATTAAGGCTTCTGTAATTTGACTATTGGCTATATTAGCAGTTATTAAACTATCAAATGATAATTTTGTTGTATTAATTGCTTTTAATGCATTATTTTTTTGAGTACTAATATCTGCTTCAGGAATTAAAGGGGGCGCTGCTGGTGCAATAAGTCTAGCACCTCTACCAACTGCAACAGCACCTGTACCAATAGCTCCAACAGCTCTACTAACAAGACCAGGAATCGGCGCCTCTGCATCACGAGCTATTATAGAAATTAATCCTGTCAATCTGGTTATTTCATTAAATTTTTCAATTAATATACCATTTGCATCATTAACTGTATCTATTTCAGATGGAGTTACTTTATAAGATATTTGGGAAAAATCTAGATTATCTCGATTAGCAAAAAATCTATTAATACTATTATAAAGGGGGTCCTGTGGTATATCAACAAAATTGGCTATTTGTCCTGCTGCATTTAAATTGTATTGTTTTGGAATAAGTTTAAATATTGCAGGTGAAAAATCAGATAGCAGCATATCATAGTATCTAAGAGCTGTACCAAGTGGTATACTTCTAAATATAAATGTGAATGGGATATCAGTTTTAGGAGGAGGGCATGGTGTTCCATTATCATTTGCATATTTTAAATACAAAATACCTATGATTTTCCCATAAAGACCATTATAATATGCGCAATCATTTACACGTATAGTTTCACGAATACTACCATCACTATTTTTAATTAAACCAACATATGGGGCTGGAGCTGCAACTGCAGTGCCTGCAGGAGCTACTTCTGGTCTCATGGTAATATAACCATCGTCGTAGTCACCTGCAACTACAGGGCTATTTGTTACACAA
>JACCDO011182944.1_pt1 | contig 11272 bp, 12 predicted proteins | sample 7446101 | NCBI WGS metagenome assembly JACCDO01 (sample SAMN15323440, study PRJNA562643) | freshwater metagenome | isolation source: river surface water | place: USA:Blue River Watershed | collected 2017-08-16
AAGGGTAATCCTTGAGCATGGGTGCGCCATACAAAGGCTTGTATGCCCCTTGGTGGCAAGTGCCGCAATTGACCTTGGCCACATCACCCAACTCGCCCTTGCGATGGGCAGGGAATTCGTCGGTCAGGGGCTTCATGTGATCCACATTGAGCTGACGGACCATGCGAATGCCGTACCAAGCGGTGACGCGTTGTGGTGGGTTGCCTTTCCAGTCTTGGAAAGACCGCGTGTTGTGGCAATAAGTGCAGTTCACGCCCAAAGACTGAGACATGTGCGTCATGAGTCCATATGTCCATTCGGCTTGCTTGATCGATTGGCGATTGCCCGTGGGCAAGGCTGTGGTTGCACTGACACGGATGGGTGCATCGTTGAGCAAGAAAGGCGTGAAGGGGTCATAGGGCAAAGAGGACCAGTTCACATCGGGGTCGGGCGTGTTCTGACCGGACTTGTCGCCAATGAAGTTGGCGCCATAGGGCTGGTCTTTTTTGGTGAACCAGACTTGGCTGGGAATGTTTTGTCCACGGTGGCAGGTGTAGCAAGTCACGCCGGTCTGAGCGACGTGGGTTTCCCAATTGCCGTTGATGACGCGGGTCATCTCAATCATTCGCCTGGCCACCCGTTTGGTGTAGAGCGAATCGTCGGCCAGGTTGTTCAAGTTGTGGCAGTAAGCACAACCTTCTTTAGGGGCAACCCAAGTGGTCATGGACACCATGAAGGTGGCCAATTGCGCAGCGCTCAAGTCGGTGAGGACCTGAACATTTTTATAAGCCTGAGTGGATTTGGGGCCTTCAGCAGGTGGCAGCGGAATCGCAGGAGGGGCCACATTCTTGTCGGCCTGTTGCTCAAGCGTTCTGGGGTTGTAAACCTGTTGCATCCCGGTGCCACGATAGCCGTGTTGAACCACATCAACGGGTGGGCGTTCACAACCCGCCAACAATGCGGCTGTGGCGATGAACGCAAGGGTGATCAGTCGTTTCATGGCTCACCTCCTCATTTCAGGATGGCCGGATCGGTGACCGGACCAAAAACTTCGGGATAAGGTGGCACCACACCATGCTTCATGGACCACAAATACCAGTTGTCCACCACAGTGCCTGTGAGCAAGATGCCAATGCCACCAACCAGTGGACATAGCACCGCAAACCACCATGCCCAACGGTGAATCGATTCCATGGTGGCGTTAAAGCCCATGGTCCAGCGCCAGAACAAGGCCGCGCGTTCGCTGGCAGTGCCTCTGTCGGTGATCTGTTCGATCTCGCGTTCGCCGCCAAATCGGGTCACTGCCAGAATCGTTGCGCCGTGCATGGCAAAGAGCAGTGCCGATCCATAGAGGAAGACGATGGACAAGGCATGAAAGGGGTTGTAGAACAAATTGCCATAGCGCAGCGAGAACGCCGCCGTCCAATCCAGGTGAGGGAAGATGCCAAAAGGCACGGCTTCGCCCCATGAACCCATGAGCACTGGACGGAAAAGACCCAGCACCAAATAAAGCCAGATGGCGGCTGCAAAGGCCCAGGCCACGTGAGTGCCCATGCCCAACTCACGTGCGCGGCGGTAGGTGCGCCACCACCACAAGAACAGAGATGCAGTGAGGAACAAACCCGCCAGCAACCACCAGCCGCCTTGGTTCATGGGCGGAAAGCTCAGTCCGTAGGCCGGAGGTGGGGGCTCCAGGGAAAGCCAAAAGAGTTGTCGGATGAACTGAACCGGGTCGTAGTTGACCGAGGCCAGCATGTTCATGCCAATGATGGTGGTGGCAAAAAGCCCGCAGATCAGCGAGGCCAAGCCCAGGCCACCCAAATAGATGGGGCCGATCTGTGCATTGCCGATCTTGCCCAGCCAGTAATAAATCAGCGGGTGCCCAGTTCGAGGGCTGTTGCCGTGCCCCAGCTCAACGCCGTGGTGAACAGGGCCAACGGCTTGCACCGTGGTGAAGAGATTTTGATATTGCGCCATGTCATGCTCCCCAGATTCAGCGTACTGGCCACTGTGACCAGATGGGCAAATTCAGCCACCAGGTCCACCATTCGGGCCATCCCCTGGTCCAGAACGGACCACTGAGGACGATGCACAAGGCACTGAACAAAACCGCGGCCAAGGCCAGGAAGAGGCCCAAGCGGTGAATGCCCAATGTGCCAATTGAATAGCCGATGGTGTCGCGAAAGAAGGTGTCTTCATGCTCTGGTGTTTTCACCGTCTGACCCGGCTTGGGGTTGGTTGACGAAAGAATCAGTGCACCGTGCAAAGACAAGGCAAAGGTGCTGGCAAAGAAGAAACTCACCCCCAGCATGTGTGCGGGGTTGTAATGAAAGTGCAGGTATTGGTAACCAATGTTGGAGACCCAATCAAGGTGGCTGTAAATGCCATAGGGAAAGGCATGCCCCCAAGCGCCCATCAGAACGGGGCGAATCACCTGCAAGGTGAAAAAGGCAAAGATCGCCACGCTGAAAGCAACGGGCACATGAAGCCCCATGCCCAGCTTGCGACAAATTTCAACTTCTCGCAGCGCCCACGACCCAAACGCGCCAAATGCGCAGACCGTGATGAATTGCCAAAGGCCTCCCTCCATCATGGGGGCAAGTCGCAAACCCCATTTCAAATCGGGTGGAGCAATGCTGATTTGCCAAAGGTTCCAAGTCGGCCCCTGGGATGCGCCCCAAAGAATCAAGGCCGTCCCGAGGAACGAGAAAAATAGCGTTGTGACACCGAATATGCCCACATAAAAAGGCCCGACCCAAAAGTCGAACAGGTCACCGCCCAGCAGGGTTCCTCCCCGCACACGGTATTTGCGTTCAAAGTTCAACATGGCCATGGCCTACTCTCCTGCTGAATGTTGGTCTTCACGCAGGGCCGCGCCGGGTCACTACGCCCGGAGACGGCCTCTGCTCAATCCCTTGTTGCCTCAAGACTTTTCAGCGGGCATGGGACTGTTTTGCACTGAAGCCGTCTGGGTTTTCTTAGCCCCATCCAGCCAGTTGAACTTGTTGGTGCTCAACAGGATGAGGTGAATCATCGCTGCGAGTCCAAACAAGAAAATGCCCTGGACCACCATGGCCCTGAGCGGGTCATATAGACGCCAAATTCGCCACATGTTGCTCTCCTAAATGATTTGTGACATGAGGGTGTAGACCGCAGTCTTCACGCCCTGAACCATGGACCTAGACCCTTCTGCACCTGGCAGCAAAGCTCGCCAATCCGTACCAACAAGTCGGGACAGCGCGGCGATGACAAAGAGCAGGAAAAAAGTGACCAGAAAAATGATCCAGAAAGCCGATGAATCACGCACCGGCTCTCGCTGGTGGTCGTTCACTGATTGGGCGTGGGGCATGACAGTCTCCCTTTGAGTTGATGGGTTAGTTCAGATTCAGAACCAGGGTCGCCATGCCCACACCAGGATGTGTGCAATCACGGCCACTGTCGCGAAACCCACAAAGCCCTGCATCCAATAGGTGTGGAACTCTTGAGCTTCTTCGTCGGTTAACCCGGAAATGGATGTCCGATTCGACATGGTTGCTCTCCTTCTCACTGAGGCCTTGCGGCCATCTTTGCGCTCGGCCCGCGCAATTGGGCAGTTGGGGCGACATGCCACAACATCCAGTTCCCACCCATCGATTCAATGAAGTGGGGATGAGCCATGAAAGGTCCAGCACTTGCTTTCATTTCATGCCCATTTTTTGACTTGCCAACTCAACATGACGCGTCTGAACTTCCTCGTCACCGTTTTCTCTCGAACACTCTTCTGCTTGATCTCGCAGCAATTTGGCAGCGGAGATCTGAACCAACACCGGTTGCTTGGCCACCAGCTTGTTGAGCAATTGCTGAGCGTCGTCCACCCAGGGCAATGCCTGACCCAAACGGGTTTTGGTGGGTTCGATCTGGTCCATTTCAGTGCCCAAGGGCAGGATGTGGAACAGTGAATCGAACAAGGCGTTGCACACCTCTTGAATCAGATAGGTCGCACCGCTATAGCCCATGAATGGGGTTCCTGTGTGGCGGCGGATCAAGCTTCCCGGGAAAGATGCTGGGATGTATGCACTTCGAACTGGCCCATGGCCTGAACGCTCGCTCAGGTACATGCGCTCGTTGTAACTGCCAAACATGATCAGCGGAGGTTGCTGATGGCAGAGCTTGCGGATCATGGCGTTGTCGGTTTTCTGGCCGGGCCGGCGCGGTACGCTGAAGCGGCACGGCATGCCCATCTCTTCTTCAAGGAAGTGGCGAATGCCTCTTTCGTGGGTCTCGCAAGCCACCACTGCAAAACTGGCGGTTGGAAAGAAATCCTGAGTGACCGATCGCCACAAATCCCAAATGGGTTTGAGCGTGCTTTTCTTTTCTTGCTCGATGAAAGGCTCAGGATCTATGCCCAGCAAATCACCCAAGGTCCTGAGGAACTGCGTGGTGCTGTGCATGCCAATGGGCGCTTGCAGATAGGGTCGTTCCAGGGTTTCGCACAGCAAGCGACCGAACTCACGGTACATGCAGACATTGGCATCGGCCTTGGCCAACCGCGGGATGTCTTCAAGCTGCGCGCCCAACGGGAAGACCATGTTGATGTCAGCCCCTATGCCTTGGACCAAGCGTCGAATTTCAGCCAAGTCGCTGGCCGAATTGAACATGCCATAGCAAGGACCAATGATGTTGACCAGTGGGCGTTCGTTGGGCTTGCGATCGGCCAGCTTTTTGGCGGGTGGAATTTTTTTGGTGCCGTACTGGGACCAGAGCCAGTTCATCGCGCGGTTGGCACTTTGCCATTGGTCTTCGTCGATGGTGCGGGGCAAAAAGCGCATGAGCTTGGTGCCCTCTGGGGTTACGCCACCGCCAATCATTTCTGCAATCGATCCTGTGACCACCACCGCAGGCTTGTTGGGGTCCAGCGCGGCGTGGGCCCTCTTCATCGAAGCCTCGGTGCCTTCCCGACCTAACTGTTCCTCGGCAAGTCCGGTCACCACAATCGGCAACTCGTGGGGAGGCAACGCATCCGTGTAATGCAAGACGCTGGTGACGGGCAGGTTTTCGCATCCCACCGGTCCATCGATCACCACTTGCAGGCCTTTGACAGCAGTGAACACATACACCGCACCCCAATAGCCGCCAGCGCGGTCATGGTCAATCACAAAAGGCATGTGGCTCATGTCGACACCCCATCGAAAAAGCCCGCCATGCGGTCCATGCGGTCTGCGTTGGCCATGGCTGCACGGACGACATCGACCAACGAACTCATGCCTGGAACACCCAGCAAGGGACGCGCAGAAATGAGGTTGGTGAAATAAAGCGCAGGCAAGCTGAGCTCCTTGGCCCTTTGGACCACGGGGGTGGTGCCAATCACCAGGTCAGGACGGTGCTCGTGCATGGCTTGCAGGTCTTGCTCCAAAGTGGCGCGCATTTGCACATGAACGCCTCGCGACTTGAGCCACTCGATGTCTTGCGCATTCCAAGGTGTAGAGGGGCAAGCCGAGCCCACATAGCGCACATCGGCGCCGCAATCGATCAGCAATCGTGCCACGAGCAACTCAGAACCTTCGTAGCCGCTCAAGGTGATTCGGCCGTGGATGCGCTGATCGTCCAACATGGCTCGCATCGGTGCGAGAACCGCATTGCGGGCTTTGTCAACCAAAGCCTTGCTGATGCCCATGGCATCACCCACTGAGAGCAACCAATCTTGTGTGCCTTCAATGCCCACTGGTGCTGAGCCCACGATGGGCTTGCCCACTGAACTCAGGCTGCGCAAGCTGGCGGTGTAAAAAGGATGGATGGCCGCAACCGCTGACCCGTCAAGGGCCACATACAACTCACGCCATTCGCGAGTCGGCAACACTGCACCCACACCCAATCCCATGGGCGCAATGAGCTGAGCCACAGACACTGGATCGGCTGGAAACATTTCGCCCACCAAAGTGAGGGTGGGTTTTTCACGACGCTGATCTTTGGGCGAAGGCACGGGGCCTTGGCGCACTTCGGCACGCGCATAGTCGAGCATGGCCGCTGTGAGCACGTCTTTGGCTTCAGCGTGCGTGGGCACACCAAACCCTGGCACATCAATGCCAATGATTCGAACGCCATTGATCTCTTTGGGCAAGAGTTGCAAAGGCACGCCGCTGGCCGTCGGCACGCACAGGTTGATGACCACCACGGCATCGACGTGCTCAGGGTTGGCCTGCGCAATCACCGCATCGCGAATGTCTTCAAACAATTTGCCGGTGACCAGGGTTTCAGAATTGAATGGCACGTAGCCTACGCTGCGGCGCGCGCCGTAAAAGTGCGAGGTGAAAGTCAGGCCATACACGCAGCACGCCGAACCGCTGAGGATGGTGGCGGTCCTGCGCATGCGCAGACCCACTCGCAGTGAACCAAAAGCCGGGCACATGCTTTGCGGTTGATCGTGCGGGCCCTGGCCCTCACCGCGTGGGTAGTCGCGGGCGTATTGCTCAAGCTGGCTGGACTTGCCCGCTTGCTTGGCGGCCTCGGCCATCGTTGAATCGGGCGCATGACATCCCACGGGCGCATCAACCTGTGGTGCAAGCGCTTTGATGGGAATGGTGCGCGTGCTCATCAGGCTTCCTGATAGATGACTTCGAAGCTGGGCTTGGCTTCATGGGCATGACCCATCATGTCGACTTCGTTCGCGGGGACCAGCTTGACATCGCGACCTACGGCCTGCGAACTGAAGAGTCCCAACAATTCGTCTTGGGTCTGCGGCTTGGGTTGCAATGGCGGTGCTTCTGCAACCTGATTGGCAAGCCCTTCGAACAAAGGTCCCCACTCGCCACCGGGTTTGCCGATGATGTCGTAGCTTGCACTCTTGCGGCGAATGTCCTCGTTGGCAGGGATCGCGGCGAGCACAGGAATGCCCACATTGCTGGCAAAGGCCTGAGCCTCACCCGTGCCATCGTCTTTGTTGATGACCATGCCAGCCACACCGACATGGCCTCCCAATTGACGGAAATACTGAACGGCAGAGCAAACGTTATTGGCCACGTAGAGCGACTGCAAATCGTTGCTGCCCACCACTATGACTTTTTGGCACATGTCGCGGGCGATCGGCAATCCGAAACCACCGCACACCACATCGCCCAAGAAATCGAGCAAGACGAAGTCGAATCCCCAGTCGTGGAAACCCAGCTTCTCCAGGGTCTCAAAGCCATGAATGATGCCCCGGCCTCCGCAGCCACGGCCCACCTCTGGCCCACCGAGTTCCATGGCGTAGACACCGTCACGCTTGAAGCACACATCGCCGATGCGGACTTCCTCACCAGCGAGTTTCTTTTTCGATGAAGTCTCGATGATGGTGGGACAAGACTTGCCCCCAAAAAGCAAGCTGGTGGTGTCGCTCTTCGGATCGCATCCGATGAGCAAGACCTTGCGCCCTTGCTGGGCCATCATATAGCTGAGGTTGGCCAGCGTGAAACTCTTGCCGATCCCGCCTTTGCCGTAGATGGCAATGATTTGGGTTTCCTTGGTTGCGCTCATTCTTGAGTCCTCCAGTCGATGACCATCTTGAGACAGCTTCTGTCTGTGAAAGCCCACTCATAGGCTTGTTGGGCTTGGGATGGCGTTTGCTGGTGCGTGACCAGATCCGCCAAAGACAGACGCCCCGAACTGACCAATTCCTTGACGGCCAGCAGATCTGGCCGCTTCCACTCAGCGGCCAATCGCATGCGCATCTCGCGCATGAAGGCCGGTGCAAAAGCAAACTGAATGTCTTTTTTGTAAAAACCCGCCAGCACGATTTCGCCACCGGGGTGCAACCTCTGGATGAGGCCGTTGAGCAACTCAGCGTCACCGCTCACGTCGTAGATGTGACGGTAATCGCGGCGGGGATCACTCTCAGGGTGAATCACCGAATAGCCCACAGCGCCCTTGGTGCGCTCTGCATCGACTTCCCACACCACAGGGGCAGGCGCCCCACTGGCCACCGTCATGCGAGCCAGCAAACGGCCCATGACGCCATGCCCAACGATGAGATCGGGGGGTTGATGTGGGGCCTGCTGCCCACCGCCTGAAACGCTGTGATAGGCGGTCGCTGCGAGGGCGAATAACACCGCATCGGCACCCAATGAGGTGTCAACAGGCATGACTTTTTGATGATCGGCGTGGAGGCGTTGAGCCGATGCGCCAAAAAGGCTGTGAACGCCCTGCCAACACCGGGTTCCGGGGACAAACACCCGTTGCCCAAGTGCCATGTCCACGTCATCGGCCACTCTGACCACTCGACCAACGGCTTCGTAACCGGGCACCAAGGGGTAGCCCATGCCTGGGAAGCTTGGCATGGTGCCATCCCACAGCAAGCGTTCGGTGCCTGTGCTGATGCCGCTGTATTCGATGTCGACTTCGACATGTCCCAAGGCCAAATCGGGCAGATCAAGTTCGCGCACCCGCACCTGGCGGGGCTGATCAAAGAGAATGGCTTGGGTTTTCATTTTGAATTTACATTGACATGTGTCAATCTATCTTTACTTATTGAATTAAATACTGGGGTAAACCCTAGTTTTGTGGCCAATATGGCCTGGGCATGGATGGGAAGCCCGGTTTTGAGCAACTTGACCGACGCAAAACCGGCTTCGCGAAGCATGCGCTCGTAGTCTTGGGGGCTTCTCAGGCGGCCATCGCCCATGGCCAGCAAGTAGAAATGGAAGTAGGCGCTGGCGAGGTTGCGATTGAGTTCGGTGGCGGCCATGGGTTCAGCCAACAAAAGTTGTCCGCCTTCGGGCAAAGCTGCCCACGCTTTGCGAAACAAATCCAGGCACACGGTGTCGCTGTGGTCGTGACCGATTCGCACCAGCGTGATGAGGTCAGCGCCTCGGGGCAATTCATCGGTTTTGAAACTGCCAGGATGGCATTCGTAGCGGCCCGCCAATCCGGCCTCATTGAGTTTGCCCGCAGCCAGTTTCACCACAGGCGGCAGGTCAAAAAGTTTGAGCTTGAGTTGTGGGCAAGCTTCACCCACGCGGATCATGAATCGCCCCATGCCACAGCCCACATCCATGACGCATCGGTGTTTTGCAAAGTGATGGCTGGCGAGGACTTCCTCAATGACAAAGACCTGAGAGGCGTCCATCACTTCGCTGTAGCGTTGGCTTTGGACGTCGTCAGACTTTGCAGTGGGCGATGCATCACCATTTAGGCCCTCGACATAGGGCCAAAATGCTTGCATGCGACCTCCTCCCTCCCTGAGGAAACGCTCTGGGGCCAGCAAGTCTTCGTAGAGCAGTTGGTTGTGCTCGATCATGACCTTCAAACCAGCATGAGAGACGATGGGCCATGCCAGCGATGCCAACCCATATTGATCTTGTCGGTTGCGTCGGATGAGGCCCATGGACTCTGAAGCATTCAACAAAGGCATCAGGCGCGACTCAGGCGTTGACAGCAAAGCCGAGAGTTCAGTCGCAGTTCGCTCCGAGCGAGCCAGCGCATCGAGCAAGCCCATCCGCACGCAGGCCACGAGGACTTGCGTGTTGGCAAATCCACTCATGAGTTCGTACAGACGCGCCGTGCGTCGGCGCGTGACCCAGCGCGTGAGCCAATTGCCCCTGAGCTTGGGGTACAGCGAGGGATCACTCAGTCGGCGTTCGACCTGTTGCCAAGAACGCTGGCCCATGCTGCCAAGCAGTCGCCAGGGCCAAGACGTGACCAATCAAATGCCCCTTGCGTTCTCTAGGCTGGCTGCCACTGAGCGGCTGGGCGCTTTGGCCCAGATTGGCAAATCGCGGGCACGGTCGATGAGTTCGTTGGGAATCAGGCGCTGCGATTCAAGGCGAACCAGTTGCTGCAACAACTCGCGACACGGGCATGCAGGCACTGAGGCCACAGCCTGATCCATGAGCCGATTGAAGTAAGCCAGACCGTCGCTCAAACCCAACTCGTGCATCACATTGGGACGACCCAGCAAGGCATCTTGACCGCCGGGCTTGCCCAACCACTGTGGGTCCGCAATCACATCTCGAATGTCGTCGGCGGCTTGGTACGCCAAACCCAAGCAATCGCCCAAGGCATCCCAGGTGTCTGGGTCGCGTCCACAAGCCAGCGCACCGGCACGCACAGCGGCTAAAAAGAGGGAGCCGGTCTTGGCCCTTTGATAGTTCGTGAGGTCGGCCGTGCTTTCACATTCCCAAGCCTGACCCGCAACGAGGCCACGTGGCATGCCAACCGCCTGACTGAGGTTTTGCAGCAAGGCCAGCACCCGTTTGGGGTGGCGCGAATTGGCATTCATGAGGACATCAAACGCCATGACGATCAGGGCGTCACCGGCCAAAAGGGCCAAAGGTTCGCCGTGAGCTTTGTGGACCGATGGCTTGCCACGGCGGGTATCGGCGTTGTCAAAGGCGGGCATGTCGTCGTGAACCAAAGAGGCGCAATGCATCATCTCAATGGACACGGCTGCGGCATCGGTGAGTGCCTGCTCCTCTTCTGAGCAAGCCATGGCCACTGCAATGCACAGCTGGGGGCGGATTCTTGCCCCGCCCGAGAAGAGCGCGTCCTGCAAAGCAGCCTTCAGGCGAGGCGGGCCACCCTGACCGCTGGAAGCCTCAAAAGCATTGATGAGGGCTTTTTCAGCCCTGGCATGGAGTTCCATGATCAGCCCCTTCTGTCAACTGTATTTGACAATTAGATGTGTCAATATACATAAAGAACTCGGATTGTCAATCCGAAATGACAGGTCCAAAAGGACTAAAAAGGGCTTTAAACGCCTCAGCCTGACCCTGACGGGATGGGGATTTAGACTCAGGACATGATGAAAAAAGGTCTGGTTTTGCTGGGGCACGGCGCTCGGGACGAGCGTTGGAAACAGCCCATGGTGAGGGTCAAAGATCTGATCGGGCAATCACAAGCCAATTTGCCGGTTGAACTGGCTTTTTTGGAGTGGATGGAGCCTACCCTCGAGGGCGCCATTGAGCGCCTGCTGGATCAGGACGTGAATGAAGTGTGTGTCGTGCCCCTTTTTCTGGGACAAGGCGGTCATGTTCGCGAGGACCTGCCCAGACTGCTTGACCAAGCGGGTCAGCGCTTCAAGGGGCTTAAATTAAGCGCGAAGCCTGCGATCGGCGAAGACCTCGGCGTATTGCTGGCGGTGGCCAAATACTGCACCGATCAATAACAGCGCTGGCGCACCTTCAGACATCCAATCTTGCGCGCCATGCTGTGCCAGCTCGCCCAATGTGAGGTTTAGGTGACGCTCGCGGGGCGTGCTCACCGCTTCGATGACGCAAACCGGGCAGTCCAGCGCTTTGCCCAAACTCAGCAACTGACGAGCGATCTGCGCAGCATGGCGGCGACC
>JACCDO010195753.1_pt1 | contig 11271 bp, 5 predicted proteins | sample 7446101 | NCBI WGS metagenome assembly JACCDO01 (sample SAMN15323440, study PRJNA562643) | freshwater metagenome | isolation source: river surface water | place: USA:Blue River Watershed | collected 2017-08-16
GCTTCTATGTCTTTAGTAATGGTGTATTTTTCTTTTATAATGGCATCAATAACACTTGCTTTATGTGTGGTTTTAATGAAATTCAACCATGCTTTAGAGAAATCAGAGACTTTAGCGACATCAACACGATCGGCAAAACCTTTAACACCTACGAATAAGGTAACAACAATTTCCTCCATTTCCATAGGAGCATATTGACCTTGTTTCAACAATTCGTATAAACGAACACCACGATTTAATTGTTTTTGGGTGGCTGGATCTAAATCAGAACCGAATTTTGCGAATGCAGCTACTTCACGATATTGGGCAAGTTCTAGTTTCATGGTACCAGCGACTTGTTTCATGGCCTTAACTTGTGCAGCTGAACCGACACGAGATACAGACAAACCGACAGAGATAGCTGGACGTTGACCTTGGTAAAATAACTCAGATTCTAAGAAAATTTGACCATCAGTAATAGAAATGACGTTAGTTGGAATATATGCTGACACATCACCAGCTTGTGTCTCAATGACTGGTAATGCAGTTAATGAGCCTGCGCCTAATGCATCACCCATTTTAGCTGCACGCTCTAATAAACGTGAGTGTAAGTAGAAAACATCACCAGGATATGCTTCACGACCTGGTGGACGACGAAGTAATAATGACATTTGACGGTATGCAACAGCCTGTTTGGATAAATCATCATAGAAGATAACAGCATGTTTACCGTTATCACGGAAATATTCGCCCATTGCACATCCAGTGTATGGTGCCAAAAATTGTAATGGTGCAGAATCAGATGCAGTTGCAGCGACAACAATTGTGTGAGCAATTGCATTGGCTTCTTCTAATGCACCTACTAATTGTGCAATTGTTGAACGTTTTTGACCAACACCAACGTAGATGCACATTAATTTCTTTGATTCATCCTTTGATTTTTGGTTAATAATAGTATCAATGGCAATAGCGGTTTTACCAGTTTGACGATCACCAATAATTAATTCACGTTGTCCACGACCAATTGGGATAAGGGCATCAACAGCCTTTAAACCAGTAGGCATAGGCTCGTGCACTGACTTTCTAGGAATAATACCAGGAGCTTTAACTTCAGCACGTGATCTTAATTTAGATTTGATAGCACCTTTACCATCAATTGGTTCACCTAAGCCATCAACAACACGACCAAGTAATTCAGGTCCAACTGGAACATCGACGATAGAACCAGTACGTTTAACAGTATCACCTTCAAGAATTGAACGATCATCACCGAAAATGACAACACCAACGTTAGAATCTTCTAAGTTTAATGCCATACCACGTAATCCAGATGAGAAGACAACCATTTCACCTGCTTGGACTTTATTTAAGCCATAAACACGGGCAATACCATCACCAACAGATACAACTTTACCAACTTCATCGAATGATGCAGCAGATGCAGCGTATTCAGATGATTTTTGGGATATTCTTTGTTCTAAATAATTAGATAATTCAATAACTGAACCAGATAATCCAGCCATGTTGCGTGCAGCAACAACCTGGTGTCCATGTACAAGTGCCTGCTTGGCAAAGCGAGGGGCGAGGCGCGACAACATCTTCTCTTCTCTCTTCTCTTACTCGAGCGAGTTTTTTTACCCGAGAGCTAGCGCCCGGATTTTGTTACCGCGAGGTTTCAGTGGAGGCCGGGCCGGTTTTACCAGCGAGAAATAGTAGACATAAAAGAGTGCAAGAACAAGTAATAAGGCGTCAATATAGACACCCTAGGACACTTTCTACTTGCTTTTCTTACAGAATTTCTTCTTTTTAAGCATTTGAGCTGTGTTAGGGTTCGGATTAGTGCGGCCCTTCCTATAGTCGATTTTGAAAAAAACAAAACTACATAGAGAAGAGGTGGTAGCCGGTACTTCTCAAGTGGTAGAATAGTAGAGTGAGATAGTTAGTAATTACTGGGTGAGTGTATTGCCAATAATTGCTAGTGAAATCATTTAAGAAAATTCATTTAATAAAGTAATTGATAATTATATTGTAGTGTGAATCACTCGTGATGATAAGAATACTATAGTAATTGAAATGGAGACGTCGGAATTACCTAGTAGTACTAATGAAGGTAGTATGAACCATCCTACGAGTGGAATAGTGTATAATAATACAGGAAATATATTGAAATATCAATCACCAAAGCGTAAAAGGAATGTGACTACAAATTCAATAAAAAAATCTAATATATCATCAAATGTGAGGAATAATGATGGTAAGACACTAGATCATCAACTACTAGAATCGCCAAATGGTAGTTTAATATTAGGACTTCAGGATCATAATCATAATCATAATTACGACAATGATAATAATATACTGGGTTGTTTTAATGCCCCAGTATCACTATCATTTGCACCTTCAACATCATATAAATCAAAATATAATAGCAGTATGTCTGCCTGCAATACAACAGCTCATACAACAATACTGAACAGTAGTTATGGTAACTCGATTATATCAACACCATCATCACCATCTGGACCAAATAAATTTAATATAAACAATACAAATCATGAAACAAGTATCGATATATCGCACAATTCTATACAAACCGAGGAAATATCGACAATCAGCCCGGTCTCCAGCATAGCTAGTTACGCGAAATACGATGAATATGACAACAGTGATGTGCATGAGACATCTGGAATCGCCGGAATACATGCCCTAAGAAGTAGTGTGAGGAGCAGTCAAAGCAGCCAAAGTAGTCATCAATCATCAGGGATTAACACTAGTAGCGAAATATTCCGTCCAAATAAACTAGATGCATCTATGAATAGTTCAACTAGTACATCAACCGGCATCTCAATATTCTCAAATTTTAGAGTTACCAATCTAGCTGATCACTCAATAGATAGTGGTGTAAACCAGCTATATAATAACGCGATAAGCCCCAAATTGTCCGACTTCAGTCCAAATCGCAACAACGACAATAGGCCAAAAGGGATTAGTGATACCGTGTTCAAGTCAATAGATAATGCTGCTGGCACTGGTGGGGGATCACTAGGTACTGTGTTGCGAAACAGTGCAATCGCTCGTTCTTGCAGATCAAGTTGCGAAGAAGACGAGGAAGATCTGCATCATAATGACATGATTGATGACGATGAAGTCAGTAACGAACACCAGGTAAATCCTGATGGCACGGTGGTGCGTACAAGACTTCGGTTTACTCCACTATTGCGCAACGTGCATCATGAAACGGATATCGATACCAACTCACCCAATAGTAAGAACAGAGAAGACAACGACGGTGCGATGGCAGGCCAAATGTCTGGTCTTCACTTGCGTAGTAAGAAAGTAGTGAACGACAGTTTGGATGATTACTCTATGCAAGACAGTGATCATGACAGTCATAATAGCTCCAAAAGTCCCGTGAAACTGAACGGCAACATCTTGTTTATGGACACCGTAAGCGTCTCTTCAACGGACGACAACGACGGACACAAAGGCCCGCATCGCACCCGAGCTCTTAGTCTCGACATGTATGAAAGGTCAACTTCCAAGTCTTCCAAGAGTCAGCAACTGACACTCAGCCAGAACAACTCGTTCAATAAAGGTGTAAGAAGCGACGCGCGATATCCTCGCATTCAGGGCATGCAAGCAGCGGAGATGGGAGACCTCGGCACCCCGTTGTCTGCCAAGTCTGCTTCTCCAATGATATACATGGACACTGATGTATTTATTGATGATAGTCATAACAGTAGTGGTGCGCACGACTACATCGATCAACTGTCTTCGTTTATTTCAACTGATTCTGGTGACGAATGCCAGCATAGCAATACTAAAAACAGTAGTAAAGAAGAAGCACCAAGACGTCGCACGAATAGAAGTGAGTCACTCGGTCACTATCCTAATCCCCAGTCCAGTCTATCGAAGGGAAGCCAGAATAGACCACTGCCAGATCAATCAGCTTTCGATAAAAGTATTACTAGCAACGGAAAGATGTCGTCGCCGTCTCAATCACCGGTTTGCCCTGCAACGCCAATGAGGACTCCTACGTGGGCACATGAAGTGGAAGCGAAGGATGTTACAAACCGTATTACAGCATTAGGTAATCCTGGGTTAGCTCGTCAAAATAGTCTAGTTTCTAACAAATTACTATTGACTCAAGCGGACTCGAGCGAGCGTGGCGCGACCAACATGTCGGCGGATATCGACGTGTCCTTTACGCGGGACTTTGAGAATCACGGCTTACTTGGTAGTGGTACATTCGCTGATGTATATCGAGTGAGTGCAGTTGATGGAAGTGGCTTTTATGCAGTGAAAAAAAGTAGAAGACAATTTCGTAGTAAGAAGGATCGTGAGTGGCTACTGAGTGAGGTGCGAGTCATGAAACGGCTAGGAGTGGAGCCATGCGCTAATATAGTGCAACTCATCAAAGCATGGCAAGAACAAGGATATTTTTATGTACAAATTGACCTTGCAGAGAAGGGCACGTTGAAGGACCTGATGATCTACCTGCACACCGTCAAGCGCAGCATCAGTGACGATACTATCTGGAAGATCATGCACGATGCCAGCAGTGGCCTGCAGCACATACACAAGTTTGGAATGGTTCATTTAGATGTGAAACCCGCGAATCTGTTGATAGCTGAAGGCGGCGTAGTGAAGATAGGGGACTTTGGTATGACGACGGAGCAAGGTAGAGGCGATGATGGCCACGAAGGAGACACTATCTACATGGCGCCTGAGTTATTAGATAGCTGTGATCGCTTTCCTCCTGCTGATATCTTCTCGTTGGGTCTAACACTGTATGAATTGTGCATGACAGACGGAAGGTTAGAGAATTATTCATTGCCATCCGAAGGCATTTCTTGGCACGCTCTTCGCGAAGGTAGAGCAGAATGCATACCCAACAGATCGCCTGTTTTATGCAGCATTATTCAAGAAAAAATGATTTTTCCTTCACCATTATTACGACCTACATCGTCCCAACTACTGGCTTTACCAGAGGTGAAGGCGATGAAAGACGTAGTCGATCCCCTGCTCAATAACGCCCAACCAATGCAGCTACTAAGACGCCGCACCATAGGCTCTTCGTCCTTTAATCCAATCCTTGCACGAGATTTAGGCTTGAATATTCACGCTAATTTAAATTTGGTAAATCCCGGTGATGTTGCCTCAATGCGCAACGATGACCGCGTAAGAACACCCACAGGTGAGATGGGTTATCATCGAGTTTTTTTCCCTGGCAGCAATAGCAGCCTCAACCCAGGGAGTAGTAACCCGTAAATGTTGATACAACTGTAAATATATAACTAGGTTTCTTTCACTTCCAGCGAGCCTCTCATGGCGGTACTCCGCAAGTGTCGCAGGCAAATTTTGAAAATAATTTTGAAAATAAACAGAGTAAAGAATTTACAAATGATGAATGGGCGAGGGTACAAACGAATACGAACGGAGGAAATAGTAGTTGATGCGTCATATCTTAATCAGCAGGAGCAGTATTATCAAGGGAACAACAATATTAATAATAGCAATTGTGGTTGGTACTCAAGTTATCATCAACAACCATTGCTGTACAAATTGGTTCATACTGCCAGCGGCGAGCCTGTGATAACTGAACCAGAGGACAACGTGCAGTCAACTGACACTTCATGCATTGTAGAAGTACAAGATATAAATGACTTAGACTTTGATATTGATAATGTTGATAGTTATCAGAGTAACTTTGTTAGTCCTGAGAAATCTAATGAAGATGATATTTGTTCTTTGAAGGAAGTATCATCGCCAGCTCACGGCCACGAAGATGCTGAAATTGGAAATATTGATGAAGTGAGAGATAAAATCATTGAGATAACAGTTAAAATGAATAAAATAATTATAGAATTAACAGTGACTTAGTTATTGATGAATACAAAAATACAATTAATTGATATTATAAAGCTGTTTGTTGATCATTCAAACACTGGGGTGTAAAGTCGAGGGTTTATTAGTGAGTGATGATACATGTTTTAATCATTGTTTTTAAATATTTTGGAGAACATTTCTTTCTGTCTCGATACTTGCTCTTTCTCCAGTTTAATAATTCTTTTCTTCAAATCGCTAATAAGAGTGAGGGCTGTTTCATCAGCATATTTCTTTGCTTCTTCTAATAACTCAGTTGCTTTTTCACAATTATTAAGTAATATATAACCCTCGCATTTTCGTAATAATGCTTTGAGGGCAGTTGGATTAAGCGTAAGAGCTTTCGATGCCGCTTCTATGCACTTAGCACCATCTCCTACAAACAGATATTACAAGTAAATGGGACAATATCAATGAATAGTGAAGTGTTATCGAGTTAACATTAATATATAGTCCTTACCTAATTTGATATGACACATGGCAATATTAGTGTGCAATACCACTTCCAATACAAGTGATTTTTTGTCTATATCTGCATCAAGAGCCATCGATGTTGATTGCATCGCCGCTAAGTGACCCATTCCTTCTGGAATATTTCTAGAACTTCCAGGCAAATTCTTTACGTACGCAATACCTTTAGCATATGATACTAAAGCTTTTTTGTATAAATTTTCCTTAAATCTCTCATTCCCCTCCGCCTTATACTCCTCCGCTTTACACAGCTTTTGAGTGGGATCCAATGACATTTTCTTTTCTTGTTCTCTTTGGTTTTTTGCTCAAGATTTTTATTGGAATTTTTCTAGAACATTGAGAGTGTTCCCAGCGAAAAGTAGTTAAGTGGGCAAAGAAGAGAGTCTACAAAGGACTAAAGCGCATATCGAGAGCAATGTAGCTGCAAAATTGTTTTTATTAGGCATTTTCTGAACGAGTCCTGCCGGAGAGAGTTCCTCCGCCGAATGATGATGTCGTTACACTAGTTATATTATTAGTGATTGATTGCTGACTTATTAGTGAGCAAAACACGACTATTTGAAGGGACAAACAGCTAGTTAGTCTGCGTCAGTCGATGCACTACCGACTCTCCCACTAGGTCGAGGTGGTACTCATTAGGTTGAAGTTCAACTTACCGCTTTGCCCAACCAAGTTGGAGGTGAATAACTTGGTAAACTGAGAGTTGGAGAAAGAGTTGAAGAGGATGTTGGAGGTAATTACAGGACAAGTAGCAAGTAAGTAAGGTAGTATCACATAATGATATTTATACCAGGGAATCTCCTCCGGACAATATCGGCACCCGCGGCGGTAACATTTGTACACCCATCTATATTCAGTGACCGTAAACTGGTCAAGTTACCGTTGGCAAGTGCAACTACTCCTGCATCGGTAATCTGATCACAGTGACTAGTAAACAATGCTGTTAAGTTAGTCAAGTTACCGTTAACGAGTGCGGTAACACCTTTATCGGTAATCTGATCACAGTGACTGACACACAATAATATTAGCTTAGTAATGTTACCGTTGGCAAGTGCGATAACACCTTTATCGGTAATCTGACCACAGTGACTAATATACAATGCTGTTAAGTTAGTCAAGTTACCGTTAGCGAGTGCGATAACACCTTTATCGGTAATCTGACCACAGTGACTTATGGTTAATGATTTTAACTTAGTCATGTTACCGTTGGCAAGTGCAACTACTCCTGCATCGGTAATCTGATCACAGTGACTAGTAAACAATGTTGTTAAGTTAGTCAAGTTACCGTTGGCAAGTGCGATAACACCTTTATCGGTAATCTGATCACAGTGACCAGTAAACAATGTTGTTAAGTTAGTCAAGTTACCTTTGGCAAGTGCAATAATCCCCGCATCAGTAATATTATGACAGAAACTAATAGCCAATGACGATAAACTAGTCCAGTTACCGTTGGCAAGTGCCATAATCCCCGCATCAGAAATATTACGACAGCCTCTAATATCCAATGATGATAATTTGATCAACTTGCCGTTAGCAAGTGCAATAATCCCCGCATTAGTAATATTATGACAGCCACTAATATCCAACGATGTTAAGTTAGTCAAATTACCGTTAGCAATAGCAAGGACTCCTGCGTCGGTAATATTCTTATTGTAACGAATAACCAATAAAGTTAAATTTGTAAAGTTACCGTTAGCAAGTGCAATAACTCCTGCGTCGGAAATATCACTGTTTGACAATTCCAATGTTGTTAACTTAGTCAGTGAGCCATTAGCGACTGCAATAACTCCTGCGTCGGAAATATTAGTACACGTTAAAATATTCAATACTTGTAACATTGGCAACCCATTCGCAATATCCATCAGTTGCTGGTCATTAATGCAATCATTTACCCATTCAGTAACTTTAATTCCTCGTGCAATAAGCCATTTCAATACTCCTTTAGCTAATCTCCTACTCCAGAAATCGTTCTTCATTACCTTGACATTTATCGGTATTGACCTCAGTACTTGCAGCCATCTCTCCCTTCTCTCGTCGGGATGACTGTAAACCAATGCAATATCAAGTCTTCCCCAGTCATCGATACACAAATATGCCATGAGTTGTGCAATGATATCTAATGGAAGGTAATGGAACAGACTATCCATTTGTATAATTAATCTACATCTGTACTCGCTCGTCATTCTTATAATATTTCTTCTTCGTATTATTATTACTAACTAATAAATGAAACAACACAATTAAACCAATCAAACAATCAATCAAACAATTAAAGTAAATAACAACTAATAACAACCTCAAAACCAATCACAAAATCAATACAATATGAAGTCAAGGTAATACACAACAATATGCGTAATAATGTTTACAAAATGACGTTTAAAATCTTCACATTAATATTGCGCAGCTAACCCACTAATAACACCTTTATCTCTATCTCGCGTTCTTGCTCTGTTACTTGCTCTATGTCTTCGAGAGACTTTTCAAATTTTTGTTGATTGAGTCTCAGAGAAGGAAAAATCTAGAGCGGTGATGAGGCTACCAAAGCTAGAAGTAGTAGTTAAGTAGTGGATAAAAGAGAGTTTATGAAGAACTAAAGCGCAAATCAAGAGCAATTCTAGGCGCGGCAAACTCTATCGCAAGAGTAGTCACTTCACCTTGTCTGTCTCACCCAGGTACCCCGAGCCCGATTTGGAAGACTTCTTCGATGTCAAAATAGTAAAAGAATTACAAAATGGAAGGGGGTTCGCATGCATCTCATCGCCAGTCGATCTTCAACGAGGACACTGACAGATTGTTGATTGATTTACAAAATTTGAAGTACTTTGACTCTGATCCAGTTGATGCTTCTATCATTAATAACGGAGTAATGAGTACTGTTGAATCGCTTAAGTTGCGGTATTTACAAAATGCTTTGCAGAATAGTGGAACTGATGAAGAGTGGCAACATGCATTTCGCACACATAACTATGCATTAACTGAATACTTATTATTATTTTTAAATAAAACAACAAATGCATCATTGGCTAATTCATCATCACAAGTACTTGCTTACGGTGGCAACATATGTCCTAACCTTTGGAAAGAATACATCAATGATTGGGATGTGAATTTATTGAAAATTACAAATATTGCAAAAGTATGTATATATAATATTAACAAACTAATTAATGTGATTGATGAGGATCGCCGATGTTCAACTATTAATACCATTCAACAACCTTACGCGGGATTTGATGAAAGAGACATCAAAGAATTCAATTTAAATACTGAAGATTATGCCGAATATATTGAAAATAAAAAGGAAAACGAAAGAGTAACGTCACATGGTATCAAAGGATTAGAAGAAGTTTCCGATTTACAAGCAACACTTATGGTGTGGTCTCTCTTGCTCACGCAATTATTCAATAAAGAAATATTTATACTAAAAGATTTCATAAAAGATGAGAGGTTTTTGCTAGATAATGGTGGTGGTGACGATGGTGGTGAAGGTGCGCAGAACACCACATATATAACTGAGTTAGTTACAATAGTAAGTACACTACTAAGCCATGCTACTGATGTTGATGAGAACATATACGAGCAATTTATTAAAGCAATTGCCGCCGTGAATGTGCAGTTTGCGCCACGAAATAACAATGAAAATGTGACTACTGAAGTAGCAGAATTATGTGTACAAATGCAGTTCAACGTGTTGAACGAGAACCCCGATGACAACGTCAATTTGTCCGAGGGATTGCTCCATATTTTGAACGAATTGCACTTCTTATCAGACAACACTTTGCCGATTATCAAGCTGTGCATCGACCTGTGCAACGCGGATAATATCAACGGGTTCTTTTACGCCAACGATATGAAGGTACTGATTGACGTGAGTATTCGCGAGTTGTACAACATCAACTACGATATCGGCGATGATGCGCACATTGCACACATAAGAGTGTCGTACCTGGAGCTGTTGAAGAGCATCATCACTAAGAACACATGGATTAATGTCTTGCAAAAGTATAAATACAGTGATTTGGAGGTACTAATGAACACAATTACCAGTGTGACAGATACCGACTCGCGCGATGACTGGCCCAAGGATGTAGCAGCAGAGTTACTAGAATTGTTGCAATCATTAAAATAAATAGTTGGTGTTCCAATTTGATTTCACTTCTCTTTTTTTCTTCGCCATGGCATCAACAGCTGCAACAGTATGCAACAGTGACTGTAAATAGGGAAATTTATTGTCATTGTACTGTTGTAGTTTCTTATACACTGTATGAAACATGAACTCGTACTCCATTTCTCTGTTATTCATAAGATCCAGGCACCCAGAGGTCTTGTAATCCCCCATGGAGTCAGTCAACTTCCACATACTACTCATTAACTCACTTTTATTCAATAATATTTTATTTTGGGTGTTCTTCGCAATATCTAAGTTCGCTAAATCGATGAGGTCCGACATGATATCGTGGCCATATTGACGCAAATGTTGATTTTTACTTATAAAGCTCGTTGGGATTCCTCCCAATGCAATAGACAAGCCATTAAATGGGATATTCCATGCTAATTTCCTCCATCTTGAAGTGAGCAAGCAATTGGTAATACTCACATCATTATACAACACACTATTCTTGAATAACAATTCTTTACACTCTTGCAATATCTCATTGTTATTGCAATAATTTCCCAACAATACAGATCCATAAGCAGAATGATCTATTGTTATTGTGTTCGTATCTAGATATATTTTATTTGAACAAACAAATGCCATGCCACCATTTATATTCTCTTTCTTGAATATATTGTAGTTATCAATATAATTTTCTATGTTTAAACCATTCATTAAGCATAATATTTTGCTATTTTCATGTGCTAATTTGGATAATAAGACTGGTAAGTCATTAGTATGCAAGAGAGAATTTGTTTTAGTCGATAAAATTATCC
>JACCDO011885811.1_pt1 | contig 11270 bp, 12 predicted proteins | sample 7446101 | NCBI WGS metagenome assembly JACCDO01 (sample SAMN15323440, study PRJNA562643) | freshwater metagenome | isolation source: river surface water | place: USA:Blue River Watershed | collected 2017-08-16
GAATCTGGAACAGAGACTTTTGGATACAGATTAGCTAATTCAGAGGAAGATGATATATATTTAATGATATGCAAACCAACTTTTTATTCATTAATGTTAAATAAAAAAATCATATTAAAAACAAAATTAAAAATGTCAAAAATTTATTTTGTGATGTTTATTTTAGCTCAAATTATTGAGTTTAATATGTTAAAATTAGATGATAATTTTTTTGTTTCATTTAGTCTTTACTATAATTCTAAAGTTAATAATATAGATATTAATAATATTAATAATATTAATAATAATAATAATAACATTATTGAAAACCAAAATACTAATATTTTTTCACCAATAATTCTTCGTATTAATGTTGACTTATTGATTGAAAAAATGTTAGAAGAAGAAGGTGATTTTTGGATAAATAGTTCAGGTCATAGATATCCTTCAATTATTGAAAATACTATTGAAAATAATAACCAAATGATATTTGATTTTACTTCATCTACTATTTATCAATATTTATATAAAGAAGTTGAATTTAAATATGTTGCTAAAATTGGTAGTAGTTTTGAGACAATTTATTGTGATTCAAGATTATCAAAAGAAGAACAATTTTTTCAAAATGTGAAAAATTCAACTAAATTTTCTTTTGATAGAAATGATTTAATAGAATATACTTTACAAGATATTTTAGATTATTTGAATAATCAATTAGAAAATTATGAATTATTTAAACAAATGAATCAAGTTCAAAATGAAGCTATTATTGAAGCAAAAAATCCTAAAATGATTCAAAAATGTTTAGATGCTGGTCAAACTATTGATGAAGCATTAAATTCTGTTGGTTATTAGAAAAACTTTTCAATAAAATTATAAATTTTTAACACTTTAAACAATATCTAAGGGATTAGCCGCACCACAATCTACAACAGAAACAACAAAGTTAGGAACTTCATTATCATCTTTGTTTTCTTCATGGTTTTCTTCATGGTTTTCTACAAGTTCTACCTCACTACTAACAATAACATTGTTATTATTATTTGTTGATTGGATGGCATTCTCTTGTTTACTTCTTTCATCAATTTCTTTCAGAACTTTATTTTCATTTATACAAAGATAAATAGCAATAGGTATCATGAAAGCAGATGATAAAATATATACTAGAAATGAATTTCTAATATATGAATCATGTATCCAATAAACTTTACCTGATACATTGATACATGTGACAAGATTAAAACATGCAAAAGCAAAACGTGTGATAAATTGATTAAGAAAATATTTATGTTCTCTTAATCCCTGTTGGTCACATTGTAAAAAAAGAGGACAAATGAAAACTGCAATAGCTAAAGCTGGTCCAGCTACAAAAATACCAAATGCAGGTCTTATTTTTTGAATATGCATACCGTATATAAATAAAGCAAAAACCAATGAATTAACAATGATTTCATACAAACCAATATAATTGATAAGAATTTTCTTCTTAGCGTAAAAAGTGTCTAAATCCATTTTAAAAGTTTAAGTATAATATAACTATTATATGTTGATTAGTATATTTTCTATGTCTAAAATTTTTCACACATTTACCTTTCAATTTTTTATTTTGAAATATAAATAAATACGTATATTTATATTTATTAAAAAAATGAATATTTTTTTAATTTAATTATTTTTTTATTTATCATAAAATAATTATTAATTAAAATGCTTAGCGAATCTTCACAGAAAGAATCATATTATTTTGGTGATTTACCTGGAACTTTACAATATGAATTAGAACCAAATCATTTAATGATTTTGGAAACAGATTTATCAAAAAGTAATTTAGATTTTCATCTTGATTTTCACACGAAAGACAATTTAAAAAGATTAACACCAAATACTACTAAAGGACGAGCTAATGAATGGAAATTATTATTAGTTATGAAAAGAGTAGGAGAAAATGATGAAATTTGGTTAAAAGGTGCTTTACAAAATAAAACTACAGGAAAAATTGCTTTAATGACTTCAACAAATAGAATTCAAAATATTGAAGATAATGGAAACAGAGCAATGAATTCTATGGATGAAAATTGGTATATCGGAAGATATAGAATGGCCGCTCCAATGATTTTTTGGGATGAATTAAAAAATAGACTTCAAAATTAAATAAATAATATTTATATTTATGTTATAATTAATAATAAAAAAAATGATTTATAGTTATACTTAAAAAAATTATATTATTTAATTAATAATAAAATAAAAAAATGGGTATTTATGAATATTATCTTAAATGCGGTTGCAAAGGTTATTGGACTACTTATGATACAAATGATAAAGGTTCAATTAATAAATCCTGTTCTTTACATGAACTTAGAATTAATAATGAATTTAAATACAATTTAAGACTATTCAAGAATCGTCATAAAGCAAAATTTATCACTCAAACATATTTTAAAGTTAAAATATTAGATATTAAAAATAGAGAAAAATATCCTCACAATATAGTTAAAATGGAAGTTGATGGTTTAGATATCTCTCAATTAGATAATTCTACTAAAATTTATTTTTCCGAATTCGAAGATGATGGATATGAAGGAAGTTCTTTTGAAAATATTAATGGTAAAACTATTATCATAGATGTTTTTCAAACTGATTCTATTGATAGATCAGAATTTGAACCTTCTTCTTCTGAAACATCTAGTTCTTAGAGGAAAGAGGTTCTTATAATAATTTATATTTCTGAGTAATATGTAAACCCCTTTTTTCTTAAAAAGAAAAAAGCCGTTTACGGGAAAAAAGAATATATCAAAAAAAAATATATATTTTGATACTAAATAAAAAAAGTTTATTATAAAAATTTCTTTTTTCCCGTGAACGTTGCTAAGCAACATTGACCGCATAGCGGGAAACGGCTTTTTTCTTTTAAGAAAAAAGGGGTTCTTATAAAAGTTTATATTTTTGAGTAATATGAATTAAATCCGATTTTTTACAGGGATAAAATGCAACACATGTTAAACTATTTGGAGCTATTTGTGTTTTACCTGCATCTCGAATATAAGTTGTTTTGGGTAAATTCATTAATTCTTCTAAATCGCTTTGTGTTGCTTTCAAAACTACTTTTGCAGAACCATGATATTTTTTCCAATTAATATAATCTTCTTTTATTTTTATTGAATCATCCTTTTTGCAATTATAATGTTGAAAAATGATTTCTTCAATAATATGTTGTGTTGCATGCGCACATTGACCTGCTATTTTACCTTTTTCCATTTTCAAATCATTATTTATAAAAATATACATTGCCAAATCCATGGCTATATCATCATTTTCATAATTATTTTCTTTTTTGTTCATTTTTATTTATATTATCTTATAAATATTATTTTAAGTATTGATAATTAAAAGTAAATAATTAATTTAAAAAATTGAATAAAATTTTAAATATAAAATAAAATTTATAATAAATATTAAATATTAATTTATTTAAACCAAACAAATGGATTAGTGTTTATCAGAAGATGCATGACAGCTTTAGCTGCAGCCAATGCATCAAAGATGTAGAAAAAATTGATTTGATTTGAATAATAAACTTATTTTATAATTTTTTATATAAAATTATCTAAATATTATTTAGATAAGTTATGAGTAAAAATATTGATGATTTAAAAAAAACAAAAAAAGAAAAAAAACCAAAAATATTAACAAATGATCTTTTACATTTAGTTCCAAAAGTTTCAACTAGTAAAAATTATATTGAACTTAAATTTCCTAATATTAGTGTTTCTCAATGCGAATATTCTGAAGGTCCTGTTGGTTTAACTTTTATAAATTTCAAAAAAGGTGCAAAAGTTCATATGGAAGCTAGAGGTGGTTATCCTGGATATATTGATTGTTTATCAACTCATGACAAACATATGATTTCTGGAATTAATATTTCTGGTGGTTCTTTATTAGGTTTAGAATCAACAACTGGTTTAACAGTGGAAAAATTAAAAGATAATAATTATAAAAGTTGGCCTGGATATAATGGAGCTATTATTTATTCATCTAATTTAAGTAAAAATAGAATTTATCCTGATAAAGAATTGGGAAGATTTGCTTTTAATCAATCAAATGACAAATTATATAATGGTCAAGTTGGTGCAGGATTATCTGCATCTCATGGTCAAGGATGGGGTTATAAAGAGTTTGGAAGAATAAAAATATTAGCTTTATGTGTTAATAATGCTGTTGGTGTTGTTTATAAAGATAATAAAAGAGTTCATCTTCCATCTTGGTCTAATCCTAAAAAATATTATTTAGACCAAGTTAAATTAGGTAAAAATACCACAATTATTGTTGTTATGACAAATTTAGAATTAGATGCAGATGATTTAAGACAAATGAATCAACAAATTAATGTTTCTATTGGTGAATCTATTCGTCCATTTAATACTTTCGCTGATGGTGATATATTATATACTTGTTCAACTCAAGAAGTTAAAAAAAAGATGAAAGTATGGGAAAGAATAAAATTTTTTGATGAATGTTCAGGAGTACTTAAAGAAGCTATTTTAAATTCAATCAAATAAATATTATATAATTTATATATTTTTATATATTTTTTAATTATTTTTTACGTTAAAGATAATTATTTAACGCAAATAACAAAAAAATGAATATTTTAGTCTAATTCTAAGTTTTAATTAGAATAAAACAAATTTAAATGGCTTCTATTGACAACTCTTTATTTTATGCTTTATCTTTAATTCATATACCATATAGATGGTATAAAGAAAATGAAGAAATAAATGGTGAAGATAAATTTTATGCAAAAAACGATATTGCTCCTACAGCTAAAGAATTATGGGAAAACGATAAATCAATTGTTTGTACAGGATTAATCAATTTAATGAGAAGATATATGAATTTAACCATTCCTGGATTGGATGGAAAATTAGGAGATGAAGGATTAAAATATCCAGGAACAACTGGTATTTGGTTTGAATATTTGAACTCAACTAACAGGCTCGAAACAATTGATGTATCCAAAAAATATCCGAGAGGAACACTTTTATTGAGAAATTTTAAAGATGTTAAAACGGATCAAGGTCATGTTGCTGTACTATTAACAGATGAATCAGAATCAATTATGAATGAAAATATTATTCATGCATATGCTAATTTAACATATCAAGAGTGTATTGATGAAAATATTAATGATGCAGGAGCGACAGGTATTTCAACATTTAGATATTCAAATAGTTTTGATGAAAAAGGTTATTATACTCATATTTGTTTACCTCAAAATTGGTTATTATTAGATTAAATATTATTTTTTATTAATATAAATTAATTTAAAATATTTATAATACTTTTCTCAATAATTAAATTTAACATTTTTTATTATTCTTTATTAGAATTAAATAAAATGGCAAAAGACAAATTTAGAAAAATGAAAATATATATTCGAATTGAGATTATAAATGGTACTGGTTTTTCCATAATAGAACCAACTTTAGAAAAAGAATTTATGTCATCTTTAATGATTGAAACTAAAGGTGCAATAAAACCTTTAATGGAAAATTATCCACATTTTACCAAGAGTTATCCGGATAATGGATGGATATCTTATTATTTTGATATGGAGTCAGATATAGAAGTAAATATAAGTCAATTATTGAGAGATAATGCTGGATGGTTATATTTTATAGCGAAGAAGTTTTATGGTAGTGAATATATAGCAAATACAATAAGAACAAAATTATTTATGAGTATTAGAGAAAAATTAAATCTAAAAGATGTTCAAGTGAAACTTATTGGTGATAAATATTATAAATAATTTTTTTATTATCAATAAAAAAATTTATTTATTTTTTACATTTTTCCCACAATAAATTATTGTTATTTTTAATAATTTAAAAATTAAAAATCGCAATATAGGCGAAAATTAAAATTTTCGCCGCCCGGAGCATGAATGAAGAACCATTAGCGGGAGCGGTTGGTTCTGAATCATGCGGAGGCCATAGATATTATAAATAAATAAAAAATAAACTATTGTTTATTTTGTTTTATTTATACCTTTAATTAATTATACTAATATTAATATTATAAATTTATTTGTTTTTGTAATTATTTAATATTTATTTTAATTTAAAATAATATTATTATTTATAAATAACTATCATTTATTATCAATTAAAATGAAAAATTTACTAACTAAATTTATAAATAAAGACAGAGTATTAGTTCTTTTCGGAACATTTACTATTTATACTCCTATTATTTTATATATTTGCAACAATAATAACATTATTTATAATAATCACAAAAAACCTTATTATGTTTTAATGCGTTAATGATAAAAAAAATTGATACATAATTCTATTTATTTTTTATTTATATTAAAATTATTAATTATTAATTCTAATATTATTTTAGACCAAAATGAGTATTTGTGACGTAAAAGTTTTTGAGGTTCAACCAGATATTAACGTAAATAATATTGTTGTCACCAATCAACCTGATTCTACACCAGAAACAAAACCTACAATAAGGGACCATTGTTATGAAGTTTATCAAATAGGTGGTGCTTGTATGGGAAGTAGTATTGGTCCAGTTATATGTACCATTTGTATTTCTCAATGTACTCATACTCCTGTATTGTGTGGTAATATCCTTATGGGTTTTAGTATCTGTGGAGGAGTAGGTGTCGTTATTGGTTTTATTGGTGGTGTAAGTACTTTAGCTCTTGATTATCTTTTTCCTACTGAAAAAAAAGAAGTAAAAGAAAAAGAAAAAGAAAAAGTAGAAAACAGTTCCAATGAAGGAGTGATATCTGTTAGTTCTTCTTAGAAATAACAGATAATTTATAAAAATAAATAAATAAAAAAATTAAACTTTTTGATTCATAGTAAAAGTATATGCTATTGAACCATCAGTTTTTATAACTTTATATGTTAATACTCTTAAACCATCTTTCCCTGTTATTTGAATATTTCCAAAGTTATTTTCACTTAATAATAATGTTCCTGGTACTAAATAAGGATTAGGTGGAAATTTATCATATCCAGCTTGGTCTCTTGGTATAGTTCCCATTGGAGAATTTATAAATTCAGTAATTGTTATATCATTACCAATATTTCTTTGTGAAATATCACTGAAATGAGGACTTCCTGTTAAAAATATAACATTTTTTAAATCAAATTCTTTAATCATATCTATTATTAAAGCTTGGTCATTTAAATAACCTGAATCAAAATAAGGTGCTCTTGGACGAATAAAAGGTATACCTGTACAAATAAATACAAAAGAATTTTCATTTAACTTTTTAATTGAAAAAAATGTTTGTCTTAACCATCTTAATTGTTCTTCTCCTAATATTGTTGAAAATGGTTTACCTGGTTCTGTACAAAAACTTCTACAATCTAAACCCACAAAAGATAAATCATATTTAAAGAATGACCACATTAATGGCGAAATTATATTCTTATTATTATTTGGCCACATCTTTGCAAATATATCTCTCAAAAGATATAATCCTGGTCCTCCTAATGAAACATCATTTACACCTAAATCATGGTCATCATCAACTGCTGAAAATGGAGAATTAGACCATGATCCATTTAATAATGGTTGAGTGTATAATTTTTTATATCTCTGAACAACACCAGATTCATTATCTGCTTGATATTCACTTAAATATATATTATCACCTAACAATACATTTAAATCTGATTTTTTTGTATATTCTGTCCATACTTTTTGTAAATTATATGGATATAAATCTTTCTCTGTTTCATAATCTCCTAACAACTTATTACATGAATTTATATTAAAATTAAAATCAGGTATATTTGGATCTATAGGACCAGCCCAATATTTCGGTAAATTAAAATATAATACAAATATATTTGAACATGTAGAACATTGTTTTGTTCTTAATGTTAATACCGTTTTTGTCTGTGGTGCACCTTTCAAAAAATCATCAAAATCATCTACTAACGAACCAAATTTAATTACTTTTGGTTCATTTGCTATCACTTTCTCTTTCGGTAAATCTTTTATTCTTTTATTTTTATTAAAATTATCACTACTTTCAAATGAAGGATATACTTCTAAATTATTATAAGACCATATTCTTATTCCATATTCTGTATTTGAATTCCATGCAACCATTGGTTCAACTTGTAAAATTGAATTGTCATAATATCCATTTGGGAGATTTATATACATTTTTTTTTCTTTCTATTTTTAAATTATATTTTTTTTTGTTAATTAAAAATTTAAAAAATTTTTACTTGGATTTCTTGTATCATCATTTATTTTTTTATATAAATGAATACCATATATATTAGGTATTTTTTCTAAAAATAATAAATTATTATCAATATATTCTATTAATTTATTTGTATGTGGTAAAATTGATTTTTCAAACATTAAATAACCATTAAATCTTAATAAAGTTATTATAAAAAATAATTCTAACATCATCTTTTCAAATGTTCCATATTTTTGAACTAATATAAAATTAAAAGCACCTGCATATTCCTGATTTATTTTTTGTAAAGCATCTGATTCATCTGTTGTTATTAATTTAAGATTTTTTTTATCAATATTATTCTCTTCTAAATATTTAATTCCATTATTATCCCAAATCTTCTTCTCATCCGAATCTAACACTATCAATTTCTTTTTATAACTTTTTGATTTATTTAATATCTCTAAAATTTCTTTTGTATAAATACCGAATCCCATACCTAATTCTAATATATAATTTATTTGATGATTATCTATTTTTTTTACTATCTCTTTTATCATTTTGATTTCATTCTTTCTTTGTTCTTTCATCTTTTTTATAACAATATTATTCAATAATGAATTTTTTATATCTTCATTCTTTTTTAAAATTAAAATTAATTTATAATTATTTATAATGTCTGGTATAAATTCATTATCTATACCCATATCTATATAATTTTTAATCGCATCTATAAATATTTCATATTCATATTTTGTATATTCTCCTTTCAATAATAATTTAATCTGCCTATTTTCTTCTCTAACCGACACATTTAAATGATTCATTAAACCTTTCAATAATGGTTTCGGTTCTATACAAAATTTATTATGTTTTATTATTTTTTTTAATTCATCTTTCTTTATTCTTTCATTACCTATATATCCAATACAAGTTATATGTATTGTACCTTTTAATATAATTTTTTCAAATAATAAAGATAATAAATATATATATTCGATTTCCTGAATATCACAAAAATTCATTACAGCAGTAAAATATATTCCTCCTATTTCTAAATGTTCATATAATTTATATAATAATTTTAATCTATAATTATATGTTTCTTTTTGAATGTCACAGTATTTTTTATCTATTAATTTATCATATATCTCATGACTAAATATATTTGTTTTCAATATTTTAAATTTTAATTTATTATCTTTTATTTCTTTACCCTGTATTACAAATTCAGGTTTATCTTTTTCGATATTAATATTTAATTTATTATATAACATTACAGGTGAATCATATATATTAGGTATTAACAAATATTCGATTAAACCTTTGTTACATCTTGATATTTTTATTTTTTCTCTTTCTATTTCAAATATCTTTTCATTTTCTACCCTTTTTTTATGAATATTCTCTTTTAATTTTTCTTTTTCTTTAAATAATTTAAAATCATTATCTTTTAAATCACTACATTTCGTATATCTTATTGTAGGTTCAATATTATTTGGATATTCCATAATATAATAATTTTCATATTTTGGAGTTATTCTAATATTCATTTTATTTATCTTTTAATCCTATTATTATTCTATATTTTTTTTATTTTTATTTATTAGGACTATATAATATAATATATAAAATGTTTTTTAATTCAGAAATTGATAAAGTTTATTTAATTAATGGTTTGTCTCGTTCAGGAAATCATCTTTTTATAACTTGGTTATTATCATCTTTTGAAATCTCAGATACTGTTTATTTTTTAAATAATGTTTACCCTAAATCAGATTTCAGTTTATATAATGATTCTGTTATTAATGTACCTAAATTAATGAAATTTAGAGTAGCCACTCGAGATAAAGGAAATCAAGGTGAATATATTAATCATGAAATAAGACATAAATTAGCTTCTAAACAACAAACTTTATATTTTTTACAAGGTAAAATAAAAAAAGCTAAAGTATTAATTATCTCTATCGAAAATAATTTTGTTGATATTCTCGATTTTTTCGAAAAACGATTCACCAATACTAAAAAAATTTATAAAATTATTATTATAAGAGATGTTTTAAATCTATTCTCTAGCCGATTTGAAGCTGAACAAAAAGTTATTAAAAATATTAAAAAAAGTGACCCAAATTTTTTATGGCATACTTACGAAACCGATTTATTAACTTTCGGTTATTATGTTAATAATCTATTTAGTACATTTAATAAAAATTATATCACTTTTAATTATAATAATTTTGTTCTTGAAAATAATTTTCGAAAAGAATTAGCTAAAAAATTAAATATCGATTACAATAAAACTTTAATAACTCATTCTAAGTTTTTAACCGGTTCCAGTTTTAAAAATAATGAAAATGATAATGATGTTTATAAATATTTTATGAGATGGTATAATTATAAAGATAATAAATTAATTAAATTTTTTATGGATAATAAAGAACTTATGGATTTAATGTGCAAAATTTTTAACTTCTGTTTTGAAGATAATAATAAAATTCTTAAAATTAAAAATTATACAATCAATATTAATGATTATCAAAAATTAAAACAAAAAAAGAAAGAAAAAGAAAAACAAGAACAAAAACAAAAACAAAAAGATATTTCATTCTCTTTCCAAATGAATAAAAATAAAAAAAAAAAATTAAAAAAACAAAGTACTAAAAAATAAAATTTTAATTTAAAATAATTTTTTTATATTATATAGAATTTATACTTATTAATATAAATATGATTTATACCATTAATAATTTTACTCAAGTTAAAATTTTACCTAACTCTTTATATGTTTTTGATATCGATGAGACTATTCTAACTATTAAATATCATGATTCTCCCGAATACAAATCTATTCTAAATAAAAATCTACCAATTTATAATAATGATTTAAAAAAAGCCAATATTCATTCTTTTAGAGAATATATGCTTAAAGATGAACTACATATTCCTATTCCTCTCGATAATGACAATTTTTTTAATCTTATCAATAAAATTAGATTCAATAATTCTAAATTAATATTTTTAACCGCAAGAGATTCATCTCTAAAAAAACAAACTATTAATCATC
>JACCDO010869180.1_pt1 | contig 11268 bp, 12 predicted proteins | sample 7446101 | NCBI WGS metagenome assembly JACCDO01 (sample SAMN15323440, study PRJNA562643) | freshwater metagenome | isolation source: river surface water | place: USA:Blue River Watershed | collected 2017-08-16
CGTTTTCGGGGATACCGTCCAGCTCTTGCACCGTCACCGCCCCCAGGACTTGCAAACGTTCCACCACCTGCTGGATCAACACATCCGGCGCCGAAGCCCCCGCCGTCACCCCCACCCGCTGCCGTCCCTGCAACCACTCCGGCTGAATTTCGGCGGCGTTATCCACCAAATAGGCGGGCGTCTGCGACAGGGCCGCCACTTCCTTGAGACGATTGGAATTAGAGCTATTGGGCGAGCCCACCACCAACACCAAATCACATTGCTGGGCCAAGCCCCGCACTGCGTCTTGGCGATTTTGCGTGGCGTAGCAAATATCGTCTTTCTTCGGGCCCACAATGGCCGGGAAACGGGCCCGCAAAGCCGCCACGATGGCCGCCGCATCATCCACAGACAGGGTCGTCTGCGTGACATAAGCCAATTGTTCGGGATTTGCCACCTGCAAATCCGCCACATCCGCCACTTTTGCTACCAAGTGCATACCGCCCTGCACTTGCCCCATGGTGCCCTCCACTTCCGGGTGGCCCTTGTGGCCAATCATCACCACCTCCAACCCCGCCGCCCGCATGCGCGTGACTTCGACATGCACCTTCGTCACCAGAGGACACGTGGCATCAAACACCGTCAAACCCCGCTGCTCGGCCTCTTCGCGCACGCTCTTAGGCACCCCATGGGCGCTAAAAATCACCGTGGCACCAGCAGGAACTTGATCCAATTCATCAATAAACACCGCCCCCTTGGCCTTCAAACCATCCACCACAAAACGGTTATGCACGACCTCATGACGCACAAAAATCGGCGCGCCATACAACTCCAAAGCCCGCTCCACAATCGCAATCGCCCGTTCCACCCCAGCGCAAAAGCCTCGGGGATTAGCCAGCATTACTTTCATCATTCCGCCCTCAATTTCTATCCAACACAAAACCCACAGCCCCTCAGCGCCAACCGAGCAAATCAGCGGGGCAGGCATTATAGAGACAGCAGCATTACCATTTCCAGGATTGGACGCGGATGCAGCAGTTCTCATTTTGGAACTCCCAGGGACGTGCGACCGTCTTTGTAGCCCGGAGGAGGCCATGGGCCGAGTCCGGGAATGGCGCCTCTCGAGGGGAAATCGGCTCCCGGACTCGCTTCGCTCCTCCGGGCTGCGGCTGTCGCTCATTAACGTGCCCCTAAATGAGAACTGCTGACGCGGATGGGGGCACAGAGTTGAGCTAAGGATTCGTCACCCCAAATAACGCACAGTCACAAATTCCATGACACACAAAATTGACCTATAGCCCTTGGGGACAAACTGGCGTTTGTCGCTCCTGAGCGCTTAGCCCCTCAAGATATACAGCAAGTCTTCGCCGTAGCGTTCGCGTTTGATGGCGCCTAGGCCGGAGACTTGTTCTAGGTCTTCCCAGCAGTTGGGGCGGGCTTCGATGAGGGCGCGTAGTGTGGCGTCGTGGAGGATGACGTAGGGCGGGACGTTTTGTTCGTCGGCTTTGTTACGGCGCCAGATGCGCAGTTGTTCGTACATATCCGCGTCTGGGCCGCTGAGGCGGATGGCGGGGCTGGTGGTGCGGCGCTTTTCTTTACCGACTTTGGCCTTGGGCCGTTGCCGACGCAGATCGAGGCGGGTTTCACCGCGCAATACCGGGCGGGCGGCTTGGGTGAGTTCTAGGGCACCGTGGGGGCCGGAGTGAATCAGGCCCAGGGCGATGAGTTGCCGGGCCACAGCGCGCCATTCGCTTTCGTCCAGGTCAGCGCCCACTCCGAAAGTGGGCAGTTGTTCGTGTTGCCACTGCTTGACCTTTTCGCTGGCTTTGCCGCGCAGGATTTCGATTAAATGCCCGGCGCCAAAGCGTTGCCCGGTGCGCAGGGCCGCCGACATGAATTTTTGCGCCGCCACGGTGCCATTCCAGGTTTCCGGGGGATCAAGGCAGGTGTCGCAATTGCCGCAGGCGGTGGTGTAGTGCTCGCCAAAATAATGGAGCAGCACTTGGCGGCGGCAGCTAGGGGCTTCGCAATAGCCGAGCATGGCGGAGAGCTTGGTGGATTCCACGCGCTTTTGCAGCTCTGAGGCATTGGATTCTTCAATCCATTTCATGAGCATCATCACATCGTTCAGCCCATAGGCCAGCCACGCCTCGGCGGCTTCGCCGTCCCGCCCGGCCCGGCCTGTTTCTTGGTAATAGCCTTCCAAGCTCTTGGGCAAATCCAAATGGGCCACGAAACGTACATCGGGCTTATCAATGCCCATACCAAAAGCGATGGTGGCCACCATCACCAAGCCGTCTTCGCGCAAAAAGCGCTGTTGGTGTATGCGCCGGTCTTCGGCGTTCATACCCGCGTGGTAAGGCAAGGCCTTAATGCCTTGGGTTTGCAGCCATGCGGCGGTTTCATCCACTTTTTTGCGCGACATGCAGTACACAATGCCCGCTTGCCCCAGATGGCCGGGGTTGTCGCCATCGCCTTTGAGAAAGGCCAGCAATTGGCGGCGGGTGTCTTTTTTCTCATCCACCCGATAGCGGATATTGGGACGATCAAAGCTAGACACGAACTGCCGTGCTTCGGCCAAACCGAGTTTGGCGGCAATCTCAGCGCGGGTTACGTCGTCCGCCGTAGCGGTCAAGGCGATGCGCGGCACCGTGGGAAAGCGCTCGTGCAGGATGGAAAGCTGGATGTATTCGGGCCGGAAATCATGGCCCCACTGGGATACGCAATGGGCTTCGTCGATGGCAAATAGAGCCAAGCCGTGGCGCTCTTGGATGTGCTCCAGCAGGGCCAGGAAGTTGTCCAGCACCAGCCGTTCCGGGGCCACGTACAGCAAATCTAAGTCGCCCTCCATCAAGCGCCGTTGCACGGCCCAGGCTTCTTGCCCGTCCAGACTGGAATTGAGGAAAGCGGCTTTCACACCCACTTGCAACAGGGCATCCACTTGGTCTTGCATCAGGGCAATCAAGGGCGACACCACAATGGCCACGCCGGGGCGCAGCAGGGCGGGAATTTGGTAGCACAGGGATTTACCGCCGCCGGTGGGCATCAGCACCAGCGCGTCACCGCCTTGGCGTACATGCTCGATGATGTCTGCCTGAGCCCCCCGGAAGGCCCCGTACCCAAACACCGAGCGTAATAATTCAAGAGCGCTAGCCATGGCTGTGCCGAAAAAAAGCGCGGATTTTAGCCCAAGCGAGCGTCCTGACGTATCCCAAGCACAGCACAATAATTCCCTACTTATCTTGTAGGTTATTACCGTAACTCTGCTACAATGCCGACTCTTTTACTCGGGTATTATCCCAGCACGCCCCGAGTGCTTTCTCTGTTCATAGCGCCCCGTCCTGGGGGCACGAGGTCTTTATGCTCTATCCCGAACTTTTTTCTAGCCTAGAAGCCGCTCGTTGGAATATGGCGCAAGACATCCCGTGGGCCGATTTTGATGCCAGCAAACTCAGCGACGAACAAGCGCTGACCATCAAAATGAATGCCATCACCGAATGGTCTGCCCTGCCCGCCACGGAAATGTTTTTGCGTGACAACAAAGACGATTCGGATTTTTCCGCCTTCATGTCGATTTGGTTTTACGAAGAGCAAAAGCATTCCCTGGTGCTGATGGAATACCTACGCCGTTTCCGCCCGGATTTACTGCCCACGGAACAAGAGCTGCACGCGGTGCGCTTTGAATTCGACCCGGCCCCGCCCTTAGAAACCCTGATGCTGCATTTCTGTGGCGAAGTGCGCTTGACCCAGTGGTATCGCTGCGCCTCCGAGTGGCACACCGAGCCCGTGATTAAATCCATTTACGATCACATCTCTCGGGACGAGGCCCGCCATGGCGGTGCCTATCTGAAATACATGAAGCGTGCCATCGCCCAGTTTGGCGACCAAGCCCGCGCTGCTTTTGCCAAGCTGGGGGTGCTGATGGCCAGCAGCGGTCGCAGCGGCAAGCCCTTGCACCCCACCAACTTGCACGTCAACAAAGCGCTCTTTCCCAATGACACGGTGCAAAGCCGCCTGCCCAACCCCGATTGGCTAGAGCATTGGCTGGATCAACAAATCCAATTCGGCAAGGAATGGGAAGCACGGGTGGTGGGCGGCATCCTGCGCAATCTCTCTAGCCTGTTCGAACAAAAGTTCGACACCGTGGGTGAACTCAATCGCTACCGCAAAAGCATAGGCGCGGGGGCATAAGCGCCACCACGGCAACACAGAGACACATAACGAGAATCGTAGCCCGGAAGCGCCAAGCGAATCCGGGCACCGTTTTCGCTCCCCTAGGCGCTGTTCCTAGAAAAGCGCCGCCATGGCCGTGGCGGTTTTAACATCGGAACGGCTAGCGACACAGGGCGCCATGATTTAAGGCCCTGTTTTTTCTCTGCGCGCCCACAGTCAGCAGGTAGAATCGCGGCTTTTTTTCGGCTTGGGTTCTGCCATGCTTAGTCAGCAATTGGTCAATGCCCTGACGCTGGGGAGCGTATATGCCCTGTTTGCCCTGGGCTTTACCCTGGTGTTTGGCATTCTGGCTGTGATTAATTTGTCTCACGGCGCGGTGTTTATGGTCGGCTCCTACGCCGCCTTGGTGTTGGTGAGCCATTGGCACTGGCCCCTCTGGCTCGCCTTGTTGGGCGCCGCCTTGGTGTCAGGCGGCTTGGGCCTCTTGGTGGATGTGTTAGTGCTCAAACCCCTGCGCGCCCGCCATGCCCCCCACCTCATTCCCATGTTCGCCACCATCGGCGTGGCCCCCTTGCACACCAGTGCCGGACAAGCCTTGTTCGGCGCAGAAATTCAGCGTTTCCCGGAAGACACCCTACCCGCTGGAGAGCTTCAGATCGGCGACTTGCACCTGCGCTGGCTGGAAATCGCCATCGTCGCCATCGCCTTTGCCCTCATGGCGCTGCTGTTTGCCCTGCTGCGCCATACCCAATTGGGGAGGGCGCTCCGGGCCATTGCCGAATCCCCCAAAGCCGCCTATCTGCTGGGCATCAATGTAGAAGGCCTGTTCCATCTCACCTCCTTCGCGGCGGCGGCCTTGGGCGGCATCGCGGGGGTGTTGATCGGCCTGAACTTCAACGCCATCACACCCGTCATGGGCCAACCCATTTTGCACAAAGGCATCGCCGTGATTATTTTGGGCGGCATGGGCGACATTCGCGGCGCCCTGATCGGCGGCCTGTTCCTCGGTGCCGCCGAAGTCATGAGCAAAGCCTATCTCTCCAGCCAAATGGGCGACGCCGTAGCCTTCGGCCTGCTGTTCCTCATCCTCCTCGTCCGCCCCTCCGGCCTGTTTGGCCGGGTGTTGGAAAGGAAGGCGTGATGAAAACCCTTAGCACGCCATCCATGACTCCCGACGTTACCCACGTAAACACCCTTCCCGGCTACTGCTTCATGGCTGAATTTGCCAATGGAGAACGCCGCCTGTTTGATATGAAACCCTACCTGCATTACCCGGCCTTTGCTCCGCTGTCCGACCCTGCTCTCTTCCAAAAAGCCCATGTTGCTTATGGCACAGTGGTATGGAATGACGACATTGATCTTTCCCCGGATACGCTCTACCTCAAGGGACAAGCCATTCAGGAGGCCGCGTGATAGCTTGGTTCAGCGACTTTTGGGCCACCTATAGCACCCTGGTGTATAGCCTGGGGATACACGCGCTGTTAGCGATTTCTATCTGGCTGACGCTCTCCTGCGGCTTGTTGTCTTTGGCGAATGCGGCGTTTATGGGCGTGGGGGCTTATGTGGCGGCTTTGCTCACCTTGAATTTGGACTGGGCTTTTCCCTCCGTATTGGCGGCGGGCACCTTGGCGCCCATGCTGTTAGCTTTGCTCATTGGCGCGCCAGTACTGCGTTTATCGGGGGTGTATTTGGCCATGGCTACCCTGGCCTTTGGCGAAGTGCTGCGGGTGGTGGTGTTGAATTTGGACATTACCGGCGGGCCGGAGGGCTTGAACGGCATTCCACCCAGCACGGAGGGCTGGCACATCAGCGCCGCCCTGTTGGTGGTGCTGTACAGCGTGTGGCGGCTGTCCCGTTCCAAAGTGGGCCGGGCCTTTGAAGCCATCAAAGAAGACGAAATCGCCGCCCGCCTCATGGGCATGAATGTGGACGGCCACAAACTATTCGCCTTCACCTTGGGCGCGGCCATTGCCGGGCTGGCTGGCGCCCTTAATGCCCACTACACCTTTTTCATCAGCCCCCGCGAATATGGCTTTGAAAACGCCGTGGATATTCTCACCATGGCGGTGCTGGGCGGCACCAATAGCTTCATCGGCCCGATTCTGGGCTCTACCCTGCTTACCCTGCTGCCGGAAACCCTGCGCTTTTTGCACGATTGGCGCATGGCAGTGAACGGCGCCATTTTGGTGCTGGTGGTGTTATTCCTGCCCACAGGCTTATATGACCCAAGACGAAAGTAAGCCCATGAATGGCGCGCTGCTACAACTGAGCCACGTCAGCAAACGCTTTGGCGGCCTGACGGTCTTGGAAGACGTGAGTTTCACCGTGCCCGCCGGGGGCATTTACGGCCTAATCGGCCCCAATGGCGCGGGCAAAACCACGGTCTTCAACCTCATTACCGGCCTCACGCCCCCCAGCTCGGGGCACATTGAACTGGCCGGGCAGGATTTAGCGGGCATCGCCCCCCATCGCATCACGCGCATGGGCGTGGCCCGCACCTTCCAGAACATCCGTATTTTCAAGCACATGAGTTTGCTGGAAAACGTCATGGTGGGCGGCCATCGCCATCTGGACTACGGGCCCCTATCCCTGCTGTTCAACGGCCCGGCCTGCCGCCGGGAAGAGCAGCGCGTTAAAGAGCGGGCTTTTGAATTGCTCACGTGGCTGCATCTGGATCACAAGGCCGATCAACTGGCGGACAAGCTCTCCTATGGCGAACAACGCAAGCTGGAATTCGCCCGCGCCTTAGCCACCGAACCCCGGCTGTTGCTGCTGGATGAACCCGTGGCGGGCATGAACCCGGCTGAGAAAAGCGAACTCATGGACGACATCCGCGCCATACGGGACAAGGGTTACGGTATTTTTCTGATCGAGCACGACATGCGCTTTGTCATGGGCCTGTGCCAAGACATCGCCGTTCTCAACTTTGGCCGCATCATCGCCCAAGGCAGCCCCGACGCCATCCGCACCAACCCGGACGTAATCGAAGCCTATCTGGGCCGGGAGGACGAAATCGAAATGGAGGCTGCCCCATGAGCGTGCTCTTGCGCGTACAAGACCTGAGCGTCCATTACGGCCATGTGCAGGCGGTGAAAGGCATCAGCCTGCACCTCAACGCCGGGGAAATCACCGCCCTCGTGGGGGCCAATGGCGCCGGGAAAAGCACCACCCTGCTGGCGCTGTCCGGCCTGTTGCGCCCCAGCCACGGCAAAATTCTGTTTGAAGATCAGGATTTAAGCGCCCTAAAACCCCACGACATCGTGCGCCGGGGCATCGTGCAAGTGGCGGAAGGCCGGGCCATTCTCACCACCCTCACGGTGCGAGAAAACCTCGCCCTGGGCGCCTACACCCGCAAAGACCCGGCAGGCATACGCACCAGTCTGGACTATGTGTTCAGCCTGTTTCCCCGTCTCAAAGACCGGGCGGAACAGTTCGCGGGCAATCTTTCCGGCGGCGAACAACAAATGCTCGCCATAGGCCGCGCCTTGATGGCGAAACCGCGCCTCTTGCTCCTCGATGAACCCTCCATGGGCCTCGCCCCCATCCTGGTACAAGACATCCTCAGCACCCTGGCCAAAATCAACCAAGAAGACGGCCTCACCATGCTGCTGGTGGAACAAAACGTACGCCAAGCCCTAAAAATCGCCCACCACGGCTACGTCATCGAAACCGGCCAACTCGTCCTCACCGACTCCGGCCCCAACCTACTCAAACATCCGGGGGTGGTGGCGGCGTATTTGGGGTAGATTACCCGCCCCGCCTCCCCATCCCGTGCTAACACACAAAGACCATGTACATCCGCAGCGTCGAAATCGAAAACATCAAGGCCATCAGCCAGTTCACCATGAACTTCCCGGACGGCGAGGAAGCAGGCTGGCATGTGTTAATTGGCGACAACGGCACGGGGAAATCGACCATTGTGCGCAGTATTGCGGCGGTGTTGGTGGGGCGAAACGAAATCGAGCAAATTCGCCCCTATTGGGGTGAATGGCTAGCAGGAGCCAGCACAACTGGACGGATTCATCTTGAACTACTGAATGACATTCCACACATTCCAATTAGTAATTGGTTTCGTTTTCGCCGTACAGATAAAGTATCTTTGACCACATTTTCTAGCATTTCAGGTGGGCAGTCCAACTTCAATTGGGATAACACCGAACCATGTTTCTCCGTCGGTTTCGGCCCATTCCGTCGTTTTACCGGCGGCAATCCTGACTGGAACAAGGTTTATCAATCTGCCCCCAAGGCCGGTGCCCATCTCAGCATCTTTGGCGAAGACGTGGCCCTGACCGAAGCCTTGGAATGGCTGAAGGAACTGGATCGGCGTCGGCTGAAAGAAAAAGAGCTCTCCGGCGGGCAAGCGTCTGAATCTGAACAAATTCTGCGCGGCTTAATTCAGTTCATTAACGACAGCGGGCTGCTGCCCAATCATGCCCAGCTCACGGGGGTGAATTTAGACGGCTATCCCGAATTTGTGGATGCCAACGGCAGCACTGTCACCATCACCCAACTCAGTGACGGCTACCGCTCCATTCTCAGCCTCACCTTTGAACTACTGCGGCAATTGATTCGGGTTTATGGCAGCACTGCGGTGTTCCCGGCCAACGCAGAAACTATTACCCACTTTGATTTGCCGGGGGTGGTGCTCATCGACGAAATTGACGCCCACCTGCACCCCACGTGGCAAACGCGCATTGGGCAATGGTTCACCCGATACTTCCCCAAATTGCAGTTCATCGTCACCAGCCATAGCCCCTTGGTGTGCCGTGCCTGCGATAAAGGCAGCATTTGGCGTTTGGCGGTTGCGGGCAGTGGTCAAACTTCGGGGGAAGTGACCGGCCTGGAAAAAGATCGGCTGGTCTATGGCGATATTCTTGACGCTTACGACACGGAAGTGTTCGGCAGCCACATGACTCGGGGGGAGGCCGGGCGTAAAGCGCAAAAAGAATACCGGGACTTGAAGTACAAAAAGATCTACGGCGTGCCCATGAGCGACCAAGAAAGCCACCGTTTAGCTGAACTCCGCACCATTTTTGGCAGCCATGTTGAAGCTGACTGAGCAGGCTTTAGCCCCCGCAGCTCAACAACGGCTGGCAGAGCTACAAGCCAAGGTCAATCAAGGCGCTAGTTTCACGGAGCAAAGCGACAAGGCGGCAGCGCTGTGGGACAGTAAAAGCAGCGCAAAGAATGGCGAAGCCGCCTTCGCCATCATCAAAAACACGCTTACGGCCATGGCGGTCGGCCCCGGCCTGTGCAATTACTGTGAGCAAAGTGAAGCATCAGACATTGAGCACATCCTGCCCAAGAGTTTGTTTCCCCAGCAGGCTTTCCAGTGGGACAACTATCTGCTGGCCTGCAAGCAATGCAATACCGGCTTTAAACTTGATCGCATGTTTGCCTTCCATCCCGCAGGCTCCAGCAACAGCATCGAATTAACGCGGGGACAAGCGCCAGTTAGTCAGGACTACGCCTTTCTCCACCACCGTCGCGTCGAGCCCTTGGATTATCTGTGGCTGGATTTCGACGATTTCCACCTCATGCCCCATCCCCAAGGTGGACAGCACACGCGGGCATTTTGGCAGGCGGAACGCAGCCTAGAGATTCTCGGTTTGAACGAGCGGGACAGCTTGGTGAAACAACGGGCGCACGCCTTTAGCCATTTCAAGAACCGTCTCAGGGAATACGCGGGCGTGAAGAAAGCCCGCACCCACAGCGAATTAGAACAAGCCGTTGCGGGCGAGCCCGAAATTAACCCAGCCCAACCGTTTCTTGACGAGCAACAGCGTCTACTCACTCACATCAAGCAAGCGATTCTGGACAGCGAACATCCCACCGTTTGGCGGGAAATGATCCGGCAGCGGGACAAGCTGCCCCCAGCCATCCAAAGTCTATTCCTACACGCCCCCGAAACCCTCACTTGGTAGCCTCGCACCGATGGAAAACACGATTAGCGCCGCCCTGCCCCTCCTACGCCAAGCGTGCCATGTGACGGTTTTGACTGGGGCGGGGGTGTCGGCGGAGAGTGGGGTGCCGACGTTTCGGGATGTGTTGACGGGGCTGTGGGCCCGTTATGAGGCGGAGGATTTGGCCACGGCGGCGGCCTTTGAGCGTGATCCGGCCTTGGTGTGGGGCTGGTATGAGTGGCGGCGTAGTTTGGTGTTGCGGGTGCAGCCCAATCCGGCCCATCGGGCTATCGCGGCCATGGCGGCGCGGGTGAAGCTGAGTGTGGTGACGCAAAACGTGGACGATTTGCACGAACGGGCGGGCAGCACGGGGGTGATTCATGTCCATGGCAGCCTGCACACGCCGCGCTGTTTTGCCTGCGCCACCCCGTGGCACTACCCGGCAGGTATCCCCGATGAACCCGAAGGGGGGCGGCGTTTGGCGCCCCCGCCCTGCCCCCGTTGTGGCGAGCCCATTCGACCGGGCGTGGTGTGGTTTGGGGAGAGCTTGCCCACAGCGGCATGGCAAGCGGCCCAGCAGGCGGTGCGGGATTGCGATGTGCTGTTAAGCGTGGGCACCTCGTCCTTGGTCTATCCCGCCGCCCAATTGCCCTTTGATGCCGCCCGCGAGGGCAAAACCGTGATCCAGATCAATCCCTCCGCCACCCACGTCGATGCCGTGGCCCAGCTCTCGATTGCAGGCAAAGCGGGTGAGGTATTGCCCCATTTGCTCGGAGCTTGGGCCTAGTCGTGCGGGGGGAAGGCCGGTGATGCTCAAAAAAACCAGCGCCCCATGCCCCGCTGCTTCGCCCTATTTCTTCCCCGCCTCACTATCCCATTTCTGGAGCAAAGCGAGTTTTTCGCCAATCTTGATTTCCAAGCCACTCGGTACGGGTTGGTACCAGCCGGGGTCTTTCATGCCGTCGGGGAGGTAGCCCAACCTTGTATTATGATTTTCACGCCTTCCAGGTGTTTGATCCGTCAATTGGCCTGGGTGTCTGAGCGACTGGATGCCGAGCCCATCCTTGGGAAACCATTCCGTGACATCAGCAGTTCTCATTTAGGGGCACGTTAATGAGCGGCAGCCGTAGCCCGGAGGAGCGAAGCGAGTCCGGGAGCCGATTTTCCCCCGAGAGGCGCCATTCCCGGACTCGGCCCATGGCCTCCTCCGGGC
>JACCDO010928575.1_pt1 | contig 11268 bp, 10 predicted proteins | sample 7446101 | NCBI WGS metagenome assembly JACCDO01 (sample SAMN15323440, study PRJNA562643) | freshwater metagenome | isolation source: river surface water | place: USA:Blue River Watershed | collected 2017-08-16
GGAATCCCAAAACTAAACATATAATTACATAAATTTTCCTTTGACCATTTCGAAGATGGAGTCGACTTGGTTCTCGCTGCCAGAGGACGCCTTCTGTGCGCTGCGCGATGCCGCGGACTACCACGAGCAACTGCAGCTGTTTAAAACTAGGTGCTGCAAGTTCGATGACGGGGACAGCCAGCGGGCGGTCATCCTGCTTGAATTCATGTATCAAACCGTGCATTTCTGCATTAAAGACTGTCAAATGACTTATTTCCAAGCACAGAAGTATATGTCAATAGTTGTGGATATATTCGAGAAGTACTGTGTAACGGAATCAGCGATAGAACAAACCAAAGAGGATGCACTAAAGGAATTCGGTGAGAAATTGCAAGGAATTATCTATGATAATGAAGTCATTAGTGGTGATGAAAATACAGAAACACGAGAAGAAATAAAGAATATTGTATTTTCTATCGATATTACGAGGAAAATGGCAATTAACTTTTCTTTTTCATTCATTCGTTACTTTGATGCTTATAAATACTGTTTCACTACTTTCCCCAATTTCAAAGATGTAACTATTGTAAAGAATATAGAGCAGCAGTAGGAACAACAACTGAAGCTTATTTATTTATTAATGTATTAAATTATACAACACTTGTATCAAACTGATCATAAACTCTTGGTTCTTTCTCACCCATCTCATCATGCTCTTTAAATCTATCAGGATAATCCATGTTCAACACTACTTTACGCAATCTATAAGGCAACAAGGACTGCTTCAATGCATAATCAAAGTCATCAAAGTCATGTAATTCGTAAAATAACTTTAATTTCTCATCTCTAACCATTGACGCGATATCCTCCAACATGTGGCGTCTCTCTTCATGTGAATGAGTTTCATTCCATTTGGAGATCCAAAAGCCTTGAAGATTCAACTGTTTGTATGTCAACAACTCGTATGGTACAGTAAAAGGCTGTTTACTCATTCCACCATAAGTGACGAGGGTGGCGCCAGTCCCTAATACCCGCGCCATTTGAGTTGCATTCTCACTTCCAATGCAATTTAATCCTAACTTTATGGGTGATATATCCTTTATTAGTTCTCTGAATTGTTCGGTATTCACATAGCTGTCAGGGATGTTGATATCACCACCTAAATTAGTGAGCAAACTTAATTGTGTTTCAAAATCAGGACGACTAGATCGTATAATATTAATAGTCTTTACTCCCATCACCTTTGCCATTTGAACAACAGCCATGCCTACCATACTATTCGCCCCGTTTTGAATAATATAATCACCAGGTTTCAATTGAACAAAATCTCTTAACATTCTATATGCAGTGCCTGGATTGACAGCTAATGTTGCAGCATATGGCATTGGTATATCATTAGGAACTTTGATGAAATCAGTTTCATTTGCAACTGCATTCTCTCTCCAAGTGCCAAAACCGGCAGTAGCTGGTATGACCCAATCACCAACTTTTAATGATTTCACATTATTTCCAATTGATTTCACAACACCAACTCCTTCATTTCCAGCAACAGCTGGCAACTTTGGTTTAATTCCATAATTGCCTTCAATCTACAATGAAGACAAACAATGAGTAAGTAATAAATAAATCAAACAAATATTAATAATAATATAAAAAACCTGATTGATGTCGGAAGGATTAATGGGCGCACCAAGCAACTTGACCGCGACCTGCGAGGCGTCTAGTTGCCCCAAAGCAGGCACTCCCTCCCGCTTCAGGACGCTCGAGGGCGCTCCGTGCGCCGAGTACTTCACCGCGCTCGAGAAGGCGCGAAATAGCTGCATTTCCTATGTATTTTTTGCTATTTATCATGAGGTTTTTATCAAACGAACCCTAAGGGGTAGTCGATAAGAGGGATTAAGGTTGATCAAGGAGGTTTGATATGAGCATGTACACACTTATTCACCATCTCTTACTTACTCACTCATAAGCACTTACTAACTCTTACTTACTTACTTACTTAATTACTTACTTACTTACACTCAATTACTATCTTACTCACTCACTCACTCACTTAATCACTTACTTATTCACTCATAAGCACTTACGAACTCACTCAATATTTCTAAATATAGACATCGAATGATTTTAATAGAACCATTCTATGCCGGTCTCCGCCCTGCACGTATGCGATGTCAAATTGACAATTTGCCATTTCACCAGGTTTAATTTGTGTACGACCTCCCCGCCCTCAATAGTACGTAGAGTCGAGAATGTGTCGCTGGACTGCGCTTCTCGCGCTGTGTCTTCTTGCACTGTGCTCAGTAAGTGGTAATAATTTTTTCCATCAAGTACCAGAGCAACATAAGCTAGCACCTGGATGGCAAGAGCCTGGCTTGTGGCGTCCTAAGTGGATAATGGATCGCGTATTCACTAGTAATGACGGCAAGATTGTCAAAAAAGATAGAGTTTATTTTAAGTTGAAAAGTGATAGAACAATGAAAATATACACTACAAAATCACGACCATTACTTGAAATAGGAAAAAAAAATGATAATAAAGCTAAAAAAAAGAAATTATTTGAAACTGGTAAAGAAAAAATGGCATCATTAGAGGATCAATATAAGTCAATGAAGTCTGATGAGTCGCAGTTCACCATAGACGGGACTTGGTGGTGGCAAGATGCGTCCCCATTGCCGCAAGGGAAAGTCAAGCTAGAGACCAGAGAAGGTGCTAACAAGGAGAAGATCAGACACGATACCAGGTGTGACTGGGGTAAATTAGACGGTTATGCTGCTAATTTTAGAATAGGTAAAATATTTAAATATAAATTAAGTGAAAGTGGTGTGCCATTAGGGGACTTCCAAGTGGGCTCTTTCACTATACGCGTAAACCCTCATAGACCGCTAGTGAATAAGGATTATGTGGCATTTCAATGATGTAATATATACAATTTAACATAAGTATCCTATTCTTCATTATTCTGTGGCGCTAATGTCTGACGAAACATTTCTAACGTCATCTTGATGCTAGCATTGACATTTGTGCTACCATCTACTAGCGCTTTGCAGAGCAGACTCAATGACTTTTTATCAATGATATTTGATAAATACAACAGCAAGTGGATGTCGCGCAAGACATTTTTTATGTTGCTGCTATTCATATTGCCGAGGTTCTTATGCAAGTGTCTCATCGCAGAAGCGCTTAGTTTCTTATCATTCCTAAGTTCATCTTCCGTGGGAAAATAGTGTTCATAGGAAACCTCGTTTATCAATGGACTTACAGACTCAAATGATAGAATTGGTAAGGGTACTGACAACAAAAAGCAATCCACTGTATTACTTTTCGTACTCTGAATTAGTACAGTGCCATTTAAAGCAACTAAATTATCCTTGGTCGACGCACTAATAGAATCAGCAACTAGAATGCGGTTTTTATATAATTCATTTGCCTGATCGCTCAATTGGAATGCCTCTACGGTGAATCCTCTACTGTTACTAGCCTTTGGCGTCTTCCCACTATCGTTCGTTGCTTCTGCGGATAGTGATAATGCTACAAATATAGTAGAGTTGCTGGAATATGGTAGCAGCTTTAGCACTGTGGACACATGCTCTGGGCTCCACAAGACGTCACTTGCTTGCCCCGTACTAATAGCGGCTCCAACGATAGACAGGCCTAAATCGCTAGCAATAGTCAGCAACACACTTATAAGTGCAACATTCTCTATGCTTGTTGACGGTTTGAATAATTTATCATTGTTGCTGTTACTACATAGTTCGCACGCGGCATGAACCGCTACACATTCACTTGATACAAATTCTTGAACAGTTTTTTTGTTTCTATTTACTAAAAACTTTGATCCTATTGATGTAGTGCTAATTTGTCTTTGATTTATTTTACCTAGTAATAATGCGATGCCGCCATGTTTTGTAATTCGATTCAATATTCTACCCGTCGATGGTGACAATATCACTGATCTACTACTATTAGCTTTCTGACGAGTTATTTTGACTAAACTTCTCCTATGTTTTTCTATGTCTGCAATCGTTTGGATCCCCTTTTTAGTATTCGTTTGTCGACTTACTCCTTTTATTGTTGTGTTCGTGCTTGAAAGTGTACTGGGTTTAGTACTAGAAATAATCGTTATCATGTCACCCTCGGTTACTTGAATGGTATCCCTAGAATCAGTTGCATTATATGCCACATCGTTAAAGGAGATGGTGTCGTTTAACGATGCAATATACCCTTTCGCAAGCATGTTTTGTTTAAATTGATTGATATTCAAATCATCACCATCCGCCTCGTGCCGAATCACTTGACCGTTGGCAAGCCGGACACGAAACAGCACTGCCTTAGCTCCCGCAAGCAGCGAGCAGACCAGCAGCGCATGTAACCACCTCATGATGATCTTAGTGTCTATCTAGTAGGTTGCTCACTGCACTCAAGTCATTCGCCAAATTGTGTAGGGATCAGGGACTCGGGTAAATATGTGTAAACATAGTGACCATTGGGGGAAGTAATAGGCTTCGCTATTTCAGCTACGAGAGTCTCTCCCAAGGTGCTTGTAATGCGGCTGCGTCTACTATTTCAATCTCTCTATCATGCACAAACATATACATCACTGACTTACTTATTACTTACTTACTTACTTATTACTTACTTTCTTACTTATTACTTACTTACTTACTTACTTACTTATTACTTACTTACTTACTTATTACTTACTCTCATCACTCATCACTCATCACTTATTTCTCACAGCCCTAACCAGCCTGCAAAGCGGCCGTTGGTTTTGGAATTATTTGTATTTCAAACAATCCTCCCTCGCAGCGCTGCTAGTGAGTGATTGATTGTGTGTGTGGGTGGGTGAGTCATTGGTTGAGTGATAGAGTGAGTGCAGGATGCGCAGGCTGGTGATCGTAGACGACAAGGTAAGTTTCCCTCGTGACTCGGGTGGCTACAGGACACCGTGTGTCCTCTGGTACACGTGATGAATAGTAGCAACAATACATCGGTTTTGACTACTAGAAGTGTGAACTGTTGATTATTGCAGTCGATTGATGCTTCTATCTAAGAAATGCGTGCATAAGACACATTATGACGCACTTGAATCATAGCATCTTAACCGACACTAACTGACACTAACTGACATTATTATGCAGCATAACTTCTTACTTATTTCTATTCTACTCGCTCTATAGTCTGATGAAATGATGGGATATCCAAGAGGATGTGGTTGCAATGTGGCAGATATGTTACAATTAATGATGAGAGAACAAAGAGATCATAATTATCATAAATTTGGAGAGACGTACATTAAGTATCGCAAGGTGGTTGCTGAATGGATGATTGAAGTTTGCACCTATTTTAATCTCCATATTACCACCACGCACTCTGCAATAGCTTATTTGGATCGATTACAACCCAATGAAAAGTTTTCACGTTTTGAATGGCAAATGTTGGCCATTTGTTGTATCCTTGTTGCGTCGAAGTACAATGAGTCCGAAGAGCATGTGCCCGATTTGCGAACTCTAGAAGACATTTCACAGCAAAATTTATCGAAAGAAACTATTTTAAATTACGAATTGTGGGCGCTCAAAAGAATGGGTTGGAAATTGAATGCTCGTGTACCAGTAGTCTTTTTAGTGTCATATATGCAGTTAGGAATTTGCTTCGATGATGATACATACGATCCACAACTGCTAAAAGACGGCGATACGATCGAGTCCCTCACTCAAAGGGGTAAGTTGATTGAATTATTGACCTCATTAACTTAAACTGATTACCATTTTCCTCCTTAGAAATCGTGCAATATGCATCAACTTGCTTACTAAATGCAAGTCTGAAATCATTCCGAGCCTCGGATATCGCTTGCGCCATTCTTTATATGGTGAGAAGATCACTCGACATCAAACCTATATGGCGCGAAGAGCTAACTCGCATCACGTCCAATGATCCATTGAACACAGAAGTCAGCGAAATAATTTTCTTGCTTGGCGCCGTATTTACTCCCACAACAACGTTTGAACCTAGTGCTGCTAGTGACAACCACGAGACTGTTACTCCAACTAAATCCAGTAACTTAAGTGTGATGACGAATCACGATGTGACGCCGGAGCAAGACAAAGAGAATCGTAGCATCAACCAGAAACACGAACTATTAGTGTCTCCTGATGCTATTGTTGCTGCGTTGGAGTTTAATTGAGCTTGTTATTATGTTTGTAGATAGATTGATGCCTTTTTTCACAGTTATCGCGAAGGATTGAATTGTTGTGTAAACGATCCATTACCTAGCGGCGACTTTACTAAGTACTAGCTTATTAAAAGTTGTAAATAATCTTTTTATGTTAATCGAGAGAAATCTTCTGTTATCACATTCCACTGATTTTTCATCCATAATTCACCTCAAAATACTAAAAAAGAGTAATCACATCGTAACGGTTCAAAGCGGCACCGACAACCGGTCGGCATGATGCAAGCATACATACGTCGGTGATCATGTTGTTGTTACTAGTGTTGTTGCTGCTGGCGAGTGCAAGCGCGTTGCGCACGTCGACGCGATTGGCGCTACGCATGGCGAAGGTGGGAGATGCGCAGCTGGACTGGCCCAATCTAGGATTTGAATACCGACAGACTGCGGCATATGTCCAAGTTGATTACAAGGATGGAAAATGGGGAAATCTAGAGTTGAAACAGGATCCTTACGTGAAGATTCACATTGGGGCAACTGCGCTGCACTACGGACAGGCTTGTTTCGAAGGATTGAAAGCATTTCATTGCAAAGATGGGAATGTTAGAATATTTAGACCACAAGAAAATGCTGCAAGAATAGCCCGATCTTGTGATAGAGTGTGTATGGCGAAGCCATCCACAGAGATGTTTATGGATGCGTGCAAATTAGTGGTAAAAGAAAATCTAGCATATGTACCACCATATGGAACTGGCGGAGCACTATATATTCGTCCAGTACTATACGGAAGTGGACCTCGTATTGGCTTACAACCAGCAGATTCATACACTCTTATTGTAATGGCACTACCTGTAGCAGACTACTATAAAGGCGGACTCAAAGGAGTACCCGCATTTGTGATTGATGACTATGATCGAGCAGCACCAAGAGGAGTTGGTAGTGCCAAAGTAGCTGGTAACTACGCCGCTGATCTATTGCCGAACATGGCAGCAAAAAAAGCAGGTTATCCGATCGGTTTGTATCTTGATGCGAAGACCAATAGTTACGTTGAAGAATTTTCAACTTCAAATTTTTTAGCAATTGATAAAAAAGGTGCATATGTAACACCCAAGAGTGATGCTATACTTGCTAGTGTAACCAATAAAAGTTTGATGGAGCTAGCTGCCGACGAGAGATTGGATGTGCAAAGACGGCAAGTATCCATCAAAGAAGTCATGGAAGGAAACTTCAATGAAATCGCTGCATGTGGCACTGCGGTGGTAGTTACTCCAGTGAACAAGGTAGTGTACAAAGACCAAGTAGCGAATATAGGTTCCCCCGATAGCCCAGTGGGACCAGTGATGAAGAAGCTTTATGATAGGGTTCGATCGATTCAAAAAGGTGAAGAAAAGGATAAGTTTGGTTGGATGGTGGACGTGTAGAGTGTGCAGTAGTGTGTGCATGAGTTAATAGACTTTTGACATCCTTGTGAATACTTAATTACATTATATCTCAATAGGTTTAATAACTGGATTTTTAATATGTCGCATATTGGCACCCGCTTCCGTGGGCTTGAAAGGTGCATTGCCACCGTATGGCTTTGGTAATCCGGTATCGTCAGGAATATACGCGGTTGGACGAGGTAAGGCAGCTGTTTTAACCATATGAGCCATTTGCGCATTTTGCATTTCTTCTTGACGACGAATAGAAGATTCTGCTTGTGCCGCCTTCTTGCGTTCCTTACGAGTCCAATCCTTAATGGCTTCATCATTAGGTGCCTCTCCGTGATCCAATTTCCATTTAGCATCATCCAACGCTTTTTCTCGTTGAGATTTTTCTTGTTGTAACCTTAAAGCAGTTGCTTGGTACATGGATAACTCACTCACGGACGCCAACATTTTCTTGGTAGTTACAGTTATACGATGCTGTAAATCATTGAGCTCGTCAGCCAAGAGTTTCGCGCCGTCCCGTTTATTCAATGCCTGCACACGTAGCCTCTCACTTAATGCCGATACTTCTTCAAATATTAGCTCTTTCTCTAATAATTGCTCGCGTTTTAAATCTAAACGATGTTCCAATACTTTGATCTTGGATGCCAACTGCTCCATATCTGGGTCCTCTCCTTCCAACGGTCGCCAGCGATCAACATTCTGTGGATCCTCTAGTTGGATACTTAATTCCTCTGTCCTCTTCCGTTCCTCCACCAATTCCGCCTCAAGTTGAGTGATTTTACTGCGATTGACATCTAACTCAGGAAGCCGCTTGCGTGCCGCATTGTATTGTCGCTTTAACTCCTCCGTTTGAAGCCGGACGAGTCGCAACTCTTCTTCTAATTTAATAAGTGTTAATTCACCTTTCTTATTCGCTTCTTGCTGCTGGTTATTGCGTTCATAAAGGATACATAACTCGTCGTTGCGGTCGATTAACTGGACTCCGATCATATTCCGTTCCTCTACGGCGCGCTCATACTGCTTCTTGATGTCTATCATATCCTTCTCTAGATTACTGATAACTACATTCAACTTATCTATTTCTTGCATTTGCTGCTCGACACTACTCTGTTTGGTGCGGTATTCAGACAAGAGACGGTTCATGTCTTGTCGCAGGGAGTCGCGGTGACTGCAGGCCTGAGTATGCGCGGTTCGCTCCTTGGATAATGCGAAGTCTTTCGCCGAAGATTCGTTACTGAGAATTTCTACTTCGTTATTAAGAATTCTAATCTTTTCTTTCATTTCCGCCAACGATTGAACGCTTATTTGGATCAAATTGACGTATTTATTTCTTTCATTCTTGACAATATCGTAGAGGGCAGTGAATTCCTTGATCCGGTTGGCTACCTCGTTGCATCGCTTTGTTAGATCTAGTACAGATAGCTCTTTCAGGAGCACATGCTGTCTAGCGTCCTTCTCATTTTGAACTATTCTGGCACTTTCACGACTAATTATATCCCGTTGCGCTGATAACACTTGTAATAGCTTGGCCTGCCTTTTGCTCTCCGCCATTTCACTCACGACTGCTGCTTCCAATTCATCTACTTCCTCTAATACCTTCTCTAATTCTTGTTTCTTATCGGCCTCAACGCCCTCTTGTTGAAGGAAGTATGCCATTAGAACATCGACTTCCTCTTTCAATTTATTTAATTCTTTTTGTTTTCTATCCCTATCCTCTTTATACGTGACCAACATCGCTTCCTCGTCACATAGTTGCCCTTCTAAGGTAGGCAATACTTGTTTAATAGAGTTCACAATGACCTGTTTCTTGCGTAGCTGGCGTTTCACATTATCATAATCTTTCTTGCAGAAAGAAAGTTGATCAATATTATGTCGTAACTGACTATCACATTCCTTCTTATTGGCATTACATTCAAGTTTTGCAACGGTAAGATCGTTGTTAAACGCCTTGATGCTCTCTAAGTTGGACTTGATTATGGCGACATCTTGCTCTCGCTGCTCTATTGTCTGTCGCTTCAACTCAAGTTTTTCTAATAACGACTCTTTTAATTTCTTAGCATCTTCACGTTTCTGTGCTTGCTTTTCTACATCCGCATCCATTTGTTTCTCTCTTCTGCGCAAAGAACGTAAATCGTTTTCTAGAGTCTCCACAGCCTTTTCGATGGCTTCTATCTGACGTGCTACACGTGCTGGTTCCACCGATGCAGATGCTAATATTTCTTCACTTTTACTTAAAATAGCTTTTTTATCAGATTGAACTTGCTCTAGCTGCTCTAAAGTTGCAGATAAATTCTTCTTTTGGACTAATTCCTTATCATATATAACGTCCATTTCAGCGCACTCTTTCGTCAATGATTCTATATCCTCTTTATACTGGGTAAGTACTGGGACAACTAAGTCATGATTCTGTTTATGCAATGCTTCTAATGCATTTGTGAGCTCATCATGAATCTTCTTTAATTCGTTTAATTCAAATTTAGCAACCGTTTCTCTCTGCTCCGTATACTCTAACTCCTTCTGTAACGTGTTTCGATTCTCCTCCATTTTGCGCAATTTTGATGTTTCTTCTGCCTCTTCCAGAACAGACTTCTCATACAAAATCTTCTCGGACAAAATTTCGTTCGTAACGACTTTCAATTTCTTGTTTATTTCTTGATCCGACAGTTTTAAACCCATCCAAACTTCGCATAATTTATAATATCGTTGTTTCAAGAAGTCAGCATCTTCATCGGTAATTGTACTGGTCCGCAGCAACTCCCCGAGCAATGAGTAGGCGACGGAGTCGTTGGCCTCGGCCAGGGCCAGCGCACCCACCTCCTGTGCGCTGCTCGCGCTGTTGCTCATCGTATTCTTCACTATTTTCACAGTAACGACTCGGATCACGTAGGGATTAGGGGGCGGCCTATGAAAAATGCGACTCTGTTCGAATGTAAACAGGTTTGCGACGGTTAAACTGGCGCGACTAGAAGATCGACTGGGTCCTCTAAGGATGGTTAGGATTAACTTGCTACCTCTGAGTAACTAGCTGTATATAGTAACCGGTGGAGGCGCTCGACGACGTCAATCTAATCTCTCTTACTCACTTTTTCGCTTACTCACTTACTCTTAGACTCTCTTGCTTACCCACCGACTCGTTTACTCGCTTACCTCTCAACTCTCTCTTCCTCTCATTATTTATCATTAGGGATTAGTATTTTGGAAGGGACCAACTCAGAAATGAGTTGAGTGTTAGTGGGTGTGCGTACTAATTGGACCTTCCTGGGCTCTGACTGGCACGATTCGAGTCAGAGAAAGTGTGTGAGTGTGGGCGAGTGAGTGGGTGAGTGACTGAAGGAGTGTGTGGAAGCTCTGCGACAGTCCAAGAGATCGAGAGTTACAGCGAGTCTGAGTAGTCGCCGAATGGGAAGGTAGTGAGATTGTCGAGGATGGAGGAAGAATGGATTGAAGTCGTCGACAGGAAAAAAAAGCCAGAGAAAGAGCACGTTGCAGTCGGAGGGAAACGTGATTTTATTAAAGTTCAAAGTGAAAAAAATTATAAAAGTGATAGAAATGATATTAAAACTGTATTTCCAAAAGCAATTTTAAAGCGAGGAGACCCACCAACTAAGGGGGAAGCTAGCGCCAAGGGCGGTACAAATGTAGGCACAGTTGCTGTCGCGAAACCCGTCTCCAACCAGATGTTAATCAATA
>JACCDO011627218.1_pt1 | contig 11266 bp, 10 predicted proteins | sample 7446101 | NCBI WGS metagenome assembly JACCDO01 (sample SAMN15323440, study PRJNA562643) | freshwater metagenome | isolation source: river surface water | place: USA:Blue River Watershed | collected 2017-08-16
GATATTGTCGAGACGTTAGTAGCTCATAATTGTCAGCTGGATTTGCAGGATAATGAAGATGAAACGGCACTGATGAAGGCTGCAGAATTGGGCCACAAGGACATTGTCGAGGTGTTAGTAGCTCATAATTGTCAGCTTGATTTGCAGAATGAATTTGGTCGTACAGCAGTGATGTTGGCTACAGTTTATGGTCACAAGGATATTGTCGAGGTGCTAGTAGCTCATAATTGTGACCTGGATTTGCAGAATTATGAAGGTGAAACGGCTTTGATGATTGCTACTTATTGGAATCGCGAGTATATTGTCGAGACGTTAGTAGCTCATAATTGCCAGCTTGATTTGCAGGATGAATTAGGTCGTACAGCAGTGATGTTGGCTGCTGTGAATGGGCACAAGGATATTGTTGAGGTGCTAGTAACTCATAAGTGTGACCTGGATTCAGAGGATTGTGAAGGTTTTACAGCATTGGCGTATGCACAGCTTTTTATTCACGTCGAGATATTTGAGCTAATCGAGAATCAACTCCGTCGGAACCGCAACTGGAAGCACAGAAAGGCTCTGATGCTGGTGCTGGAAGGGAGTAACTACTTATTACCATCGTCGTCAATAATATCACCAGCAGCAGTAGTAGATACAGGACGAGTAGTGCAGACCCCGGTAGAAATACAGCGTGTGGATGCCGCCCTGACGAGTAGCGAGAAGGTGTTGTGTGACCTGTTCCTCGTTCAGCACATCATGCGCTACATCTAGGGACTATATGCAGCGAGCAGATGTAGTAGCAGTGTTAGTAGTGTTGTCAGTGTAATATTGTACACAGTAATAATCATCATCAAGAATCCTTTCTCTTTCCTTTTCTCCCTCCTCGCACCACTACTCAATCAACTAATACCGAGGATCCGCTAAAAATATTTCATTGATCTGATAAAAGAATTGAACATTAAATACTGTTTTGTCTGATGAATAGTCTTCATATTCTCTCTCTCTTCTCTTTTCTCTCTCGTGGATACTGGCAGCTAATCCCTACTAAGAAAGCTTCCATGGAATTAATTTTTGTAGGAAAGAGTACAGATAGGTAAGCATCCGGAAAGAATGGCTCGTACAAAGCAAACTGCGCGTAAATCCACAGGTGGTAAGGCTCCAAGGCAACAGCTAGTAACTCGTAAGAAGTTAGCTTCATCACAAGTTGTCAATTCTAAGGCTGATAAGTTTCTCGAAACAGCACGAAATGGAAACATAAATGAAATACAACGAATGTTGGACGAGGAAGAAGTAGACGTTGATGTGCAGAATAGCAATGGAGAAACAGCATTGATAGTGGCTGCTACACATGGCAATATTGAAATGTGTAAATACCTTGTATTCCGTAATTGCAATGTACACATTGAGGATATAAATGGAAATACAGCACTTATTGTTGCTGCATGGTTTGGTCACAAGGATATCTTTGAATTCTTTGTAGTTGATTGTAAATGTGATATAGATGAAGTAAATTCGGATGGTTCATCAGCTTTGATAAAGGCTGTAATGAGGGGTCATAAAGAAACTTCACATTTACTTATCTCACTTGGTTGTGAGTTGGAAATACAGAATATTTATGGTGATAATGCGTTAATGTGGGCTGCTCAAGGCCACAAAGAGATTTGCGAGTTACTCGTTGCCCGTGGCTGTGAGCTTGATGCACAGAATGAAGAAGGTACGTCTGCATTGATATTTGCAGCGCAAGAAGGTCACCTAGAAATTTGCGACATTCTTATACGTAACGGGTGCAACATTGATCTTCAAGATAATAATTTGGACACCGCATTGATGGGGGCGGCACCTAACGGTCATAAGAGTATCTGTGACCTTCTAATCTCTAGCGGATGTCAACTGGATATAGTGAATAATGATGGTTCTTCTGCGTTGATATGGGCGGCAATGTATGGGCATACCGCCATCATGATCGCATTGATTGAAGCGGGATGTGACATCTCAATCAAGGACAAGGATGGCAACTCTGCCATGGATTATTTAGAAGAAAAGCATCCAACTAAAGTTAGCGAAGTTCAAGCAGCAATAGATATCACACGAATGAGTCCCGAAGAAAGAGAAGCTGTGATATTACTTAAGAAACAACAAGAGAACGAGGCATTACTTAAGAAGCAAGAAAAGGAGGCTGCAGAGGCTGCTGCGTTAAGAGAGAAGCTGGTAGTAGAGAACCTAGAATACATTGAGGATATGCAGCAGCTATTAGTAACCGTTGGTTTCACTGACTTGGATGCCATGGAACACGCCCAAACTCTTGTATTAGATCATAAAATTGATTCAGAAAAGAAATTTCTTCGCCGAGTAGGTGGCGACGTGGCTGGTTACAGTGAGATGTTGCAGTTGGATGTGAACGGTGTGGATCTAATGACTAAATACTTCACTTCTTTAACGGTAACAACACCACCACCACCACCTCCTTCTGCTTCTGCTTCACATGGTGGCAATAGTATTAGTTGGAATGAGTTGGAGTACCTCGAAGTCATCGGTAGAGGCGCGTATAGTGTGGTGTTGAAGTCCCGGTATCGCCGAGTAATAGTTGCAGTGAAGATATTAACCATTCTCAATACACCTGAAACCTTACACAAACTAGCCGTTGATGAGTTTACAACAATAACTAATGCAGAAAGCAAGGTGTTGCGCAAAGACAATGTTATTCAAGCGATTGGCATCTGTCAAGGTGTACTACCTAGTGTGTTATCTACTATGTTTAGCATTCCTAGTGGGATCCCTGGCTATGGTATAGTTCTGAGATATGAGGGTGGTGGCAGCTTAGAAGCACTGTTATATGGCACACCAACCAAGTTAAAGACAATACTCTCATTGCAAGAGAAGATAAGAATACTTATGCAGATAGCAAGTGGATTGGACGAGCTTCACTCGGTTGGGATCCTGCATGGTGATATTAAACCTGCAAATATCCTTCTATCCGAGCATAATCCGCCGCTTGTTCGCCTTGCAGACTTTGGTCAAGCAGAAGTGAAGGACTATACAATGAGTACGGAGTCCGTGTTGTGTCAGACAGTATCAACCCACAGGAAAGGTACACCCGTCTACACTGCACCAGAATGTCTTCCATCAGTTACATCAAGTACTGTGAGTAAAATAACCCGTCGTACTGATATATATTCATTCGCTATCTTAGCATGGGAAGTGTTGAACAAGCAAGGACAACGCCCTCTTTCGCAGTTCACGAATGAGTTGTCACTGATACAGAATGTTACAATCAATGAGAGTAGACCAGATTTGAATGAGTTACTAGACGAGGTACCACCTGCAGTGCGCGCTATGATAGCGTGTTGTTGGGATAAGGACCGAGCGAGTAGGCTGTCGGCCTTGCAGTGTTACAACACTCTTGATCAAGCTTTCAATGTCTTATCACAAGCAAAATTTGATATCTTTTTTAGTCATCCATGGAAAAACAAGAATATTCTTAGCTATGTCAAGAAATTTCTGAATAGTCATGGATATAGGGTGTGGTATGATGAGAATGAGATGGGTTGGGACCTCTCCCGAAGTATGAAGGAAGGTATCGAGAACAGTCAGCTGGTGCTTGTATGCTTGAATAAACTTTATGAAAGCAGACAGAATTGTATGTATGAGTTGAGTGAGTCATACAAGAATAACAAGAATATAGTGACTCTTGTCACAGAGCCCAATCCCTTCTCTTGGGTCGGTACTACTACCACGTACGGCGATGCCCATGAATTGTGTCAGCTCTCAACCAAGATGTTTATTGATATAGGTGAACTATGTACCAAACCAGGTTGGCCTGCGGAAAACGATCCGTTAGACACACCAATTCCAAACGAATTACTTGATGAGTTGAAAGAGAAGATTGCAGTGTTAATACGGTTAATACAAGGCGCACCTCTCCACTGCATGCCTTCGATGCCTACCTACTAAGTGCGCATTTCATAGCTATTGTCCTGTCATTAAACCTGTCTACCAAACCGATTCTTTATCTGTTAATTTTGATACGAAACTAGCAACCACACAGTGCGAGTGCATTCCTGTTGTTGGTTTGTACCACGCGAGTAACTCAAGTAGTCTGATGTCCTCATATACATGTTTTAAAAGGTTCATTCACATCACATAAGTCAAGCTTTATATAGTGACGATATATCAGGAAAAGAATTTGTAACAAAAGAAAATATAAAATAAAAAGCAGTAGTGCAAGTGTGTATTTATTTTTATCAGAAGATCAAGAGGTTTTAAAGGCTAAGTTATTTGCTACGTAGAATAGCCGTTATAAATTACTGTTAACAGAGTACATTACTCTAATTGGTTGACATAGTTTTATCTTTTAAGCAAGAGTCCCGTTAGGTCGAATCATAAAAACAAATACACTCCTGTACTACTCCTTTTCATTTTTTATTTTCTTTTTCTGTTTAACTTTATATCTCACTTTAACTTACATACCAGTAACTGTGTATAGATGCACATTCAGAGTTAACACAAATGGATCTCCTGCTAGTCCTTTTTCTTATATCATCGCTGTAGGCTTGGCTTGACTATTATGGATCTATGAGTATATATATGAGGATATCAGACTGGAAATCACTGGCTCTTAATCCCTATTTTTTCAGAAAATGCTTGCGTGTAAAAATACCTAGTGAAGTTGGTAGAGAAGAATGTGGAAATACCTTCTTCTTTTTTGCATTCTGGTGTTTAGTCTCCGTCTCCATGCATTGAATCTTGTAGGTAGTAACAAGGTTGTTGAGAAAATTAATTTAATGAATGAAAGAGCGAAAGGAAATATTCCATTTAATGATGAGGTAATGCAGCATTTTTATTCGCTTAGTTACTCATTTAATGACTTAATAAAACTCATAGGAAGTTGAAGGTGTGATTAAGTCATTCAAAAATCTAAATGCTGACCTAGATTACTCCCGTTTAAAAGATTTTATTATTACCTCTGCACATGTCAGCTTCAAGGATAATTATCAAGTATCTACCAATATAGCAAAGGAGTTAGAAGACATCATTGGGAGTCCAGATAACCGTCAATTTAGCGAGATATTTGAGCATGTGATGTTGAGTGGAAGGTATACTGAAGCAAAGAATCATGCATTACAGAATAAGCAAAAACCATGGTACGATCATTACTTTCTCCCTTATGTTTCACATCCCATTAACTATTCTCTCGCTCTCAGGGCAGTTCTTGTTACTGGATTAAATGGAATTCGAAAGACAACTACAATAAATTCATTAGGTTTTGACGAGTTACTTAGAACTGCAATGCCTACAGCTACAGGTCCATTACCAACTGGCGCGAACTCATTCTATAGACAGCTTGACTACATGATAGCGACCATTGCTAATAGCGAGTTTCAGAACCTCTACAGCGCGGACAATGACCACTACCTTGCATACAAGAATGCAATATTTTCCAGGTAAAAAGCTTAATTACCTACGCATTCAACTCACTTACTTACTCATTCAACTCACTCACTCAGGTATAGAAATCTTGCAGAATATCTTGGGATTTTACTTATCAAGAATTGCATGTCACATCGCATGAATGTATTAGTTGAGACATCAGGAAGGGATCTTGCATCATTCCATTACATGGATCATTTTTTCCCGGTATCATCTCCCTTACTCATTCACTCATTCACTCATTCACTCACTCACTGATTGATTACAACTTTAGGCATCAAGTTACAACAAACTGGTTGTTCACTTCACTATCAATGATCTAAAATACGCGGAGAAGTCCGTTGATATTCGCATGAAGAACGAGCAAGATGCCGGTAAGAGAAGCTTGAGTAGTGGAAGCATAAAACAAATTATTTCTTCAAATGCCGGCGGTCCTTATGCATCGTCACAGCTGAAAAAAGTGCAAGAAGACAGTGATAAAGTATTGAAAACAGTCTTTGAGGATAAGAATAAGTCGTGGAAAGAGTGGCACAAGGCGAGGATTTACATCGATGGACACGATGAGAAGCCGTGGACTGTAAGAGCTACTGAGTGAGTATCATTCCAACCGGCATATCACGACAGCTTGTAGTCGTTACAAACACTTTGATTAAGTTAAGTATTAGCGCCTAGCCTAACTATGTGAATCAACGCAGGACATACTACCTATTCAACATCTATCAGGTGTCTTTCTCTATCACCCGGCAAATACGCTCTCGGTGAATACAAACAAACTCATTGATAACTAAGGTATTGAGACGCATATAGACGGAGTCTCGCCTTCAATGTGATGTAAAATAATGACGTACACTTTTACTTGGTTCCGGCGGAAATTTTTAATAACAAGGTCCTAGGTAGTTCTGCTTGTCGAGGTCCTCGTGATACTGCTTTACTATAAACTCTCATATTCAGCATCCAACACTCTGCTTGTAACTCTTCTTGCTGCTCCGCACTTCTACCAGTTGCAGTTACTTTAAAATTATTAATCCGTTTTCAAAATTTAATAAGTTAGCCTCCTAGGCTTTATAACTTTAGCTGTGAATAATTCAGGAAATGGTGACGATGCTAGAGAATCTCAATTGTGGGAAAGAAGATATACTTCCGAATTACGAGATGCCTGAATTATTCACAGCTATAAAGCCTAGGAGGCTATTAAATTTTGAAAACGGATTAACTAATTAAAGTGATCGCAACTGGTAGAAGTGCGGAGCAGCAAGAAGAGTTACAAGCAGAGTTGGATGCTGAATATGAGAGTTTATAGTAAAGCAGTATCACGAGGACCTCGACAAGCAGAAACAAAGAGAAGAGGAAAGAAATGTTGCGATAAAGAAGAATATATCTATAAATAAAGTGATAGAAAGCAAGAAGAAATCACATGTGCATGCAATATGCATTGCGATAACAATAATAAGTTACTTGATTGAGATAGTTAGCGCTAATGACACCGTCCTACCCAAGAAACTTGAGGGAATGTTGAACAATTTCCGTTACCAAAAACTGTTAATTAATTAAGCAATTAACTGTTATTTTATAACATTTCTTGGGTTGCGGCAATTGGTTACGCAATATTTAATTTACACCTATAGCATAACGTTATTGTAAATTAAATAACTTATTCTTATTGCGTAACCAATTACCGCAATCCAAGAAATGTTGTAATTGCTTAATTAAGTTATTTTAACAGTTTTTGGTAACGGAAATTGTTCAACATTCCTTCAAGTTCCTTGGGTAGGACAGTGACATTAGCGTTCACTATCTCAACTATTGCAATGCATATTGCATGCACATGTGATTTCTTCTTACTTTCTATCACTTTATTCTTCTTCTTCTTTTTATCGCAACATTTCTTTTTAAAATCTCTTGGGAGACGCGTGAACGGCCCTAGGATAACTAGAGGTCAGTGAAAGCAGCAATCACCAAAGTCAAAAGACCTTGAGTAAAATACTTAATTATAGGATACAGATTCAAGAGGAATTTATTCCAAGAGATTCTTGGTCTAGCATGACTCGACTCCAAAAAAGGACACAGCAGAGTCTGCTGAGCAGACGAAGGTAGGTACTACTACGCCAATCCACAAGGTAAGCGGTTGTGTAGGTCGTAGAAGTCGCCTTCCACCATTATCACTGGGTTATTGTTACAGTTCAGATTTATCGCTTCAAAATATGTACGGAAGTGACTTGCAATTTATGAAATCAATTCAAAAATGTCACTTTACTAATGGTCAATTACGTGGTCCTTCAGATTACGCAATTGATTACCATCAAATCTTGGATAATTCTCAAGGATTGCCCGCTACTGATAGTATATATTATGATGTCGCTTACAATAAGCAGCTATTGCCTGCTATATGCTTGAAAAGTGAGAGTCATATTTCATACAAAGAAGTAGAACAATTTATTAATGATAATGGTGACAAAGCTGGATTAGTTTTAAGACTTCAAGGAGGATCTATCGTTCCCATGGAATATCACTTTAAAAGATCTACAAACCAGGGTCATGGCACTCCTATCAGAAATTACTGCGAAACATTCGATGAATTTCAGTTGACGTTTGAAGCGAATGTAAATTTAACTCCATTTTTGAAACACAAACCAACTTGTTTTAATTCAACTAGTGATGAAGCGGAAATTATTCAGCAATTTATTGAGCATCGAGGTATTGGTAAACGCCTAAAAATTGTTACCAAAATGAATGATAACCATGATTTGATATGTAAATCATTCGAAGAACATAGTTTACAGTTATTACAAGATTTTGCACCTTCAAATGTTCAAGATTCATCTATATTTAATGTCGCCTCTAGAAACGCAAAATTAATCGAACCGTGGTCATTGTCATACATAGATATTGGTAATACAAAGACACAAAGAGGGGGTGAAGAAGGAATTTGTTTATGCGATGATTTCTCACCACGTGGTATCTTTAATTGTTGTATTTGTTTAGTGGGATTTTGTGGTGAATGTGTATGTGGTAAAAGCATTATTGATTCGTGTCTTGATGGATGTATAGCTACATGTTGTGGAGCTTACAAAGAGTTTACTATCACTAGATTAGTTACAAATACTTGGAATCTCGAAGATATACCCGACTTTATGGGGTCGCTTAAACCATCTATAAAGGCGTATATTGAGAAAGAAGGACAATATCCATACGATCTTAGAGAGGAGACTTATCGTGATAACCCTTTACGAGATCCAGTAGCTGCTGTCTAGTATAGTTACACATGCACTTCTCCCTAATTACGAACGTTGTATTTATGAATTCACAATCTTTATAACCTTTCGTGTTCATTTAACAATATAAACGAGTAATGTACAGAGTGAACGAAACCAACAAGCGATGCAATTTGTCTTACTGAAGAAATTATTCGTCCTCACAAAGAATAAAATTCACGAGAGCGCACTTGACGGGTGATAGCAAGACACCTGATAGATGGACCGACGGGCTTTGAATGGCACACAGGCAGTGTGACACAGCCCATTGGATGCCATTGGCACGAGTATGTGCGTGCATAGTCAGTAAGGGAAAAGTGACGTCATTAGTCGAGTTGTTTTGTTGAAGATTTGATATACAAACGAAGTCATTGATAACTAAGGTATTGAGACGCATACAGACGGAGTCCCGCCTTCAATAGGATGTAAAATAATGACGTACTCTTTTACCTTTGTTCCGCCGGTATTACCGGCCCCTACCCAAGGTTGCAGGATAAAAAAGGAAATCACAGTGCTATAGTTGTAGATAGCTTGTTCAAAAGGCAGGAATGCTGTGGATAGCTATGATCTTTGCTTCTTTCCCTCTCACCATATTCTTGGTATCTCTATTATGTATGGCGAAAGGTATACTTTATTCCTTAAAAACTCAATTACTCATTACTTTTATCTCATAACTCATTTCTTTACTTCAAAAGGAAGCGATGAAGTCACACATCTTCCAGGTTGGCCACACTCACTTCCATCGAAACAATATTCAGGATTTTTGAGTTCATTAGATACTTATGAATTTCATTATTGGATGGTTGAATCAGAGGTTGATCCAGAGAACGCACCAATAATTTTCTGGTTTAATGGAGGTCCAGGTGCCAGTAGTCTCTATGGTTTATTACTAGAACTTGGACCATTTCTATTATCTGATGAATCACTAACAGGTAGATCACTTTTCTAATTCATTGCATAAGTATATTACTCACTCGTTTTACTCTATTATAGGAAGCGAATATGAAAGAACTGGTGTCCCTCAGCTGCTCTATAATCCATATGGTTGGCAAAAAGTGGCTAGTATTGTAGCAATATCTATGCCACCTCCAGTTGGATATTCATATTGCAATCCAGTTGGTCCATCTGCAAGTGGTAATGACTGTGGCTCATGGAATGATACTTCAACTGCTGATGCAACGTACGATGCAATCAGAAGTTTCTTTGTTAAATATCCAGAATTGAAAAAGAATGAGCTATACTTAGCGGGTAAGAGACTACTCACTTACTCACTTACTTACTTACTTACTCACTCACTTACTTACTTACTCACTTACTCACTTACTCATTCACTTACTTACTCACTCACTCACTCACTAACTCACTTACTCACTCACTTACTTACTTACTCACTCATAGGCGAGTCTTATGCAGGTATTTATGTCCCTAAAATCGTCCAGAACATAATGGCTGACAAGGCCGAAGGTTTGAACTTCAAGGGATTTCTAGTGGGAGACGCATGCACTCCGCCAGCAGTTTGCGGATCAGATCAAGTCGGTCCGTTTTATGGCATAGAATTCTTATATGGGAAATCTGCATTTTCCAATCAATTATATGACAGTATTATGGCTACGTGCACGAACTATGAGTTGGTGCATGGCGGCACCATCTCAACTGCTTGCCAAGATGAGATTAATAAAATACCCAGTGAAGTCGGCGGATATTGGGTTAGCACGCACTCACTCTTACTCACTCTTACTTACTCACTTACTTACTCACTTACTTACTCACTCTTACTCACCTACTCACTCACTCACTTACTCACTCTTACTCACTTACTTACTCACTCACTTAGGCGTATGCATACTATGATGATTGTTGGTACGAGAATGACATCCGCCGTCGTTCATTGTCGTCGCTACTAAGTCCTTCGAAACAAGAGGAAGGAGTCAAGTATTATGGACCTCCTATAGCTAAGGGTACACGCGTAACTCCTCGTACTGTTGACGTGCCAAACGGTTACTATTGTGGCGGTCCGAACGCGCAAGAGATGTGGTTAGGTCTTGACGAGGTGAAGGCGGCTTTGAATATACCGTCTAATGCAGTATTTTTCCAATCAGATAACGGAGTAGGATTTACATACTACTATACCGAGGCAGATTTAATTAGCTGGTATTCACTCACTGTCATACTCACTCACTGTCATACTCACTCACTGTCATACTCACTGTTATACTCACTGTCATACTCACTCACTCACTCACTCATTCGCTAGGTACAAGGAGGTCATTGCTGAGAATAGTATCCGGATAATGATCTACAACGGCGACACAGATCCTTGCATTAACTCCTTTTTAGCTCAAAATTGGACATCTAATCTGGGATTAAGTGAGTCACAAAGCTGGCGGCCTTGGACTACCGATGGATGCCAGCGCATGGGTGGTTATGTCACGAGATATGCAAATAACTTTGATTTCTTAACCATTCGAGGCGCAGGGCATATGGTATCTTACTCACTCACTCACTCACTCACTCACTCACTCACTCACTCACTCACTCACTCACTAGGTCCCACAATTTAAGTCTCAACAGAGTTTAGAATTTTTAACCAAATTTTTAAAGAATGAAGA
>JACCDO010143587.1_pt1 | contig 11265 bp, 11 predicted proteins | sample 7446101 | NCBI WGS metagenome assembly JACCDO01 (sample SAMN15323440, study PRJNA562643) | freshwater metagenome | isolation source: river surface water | place: USA:Blue River Watershed | collected 2017-08-16
GTTTAACGCTGCAACACCAAAATTCTCAGAAGCCATCATGAATCTCCTTTTTATTCCTCTTAGAACACTGCTCTAAGAAGTAGATTTGAGGTTCGTCTTTGTAAAAGACATGAGGACATACTAGTCTCTTATGCAAAAACGGTAACGGCGGGATTATGGTCTTTTTGAAGTTAAAGCGCAAGAAATTTATTTTATTGAAATACCCTGTAAATTCAGGCTGTTGACGGAATCTGTTTTATGGACCTTTCATTTTCTCTGGTTTTGTCTAGAAACGGGAAAAGTCCCGAGGCGAATGCTTCGGGACCCGGGCACTTAGCAGCGTTTCCATCTTAAGCCATAAACTAACTTGAAATCACCATCAACTGAGTCAATCGTGATAAGCCCTTGCCCATACCGGTTATAGGTGTTGTCAGCCCTCACCTCTGTGTTGATATTAAGTGATCTCACAGCACTGCATGGCGACCATACCAGCGAGGACAACCCAAGTTGGTCGCGTGCTTGGTAGTTCTGGTCGAGGGGGCCTACCATCGTAGTCCGTAGCCTTGCGTTTTGCATTTGCCCTTGAAAATAATAGGTCGATTGTTGAACGGCTGAGACGCCGGGTTCGAGTGAGACGTACCCCCTTGTATCTACCGAAAACAGTGTGTAAGACCATCCTGGCGGTACCTCTAAATCAATATTCAGTTGGCAGTTTTTACGCTTTTGTGAAAACGGCACGTTTGGCCCTACTTCCGCGGCGTACTGATCAAAAAGCAAGGTAAATGCAGAGAAATCCGAGGAAAGATTTTGCGCTACGGTTCCTGCGGGGCATCCACTTCCTGCATACGAGATATTGCGTACACGTACTGAGGAGGGGAAGTTGGCAAGTGCGGGGGTTGAAGTGTTAAATACCCATAAAGAAGTTAAAGTGAGCACAGGACGAATGAGCTTTTGCATAAGTGACTCCAAAGTTGAGGTTCATCAATCGATCCAAATCTGCTAGAGCAAGTGCCGTGCCATGCAAAAGTCCGCCACAATGACCGAAAATGGTCAAAATTTAAGCAAATCGTCACATGAACTGGTATAGATTTGTTCATAAGGGTAACTTTTTGATACCAAGTCAAAAGAATTCTCACGGAATTGTGCACTAACAATTGAGTTCTGTTCGGTTTGGTACTAGAGTAGTCCGTTACGAGGGGTGGTCGTCGTGATCACCGCCGGAGTTTTAGGGCGTGATCGCTTTAAAATACGGGTAGCAAGGGAGCGCATGGTGCGGCCATGCCGATGAGAGGAGCAGTTAGGGATGTCTAAGAAGCTTTTTGTAGGTGGGTTAAGCTGGGGTACAAATGATGATGGTCTACGTCAGGCCTTTTCAAAGTTTGGTGAAGTCAGCGAAGCCAAGGTGATTACGGATCGTGAAACTGGCCGCTCCCGCGGATTTGGGTTCATTACGTTTGTTTCAGATCAGGACGCTACGAGCGCTATGTCTGAAATGGACGGCAAAGAACTAGATGGTCGCACGATTAAAGTGAACGAAGCGCAAGAGAGAGCTCCTCGCAGCGGTGGCGGCGGCGGCGGCGGCGGTGGTTACGGCGGTGGCGGCGGAGGCCGTGGTGGTTTCGGCGGTGGTGGCCGTGGTGATCGCGGTGGAAATCGTTGGTAAGATCTTGCCCACTCTTTTGAGTGCGGTTTGATATAAAGCACAGTCTTTTTCAGACTGTGCTTTTTTTGGTTGTAGTCATTGGCGCATTTTTTGATACACTATTAAAAATTCACCACGATATAACCAGGGAAAAGCTTAGCGTGCGCGGATTCGTGCCGAAATTTCTATGTTTGTGCGGGGCGCTTTCTCAGCTTGCGGCTAAACCTATTGAACCATGGCCTGAGTTTTTGCCTACAGAAATGATTCTTCTATCGAAGGAGCTCTTCGAAGCCCCTTATAATGGGTTGCAACTTCAAGATGCGATAAAAAAGGCTAAAGTCGGAGTTCTTAAAATTTCTGCTGATGGCCCTTTATCCCACACGCATATTTGGTTACGGGATTTTGCTCCGCAGTGGGCTAATCGGGGAGAGATTGCATTTGATTTCAATTTTTCAGATCCACCGCCAAGTTTAGGTGATCAGTTCCCTACAAAGCTAGCAAAATTTTACAAGGCGTCAGCGCGAAAGATTCAGATCGAGCTAGATGGAGGTAATTTCCAGACAAATGGAGATACCTGTTTTACCTCCGTCATGAATGAGGATTTAGCCCCTAGGATCAAGGATGAATTTAAAAAAATTGGCTGCCGGCAAGTCATCGTTTTTAAAAACCCACCCCATGTGCATCTTGATATGTGGATGAAAGTAGTATCAGAGTCTACAATTCTCATCAGTGAACTCGATGAGAAAACATTGCAGGTCGCGTCAGCTTGGTTTGGTGGCGTTCCTGAGGATATAAAACAAATTAAGCACCGGCTAGATCAAATTGCAGCAGACTTAAGCCTAAGTTTTAACGTCCAGAGAATCCCCTTACCAGTTCCCTACCGGGGCACTTTTAGGAATTATGCAAATTCGGTGTTAGTTAATGGAACAGTAATTATCCCAGCCTATGCAAAATATGGGTGGGGAAGGGAAGATTATCCTGATACGTTGCTTAACTCTTACTATGAAGAAAAAGTACGAAAAGCCTATACTGAAGCTGGATTTCAGGTAGTATTTATTAATGCAGACGGACTTATTTATAACGGTGGCGCGTGGCATTGTGTCACGGCCCATATTCCAAGGCGAGGAAAGGACTGATTCCGTGGCTGAACACTGCAACCTATATGACCGAGCTACTTATTACGATGTGATTTTTAATCGCGATGTCAGTAGTGAAGTTCAATTCGTAAGAGATGTTTATAAAAAGTACGCAAAAAAGGACTTAGGTCCTGTCCTTGATATGGCCTGTGGACCAGGATATCACGCTAGAGCCTTCGCAAAGGAAGGGCATAAAGCTTTTGGCTTAGATTTAAGAGCTGAAATGTTAAAATATGCTAACGATGGTGCTAAAAATGATAAGGTTCAAGTCAGTTGGCTTGAAGCTGACATGCGGAAATTTGATATGCCTGAAAAGGTTGATGCAACGTTTTGCATGTTTGATGGATTAGATTGTCTTCTGACCAACGAAGATTTGGTTGCACATTTTCGTGCAGTAGCAAAAAATTTGACGCCTTCCGGTCTTTATATCATCGATCTATCTCACCCTGCGGAAGTTTCTTTTAGCCACTATAAGAAGTTTCATTATTCTGGTGAACGCGATGGTGTCAAAGTCGACATCTATTGGGCAACAAATAATCCTCAGTATGATTTAGCAACAGGTATTGCGCATGTAGCTCTTGAGATGCATGTCAATGATCATGGTAAGCAGATTGTTGTTAAAGATGAGGCCAATGAACGGCTTCTGTTCCCGCAGGAAATTAATTTGCTAGCCGAAGCTTCTGGCGCGCTAAAAGTGGTAGGGTGGTACGGGGATTTCAATATGAACCAGCCTCTAGATCATTCAGAGAAATCTCAAAGAATGATCGGCGTACTGCAGAGGGTTGGTTAATACATGAGAGTCATTCACCCTCAATCTGAAGTCAGCTCGTGCAAAACTCATTTTGTGTCAGAGAAGCTAATATGCCGAGCCCGTGCTGAAAAAGGCGGGCTTGGAGTTTTTGCGGAGACAAAAATTAAAAGTGGTGAGCTACTTGTGATTTGGGGTGGGGTGATTACATCATTTTCTGAGTTAAAAACAATTGACCAGATCTCTAGGCGGCATAGCATTCAAGTGGAAGAGGGTTTTTACCTGGTTCCCCAGGAATCACCTGAGACTGGCGACTTTATCAACCATTCTTGCAACCCGAATGCGGGGTTGTCTGGTCAATTAGCACTTGTTGCCATTCGTGATATTGGGCTTGGCGAAGAAATTTGTTATGACTATGCCATGTCTGATGGCAGTCCATATGATGAATTTGAATGTAGCTGTCACTCAAAAAACTGTAGAGGACGTGTTACAGGTAATGATTGGCAAATTAAAGACCTACAAATCCGGTATGCAGGCTATTTTTCTCCCTACCTTCAGCGCAGAATTGTTGCACAAGGTAAGCGTGGAGTTGTTCATTTTGGACTTGAGGACTTAATGGCGGCTCACCCGAGGTAAAGCCGCCTTTCCTTCCTGGAGACTTACTCGGCAGGAGCAGCTTCTTTCTTCTTTTTCGCCTTAGCTTTTTTCTTCTTATCGCCTTTTGCTTTTTTCGCTTTGTCTTTGCCATGAGCTTCGCCATCTTTTGCAGGAGCAGCAGCTTCAGCAGGAGCAGCAGCTTCAGCAGGAGCGGCCTCTTGGGATACGGCTTCAGTTGCTTCTTTGTCTTTTGAGCCTGTGCAAGCAAAGTTTAGAGCAGCAGTCATAGCGAAAAATATTACGGTCTTTTTCATGCAAAAATCTCCATGTGCAAGAATGATATAGGCGGCATGCTACAACAGGTTTCAGTAGTTTTAAATGTTATTCGTGACGAGCCGCGCAATTTTGATGGCTAATCCTCTGAAGTTGCTGGGTTTCCATCTCAAGGCATGACAGCGGGCTCGGAACAAGGTAGATTGCCGCAATTCTTAGGCGAATCTGTCTAAGGCTATAGAATCATTGCAAGGATAAATCATGGATCGCTCAAAAAACCCTAGACCGCGCCTCATTAATCTTAAGCCAAGTGTTGGTGGAGGAGCTTCTTCAGATATGGGTCTAACCCAAGAGATCATGGGCATAGCCTTGGGGCGTCGTCTCATCCACTTAGAGCAAACCGAAATTTGGACGGTACGGGGAGTTTTACGTGATGGCAAATTAACCCCGGGAAACATTGGGGAGCTAACCTTTCTATCGGTAGTTGACCTTGAAGGTGTTGTTATTGTCGTTAATGGCTTTGTTGCGGAGATTCAAGGTACCAAGCTATCAATGTCTGATGAGCAACTTTGGGACTATATCGCAGCGATGATTGAACAGCTAGGATATGACTCTGAAGGATTTTTTGGTACGATCGGGGTCGGAGGGTCGTTCAAGACCTACGATGACTTTGGAGAAGAGTTTTAGGAGGCCTGCTAGTGCGTGACCTTTCTGTTTTGGTCGTAGATGATGAACGAGTTCAAAGACAAACTTTGGCCTCTATTCTCCAAGACGAGGGCTGTGTTGTCTTTACAGCAATGGATGTTGCCTCAGCGATAGACGTATTAAGTCACGAGAGTATTGAATTAGTGCTTTCAGACTTTCGACTTCCTGGCGGCAGCGGTTTAGATGTAGCGAAAGCAGCGCACGAACTCTGCCCAGAAGCGCAAAGCATGATCATGACAGCTTATGCGGATGTCGAAAGTATCATAGAAGCTATGCGACTGGGTGTTTTAGACTATATTTTAAAACCGATTAATGTTGATGCACTTCTAAGGCGACTTTCCATCATTAAAGAGCGACGGCATTTACAGCTAGAGGTAAATTTCCTAAAAAGTGAAATTGCCAGGCAGCATGATGATCGTGGCATGCTAGGATCAAGTCCTAGCATGGAAGAAATTCGTCGTATCATTGAACAAGTTAGCCAAAGCCGCGGCACCGTCTTGATTACAGGGGAAAGTGGCACCGGTAAAGAAGTGGTAGCACGGACGATCCATCAAATGAGTCCAACGCGCAGCGGAAAGTTTGTGGCAGTCAATTGTGGAGCCTTGCCCGAGAATTTATTGGAAAGCGAGCTTTTTGGACATAAAAAGGGGTCATTTACGGGGGCTATTGCAGATAAGGTTGGTTTATTTGCATTAGCGAACGAAGGGACCTTATTTCTCGATGAAATCGGAGAAATGCCGAAAAGCTTGCAGGTAAAACTGTTAAGAGCGTTACAGGAGAGAGAGTTTACACCTGTTGGTGATACGAAAACCATCAAAGTAAATTTGCGGGTTATTGCGGCCACTAATCGGGATTTAGGTTTTGAGGTTGAGCAAAATAATTTTAGGCAAGACTTATATTACCGGTTAAATGTTGTTGAAATTAAAATGCCACCTCTTAGAGAGCGCCGAGTGGACATTCCTCTTTTAGCTCGTTTTTTTATCGATAAATATACAAAAGAGCTTGGGAAACCACCTCGCGTTTTATCTAATGATGCCTCACGACTTTTGGTCACTTATAGCTGGCCTGGAAATGTGCGGGAACTTGAAAATGTTATTGAACGTGCAATCATTTTAAGTCAAACACCTGACCGCATTGAAGCGGGTGACTTGGCTATTTCTTCATCGCAGCAACGTCCCGGTGCCACTAAGCATGCCGCTCCCATAAATCTTGATGATGCGGTCAAGTTTTTTACGAAGCAGCATATCCATGATGTGTTACAAAGTTTTGATCACGATAAAAAAGAAGCAGCTAAAGCGCTTGGCATGGGTCTTTCAAGCCTTTATCGAAAACTTGAAGAACTTGATATCGGACTTAAGAAGGGTGGGTAATGCCGCGTTCCCTTCCTCACAGGCGTATTGGTGGCAGGATATTTTTACCGTTTGCGGCTTTGCTTGTGAGCGTGGCTATTTTATTTAGTGTCATAGGGTTACAGGTTTTTAGAAAAAGTGCTGAAGCCAACGCTGCAAATGAGCTTCGCATTCTGTCAGTAACTCTTTCACGGCAAGTTGCGCGCCAGTTAGAACGAATTGAATCAAGTTTAACATCCCTTGGCAGTCATGGCAGCTTAATTGAAGAGCTCAAAAAACCTGTTCCTAACCGCGATTTATTGGAAGAGTTTCTATTTAAAAGGCTTGAACTGCTGCCTTTATTCGACGATTTTGCTATATTCAATCGGACTGGAGTTTGCATAGCCTCAACCAATGAACACTGGTACGGTATTTCTGGTAAAAAACAACCCTTTTTTACCAGTGGTTTAAAAACATTCAATTTTTCTGACGTGTTTACCTCCGATGAGGGCAAGATTCAGCTTGTGTCGTCGCCATTGTTTGATGGATCGGTTGTTAGAGGTGTTATCGTAGGGCAAGTCAATCTATCTTCAATTTATGATTTAATGAATCAAAAATTAGGTGCTTCTGAGAATACCGATGCTTTTTTGGTAGATTCAGGCCTTCGATTTATTACTCCAGGTAAAGCTATTGATGATACGCAACTCGAAAGCCATCTTCTCGCAACTCCCCTTTTAAAAAGAATGAACCGCGAGTTTTGGGTCGATCAATACCAAAACTTTGAGGATGTTTTAGTATTAGGCACCGCCCATAAACTTCCCGGAAGGCGATGGTATGTGGTTGTCGAGCGTGAAATAGACGTGATTTTGCGTCCTATTCGCGATGCAGGGGCCATGATAGGGGTGGGGGTTGTGAGTTTGATCTTGGTATTGGTATTGGTTACCCTGATGATTACTCATTCTATTACTCGCCCACTGAAAATGGTGGTGGATGGGGTACAAAAGGTAGCGGATGGCAACTTTTCAGATCCGATCAAGATTCCAAAAGGTATCGATGAATTACGTTTCTTAGCCCACGAGTTTGAAAAGATGAGGATTAAAGTACATGCCTATCAAGAAAGGATGGAAGAGCGGCTTGAAATCAGTGAACGAGAGCGCCGCGATAATCAAAGACTCGCCGCACTTGGCAGTCTAGCATCGACCTTAGCCCATGAAATTCGTAATCCGCTTAATGCGATGTCTCTTCTTTTGTCACGGCTCGAAGGAGGAAAAACTCCGCAAGAGCAGCGGGCAGGGGTTTTAGGTGGGTTGCGCTCGGAAATTGGGCGATTAGATCGCTTGGTAAGTGATATTCTTGACTATGCTAGGCCCGTTGCTTTAAATAGGGAACGTTTAAATTTGAAATCTGTTCTTAGTGACATATGCCAGCTTTATTATGAGGTGGCTTCAGCAAAGAATCTTCAAATTGATCTAAAACTGACCGAGAATCCTATTGAAGTGTTTGCTGACTCAGACAAAATTAAGCAGTGTATTATGAATCTTTTGCAGAATGCGGTTGATGCAAGCCCGGCGCAAAGTGTTGTATCTCTTAAGTTAACAGCAGTGGATGGGATGGCTTATTTAAGGGTTGAAGATGAAGGAAAAGGGATTACCTCTGAAAATGAGGAGCGGTTATTTGACTTGTTCTTCACCACCAAAGTTCATGGAACAGGTTTAGGGCTTAGCACCGTAAAGAAAATTGTAGATGCACACGGTGGTCGGGTTGAAATTAAAAACCGTGATGATAAACAGGGTGCGGTTGCCAATGTATGGTTGCCGCTCGATTCCCAGATTTGAGAAAAAGCTCTGATGTTTCCCAGTATCAAGATTACATGCCCTGCTTAAAAAATGAGCACAGCCTTTATTTTTAGGAGGTTAGAAAACAGTTTGAGCATGGCAAGCTTTATGCATATTATGGGCATAGTGTTCTCTAGATTGGACTAGAGGAATAATTTGATTGTTTGAGGAGTTTCCCATGCAAATTCGTAACCTTGTTGTTGGTCTTTCACTCTCTGCTCTTACCTCTGTTGCTTTCGCTGGCGCTAAAAAAGAGCCAAACTGCGAAGTAAAAGGCAAAAAATCCCATGTTAAAGACGAGAAAGCTTGTGCAAAGAAAAAAGGCACATGGCTAGGTGGCGCTGAAGCTGCTGCTCCAGCTGCTGCTGAAGCTGCTCCAGCTGCTGCTCCAGCTGCTGAAGCTGCTCCAGCTGCTGAAGGTGGCGAGCACAAGTAATATTTGCCTTTTGGCAGATATTCGAGTCGTCCGATGTAAGTCGGACGATTTTTTTTGTGCTTAGTTTTGGTATGATTAATCGGACGATGTTTCGTTATAACCAAGTAAAAAATGCGGGGTAAGGGTGATTCGATTTTGCGTCATCGGAATTTGGGTCCTGGCTGTGGCTTATCGCGCCTTGGTTTTGGGTCTACCTTTTTACCAAGAGCCAACCAACAAAAATTTGTGGGTTAATTTGGCTTCTGGACTTGCATCTGATCTGTCGGTTGCGGCGGCCCTTACAGGGTTTTTCATGATTCTATCAAAGAGCCTACCCCACCGATTGGCTAGTGGTTTCATCGCTTTACTTTTTGCAGCAATTTTCTTTTCAATGGCTGTTCATCTTCGGTATGTCGAGCATTTTGGTATGACTTTTCGTACGTTTCATTTGGCCTCCCTTAAAACCGGAGACGTCTGGGGGGCAGGGCTTGGCATGCTTTTTCAGTCCTGGCGTGTGCAGGTGTTGTCTTTAGTTACATTCGTCGGGACAGTCGCAGCAACGCTAGTTCTGCCATCAAACAAAGTATCCAAGTCTTTGTTGACGATCGTTGGAGTATTAGTGGTCGCTGCATGCTTTCAATCTCTGATGATTAATCTAAGATTCCACCCTGATGTTCACGCCGAGCTCCGCTATAATCCCTTTACCGCGTTAGCAATGGTGTCTCAAAGCCATTCGTTTAAAACAGTTGCTAAACCAAGCGATAGCGATCTGAAGGGGCTACGACGCTATCTAAACGGGAGTCGAACCTTTGCCGATGTCGGTTCCGACTTCCCTTTCTGGCAAGCTAAATTGGCCGAAAGTCCTCAAAATCCAAAGTGGAGAGATTCAGAGTATGAACTTAAGTCCTTAATTAACAGCCAAGATAATTGGAATATTGTGCTATTAGTGAGTGAATCCCTGCGAGCCCATGAACTCAGCTCGTTTGGCGCGAAAGGGCAGATTTTAGATCCAGAGTTAAATAAGATAGTTCATAACTCAGTTAGCTTTACCAATGTCATATCTGGTGGACTTAGAACCCATGCGGGTCAGGTTCTATCAATGTGTTCTGTGTATGTGGTATTTGATTTTGGCTTGTTAAATGCCGCGCCCATGCATAATGCTACTTGTTTAAGTGACATTTTTAGTCAACATGGCTACGAGACCCACTTTTTTTATGGTGCAGATAACAACTTCGATAACCAACGTGATTTTTATACCAAGCATCGAATGAAATATATTGTGGGCGGCAATGATTTTCCTAAAATGACTCCCCATGCAGGATGGGGGGTTAGTGATAAAGCTCTTTTTGATAAAGCAGTAGATGATCTGAAACAAAGCAAAAGCCCTTTTTTTGCAACTGTTTTAACTTTAAGTAATCATGCTCCCTATAAACTCCCGAGTGATGCGCCGAGTGAGATTAAAAACAGTAAATTTGATGTTAAACGTCAACAGATTCAATACGTGGACTGGTCGACAGGATATTTCTTTGATCGGCTAAAAAAAGAAATTCCTAACACCATTTTTATAATGGTCGCTGATCACGGAGTTTTCTGGGATGAAGGGCTGATGTCGCAAATTCCTTCATATCAAACACTTAGCCAGGTAGCGCGCATTCCATTTATCATCCATGTACCAGGACAATCGAAAAGCATAAAAATTGATGAGTTAGCTAGCAATGTGGATTTAGCTCCCACCCTATTATCTCTATTAGGGTGGAATAACACCTACCAGCAATTTGTTGGGCAAAATATTTTCTCTAGGACCGGCCCGGTATACTTAGATTGGATGAGTAAATTACTAGAAATAAATGGTCCAGACAAAGAGATAACAAAGATACCAGATCAAGACGAAGAAGGTTTAGCCGCTTTGTTACAGCTAAACCTCTTAGCCCCACCTGGTTAACTGACAACACACCACACCGCTTTTAGGTAGCGTCCTTCTGGGACTTCGATATCAACTGGGTGATCAGATGCTGCGCCCGTAACGCGAAAGATTTTAACATCTCGGTGTGCTTGGCGTGCAGCTCGCCTTATGGACTGAATAAACTGTTCTTCTGTAATAAGCCCACTACATGAGCAGCTTAGTAAAATACCTTGTGGTGCGACGACCTGCAGTGCTTGCCTGTTCATGGCAGTATACTGTGAAAGTGCATCGCTAATGCCTTCAGCTGACCTTGTTTGTTTCGCCGGGTCAAGAATTACAATGTCATAGGTTTCTTTGTTAGCAATGGCTGTGTCAAGCCATGTGAAGACATCCGCTGCTTGAAAGTCGATGTCAACGTTATTAAGCTGGGCATTTTTCCGGGCAGTTGGTAAAGCTTCTGTGTCGTCGAGATCAACGCCAACAACTGTGCGCGCTTGTCCTTTTACTTTGGCATAGAGTGAAAAACCGCCTGTATGACAGCATAAATCCAATACGCTTTTACCTGAAGAGAGTTCACTTAGGAGCAGTCTATTTTCGCGTTGGTCAGCAAAAAAACCTGTTTTATGTTTGCTGCCAACTTCTACCCAAAATTTAACACCGTGCTCCTCAATTACAATGGGGTCAGGCAGTGGCATCTCCCAACA
>JACCDO010539896.1_pt1 | contig 11265 bp, 12 predicted proteins | sample 7446101 | NCBI WGS metagenome assembly JACCDO01 (sample SAMN15323440, study PRJNA562643) | freshwater metagenome | isolation source: river surface water | place: USA:Blue River Watershed | collected 2017-08-16
AGAAAATGTGCAAGTATAATAAGCGAGTAAAATAAGTAAACCTTCAATGATTTGTTCAATACTTGAGTCATTGCTATGCTATCAGCAGTACTGAATGCCCTTGTTACTCTAGGCAATACACGTTGAGCGGAGCGATACAACATGTTGATATTCGGAGGATGAAGCGACGAAGGCAGATAATGCGAGCCGAAGCTTTTATTGTTGGAAGTGCAATTTGACCTCGTTCCCAAAGATATCGGCTGGCGGTACCAACTAATCTACTAGTTTTATCATAAAGGTTATTAAAAGACTTCTGACTTGCAGTTACGCTTGTCTATTACACTGCTTGCTGCTATGTTATTCATAATTATTTCTATTTTAATATTAAGTTGAATGAAGCCGTATAGACATCAGATTGTGGAGGATGGATAGATGGCAGTTCTTAGAATTTAAAACAGCCTAATATCTATTAACATTATTAGAGTGTTAATGGTCCAACCACTACAACCACTACTGTTACAAGGCCCCGGAGATATGGTCGTTCTGGAAGGTGCCAAACTCTAGAAGATTCGAAGGTTTTGCATTGATTTCTCGACGCAACAAGTAAACGACAAGAATGTACGGAATCCAAGCATCTACACCAGTTATTGCAGCAGCAGCAGGACCAATCGATTTATCAAATAAAAATGTTATTATTGTTGGTGGTACAGCAGGAATTGGTGCAGCATTAGCAAAAGCAACAAAGAAAGCAGGTTAGCCGCGACATACACTCACTGACTAACCCAACCACCAGCTTACTTGCATATAACTCACTCACATACAACCTCAATGATTAAATTACTCACTCATTACTTACCAAGGCGCAAATGTCACCATTATTGGACGTACATTACGCGATCAAGACTTTGCATCATCATTCATTAAAGCAGACTTATCCTTACTTTCTGAGGTAACTCGTGTATCTAATGATTTACCTTTTGAATCAACGGACTATTTAGTATTTACCGCTGGCATTGTACCAGGAAGTAAGAAAGCTACTACCGCTGAAGGAGTTGAGATGGATATGGCTGCATCAGCATTAAACCGTCAACACATGCTCACTATTGCTGCACCAAAATTAAAGAAAAGTGCCCGTGTATTAATTTGGGGATTTCCTGGTTCCAAAGGAGCAGTGGATAAAGCCAAATTATCAGATTTCAATTCTGAATCTAGTTATGAAGGTCAACCACTCACCTACTCACTTACTTATTCATTTATTTACTTACTTACTTATACAGGAGAATTTGGATTTACTCACATGAATACTGTTGCATTAAATGAGGCATTAGTGTGCCATTATGCAACTCTTGGAATGAATGTCTACGGATTCAATCCTGGATTAATTCAGACAGATATCAGATCAGCTGCTTTTGGAGGATGCATCGGAGCGGTCTTTGAATGCTGTGTGTCATGCTTCAATCCTACTGCTGATGCATACTCTGCAAAATTGTTACCTTTATTCGTAGCACCTGAGCTTGAAACCAACACAGGTAACGCACTACTTACACACTTACTCTCTCACTCACACACACACTCACTGACCATTTACGCACCATTACTCACTCTCTAACTCGCTCACCCATTCACTCACTCTTATACTTGCAGGTGTATTCTTTGGTCAAAATGGTCGTCCTATCAAGCGTTCACCAATTTTTGAGGACCCAGCTAAAGTGAAGGAATGGATAGATGCAGGCGATGCTTTAATCAAGAAGACTTTAGCCTCTAACTCCAAGTAATAGCCGCGCTGCGATGCTTACAGAGTATTTCTTATATGGTTGTGTGTTTATTAAGTATCTCGCTTAGACTATAAATTATCAGGAGCTTCTTCTTTTTCGAATAACCACACCCAAAGCATTGAAGTTTGATAAGGGAGAAAGATTCTACTATTCCACTCGGGGGGACACCAAGTTAATTAGACTATTTGCATTTCGGTGACTAATGCACTGCTCAATAATCTTGTGTATGATGCTCACTTTGTCTTATGCATTTCATCGCACAATCAAACCGATTCCGACTCTATTTACATGCTTCAGTAGTAGTAGCAGCAATGATGGAACCCAACAGCGATTAGAACGAATTATAAGCAATAGAGGTTACTTATTTACTCACAAACTTAAACTATACAATCCCTTACTGACTCAATAATCAGGAATTGGATCACGTCTTGAAGTTAGTAAATTATTTCGCCAAGGTAGAGTAACAATTAATGGTAAAGTAATATTAAGCGGGAAAAATAAGTATCCACTAGGTTTGTCACTCCTTTTCCCAACTAATTACTCACTCACTCACTTACCTGCTCATTAGATGTAGTTGTTGAAATTGATGGAGAAAAATCATATAATATTCCATTGCTAGCGAAATATTATAAACCACTTGGTGTTTTATCTGTGATGGTCCGTCTCTAACTCCCCACACTTACTCACTTACTCACTCTCTTATACTCAGGCGGATAATTATGGTAGAGAGAACCTAGCAGATTTAGTTGTAGAATACCCGTTCTTAAAATCAATGCATCCAGTAGGTCGACTTGATGCAGACACAACAGGTTCACTTGCTCACTCACTCACTCAATTACTTACTTACTTACTTACTTATGTAGGCTTATTATTATTTTCCAGTGATGGTCATTTGACTCAGACACTACTCAATCCAAGTAGCGAGATTGAGCGAGAGTACGAGGCGTTAGTGGTTGGTCATGTGAATTCCACTGTGTTATCAGAGCAATTGAATAGTGGGATCAAGACCACTGAAGGTACAACTAGCTTCCTCATCTGCCCACTCACCCACTTACTTACACACTCACTCGCCCAGGTGTATTTAAAGGTGCATTATTACATAGTAGCATCGAAAGTGATGTGCCTTATGATAGTATCGCCAAACAGCTTGATTTGAATGATACGACTACAGGTAGAGTGACATCACTTACTCACTCACTTACTCACTCACTCACTCTCTTACCATTAGCGGTACATCGTCCTGGTTCTATGGTGCCTACATCTAGTGTGAGATTAACAGTGACAGAGGGCAAATATCGGATGGTAAGGAGGATATTACACAATGCCGGACACTCGGTGATAGCACTCCATCGGAGACGTTACGGTAATCATCCACTCACTCACTTACTCACTCACTCACTCACTCACTCACTCACTTACTCACTCACTCACTCACTCATTCGCATACAGGTAATATACTATTAAATAAAAATGAACTGGCAGAAGGAGAAGTTACTCCGATATCAGAAGCAGAAACCGAATGGGCTAAGAAATGGCTGAAGAAGAGAGCATGAACACGCGGGTGATGCAGGAATTGAATGAATGAGTAAGAGGGAGTGAGTTAGCTAGCAAGTGAATGAGTGAGCTACTCCCCTTGTGCGCGAGTGAATGAGTGAGCTACTGTATGCGCTAGTGCGCGAGCTAGTGCGTTGGCTAGTCATAAAAGCATATATCGTTATACTGCGTTGTTACTACATTACATGGTCTACTTCAATAATAAACTTAGTCGCCTTCTCCTTCAGCACCTCTATTGCGTGATGCACTATCTGCTCGGGCGCAATCGAGCCGGTGGACTCAACAGTAAATATATAATGATCAGCTATAAGTAAGTGAGTGTGTGAGTAAGTAAGTAAGCGAGTGAGTGAGTAGAAGAACGAGGGATACCTATTCTACGAAGGTTTACTTTATTACTCCATCCATCATGTCTAGTACACTCGCGACACATTGTGCAGTCACGTGGTCGCGCGGTCTTCGCTGTACTATTACCTAAGAGTCAACAGCAAGTAAGTAATTGTGTGTATGAGATAGTGAGTGAGTGAGTGAGGGACTGACCTTTGATATCCTCAATATCAAACACACCCATCGGACACATTTTCTGCAAGGCAGCAGCGTCTTCACCAGTGACAGGACCGTTAGGAAATACGATTTCAGGTAATAAACGATACGATGCAGTGGCAACTGGACTGAATTTGGCATGATCCTTACCGATTCCTGCGTGAGTAAGTGAGTAAGTAAGTAAGTAAGGAAGTAAGTGAGTGACGTGAGTGAGTTACCTTTAACAGCATGTGCTTCAAAATTTATTTCTTGCCCGGGTCTGAGCACCGCTATCAATATATCATCGTGCACAGGCCGAATACCGTTAGGGAACAATTCTTCCTGGTTACCCACAGGGACAAAAGTAATTTCACTCGAGTACACATTGTGACTGTAATAAGTAAATGAATGAGTGAGCGAGTTACCGAGCGAGCGGGTAAGTGGATGAGTTACTACCTGTAAGTTAGCTTTTGATCGGGAGTGTATGACGCGGGAGGAGGAGGACATTTTACATTTAGTTTTAATAAAATTGTATCTGATTCTACACCTGGTGTATCTGCATCTGAGTGAACGAGTATGTATGTAAGTAAAGAAATGAGTATATAATCAATCGAGTGAGTGAGTACCTTGTTTATATTCTAATTTTGTTGGATCTATTTTCAATGGTATTAGACCCAATCGATGAGCCAATACTTCATCTTGTATAATTGATGTGTTTGATAACATAAATACCGTTTCGATGGCAACAGTTGGTACTTCAGCGATTAAGATTCTTCTTAATGCATTTGCAATTGACGCATCAACACCTACAACAGGAAAAGTGAGTAAGCAAGTTTGTTCTATGAATGAATAACAATGAATACCTATTAAATCAAATACAATCTCTTCATCACTTAACTTTATTACATTAATCTTAAGTGACTCTTGCAAGTTCGGTATGAATTTTCCTAGCTCTAAATCTACTCCTGTGCTCAGCGAGGGCACCTGCTCCTCGTTATTCACATTAAAATGTCGAAACGATGCCATTTTTACAGCTAGCCGAGAGAATAAACGTGTAAATAATGAATGAATAAGAGAGTGTGAAAAGCAAATACCTGATGGCTTCTCTGAGCACAATTACCAATTCCGCTGTTATGATAGAAGACTTTCTTCTACCTAGGCTTCCAAGATGGTACAACTCGTACAACTATGGTATGCACTGGTTGGCGATTCGATACCGGTACGTACCGGTGGCGAGGAAGTAAGAAGAATAGTTATACAAATATACTTTGAATTGGCGGTTAGAGGTTAGAGTCCGCGAACAATCGCTTCTACGACAATTAACAGTCTAAGGATATTGCCAAGAATATTCGGATTCTAGTACAAAAAGAGAAAGAGGCACCGGTACCACAAGCGATTTTTGAGACACTACACTGTGGTGACACAGGAAAAAGTACACCTGGAGACCCAGTTAATACTGTTCCAGTATATATTGAATATACGTTATATCTAGCATGGAGACTAACCATGACGTTGTCATTGAGATGAAACAAAGCGCTCTGTCGGAGGGAGCGGGTAAAGTGAACAGCCTTTCCTTTAATAATATTAGTTATTCTGTTACAGTTCCAGGCGCAGAAGGAATGAAGCCGATACTTAAAAACGTCTCTGGAAAACTAAATAAGGGCGAAATGTTGTGTATACTTGGACCTTCTGGTTCTGGTAAAACATCGTTAGTACAAATTATTGGTGGAGGAATTAAGAGTACTAATTCTGGCACCCATTCTGTTTCAGGTACTCAAACTTTAATGATTCTTACAATCTCAATGACTTAGTCACTCTCTATTAGGTCAAGTATTAGTCGATGGCGAAGAGTTAACATCTACGGCATTTCGACGTATTGCAGGTTTTGTAACTCAAGAAGATGTCTTTGAAGGCTGTCTAACAGTAGAAGAAACTTTACGATTTAAAGCAGCATTATTGCTTAGTAAAATGACAAGTAAAGATCGCTTACAACGTGTTGAAGAGGTGATATCCGCATTACAACTACAAAGTTGCGTCTCTACTCATATTGGCGATGACTCCAATCCCTATATGAAGGGTATTAGTGGTGGTGAAAAGCGACGATTAGCAATAGCTATTGAAATCCTGGATCCAAATAAGTCTATACTTATCGCAGATGAGCCAACCTCAGGGCTGGATGCGGCATCCGCACAAGCAGTTGCTAACCTGCTTCGCAATTTCGCTGATAATGGGATGATAGTCCTCACTACTCTGCATCAGCCACGCAATTCCATCATTCATAAGTTTGACTCCCTCATGATTATGGCTAGCGGCCGCGCTGTTTATTACGGAAAAGTCAATCAATACACCGAATACTTGACAGAAACACTCAAGTTGGAGATTCAAATACACGAAAGCCCTTATGATTTGCTGCTTGATGTCATGAACCCCGCCATCGCCGACATGAGTTGCAACGCAGCAAAAATAAAACAATTATCCGCTTCAAAAGACGAGAGTATCCCCGAAACACTGAGTAATATACTGTACGACCGCATGGGCTGGGCTGCAAGTAGCGGTGACATCGTAACCAGCAAATTTTTGAATGCGAATATAGATGACAAAGGCAATGAAATATCACTGATGCATTGGTTATACGTGGTGGGAGTGCTGTTCCACCGGACAGCTGTCATTAAACTGCGGGATCCTATCTGTCTCATGACCCAGATAGCATCTGCAGTATTGATGGGCGTTATATACGGAATCCTTTACTACGATGTATACGACAAATCAACCGTTACTTTCTCCATCCTCGATGCACAAATGGCAATAGCTATGACAGTTCTCATGGCAGTTTGGTTACCTTATGATGTAACCTTAACCTTCCCTAAAGAGAGAAGAATCTTTTTAAGAGAGAGAAAAGCTGGGTTATACACGACTTCCGCTTTCTTTGTTGCTCGCATTACCGCGGATATGCCTGCGCACATCATCTCCGCTATTATCATGGCTTTAATCGTGTGGGGAATGGCCAATCTCAACATTTCCCTCGGCTCTTTCATCCTCATTCTCTGTCTTGGGATACTGATCGGTGCCAGTGTTATGCAGCTTATAGGTGCTGTTTCACGCACTTTTGAAGAAGCAAATATTTATATGATGGTAGTACTGATGATGAGTATGATGTTGGGCACCGGCTTCGTAAGAGAGATACCTTACTTCTTAAAATGGGCTCGAAGTGTTTCTATCATGGGTAAACCCTCACTCCTCTTATTTCTTGTATCACCTACTCACTCATTGCCTCCTTCGTACTTAGGTATTACTTCGGATATTGCAATGTATCGGGAATTCCGCGATGTTCCAGCAAAGTATGGTACTGCGCAGGCCATATTCAGTGAGTACGGCGTCCTGATCAGGAGCGAGGATGAGATGTGGAACGGCGTCTTAGTGCTGTTTTATATATACATAATATGCCGGTTCCTCACTTACTTAGCTGTCAAGTTCTGCTATACCGGAAGAACCTTCGCCGAGGATGTACGCGATTAGGGTTATCACTTAGTTTCTTTCACAATGTAGCAGTAGTATACTAAATTATTTCTTTTTTTGAGCATTCAGTGCGCACTTAGATATAAGGTTACTTGTTCATGATAGAGCTACCGCGCGGTTGTATGCACAGGGGAGCCTGCGGTATCTGCGGGACTCTACTCTTCTCTCCAAGACCCAATCAAATACTCATAAGTCTCGACTCACGGCCCGCCGGTACCTATTTTTGTCACATGCAAGACATGGCAGACCTCACCACTCCTAAACTTTTTAAAACTTTGGTTTTAAAATCCCGACGAAGTAGAAGACAATGAAGGGGACAAGCGCACCGATAGCAGGGGATAGTGCACGCGCTACTTATACTCATAATATTGCACCTGATATAACAATGCCAGCTACAACTGCACCGGCTGTAATACAAAAACAACCATCAGCTAGAAAGTTAGCAAAAGAAAAGCTTTATGATTCGATAAGTGCATTGTATTCTCCCAATGCAAAGGTATGAGTATATCTAATCACTTATTCTTATTATCCATCACTTGGTGTACTTATTGGTTCACTTATTCAATTACTAATTCTAGGATGTATACGAAGCTTGTAGTTATATATTAAAAGTATCCCACTCTGGGTATGATCCCAATTCATCAGACAACTTTATATACATAGAAGCATTTCCAGATATAGTTAATGGCATTGTTAATATCTTGGATACATTAATGCCATTAACAGTAATCCATTTTAATAATATTTCCCAGAATTATGATAAATCCTCAATAAAACCATCCTCAAACCCACTATTCTTCGAAACAAACTGTTTCCTTCCCGATAATGATCTTAACGGAAGTAAATTGTTACAATTATTTGATACTGCAACAATCCGCATGACAAATGCATTAATAGATGAGAATTTAATTATTTTAACAGTATTAGCTATCATACGCAACCTTTCCTTCGAAGTGGCCAACGAGCTGTACATGGCGACGTCTACCTCGATCATGCGCCACCTGGTGTATATCATGATTACCTGCAGAAAAGAGAGTGAAGCATCCAAGCTTGCCTATGATACCATGATACTTCTGTCACCGCGCATTGACTTTTGTAATCGCAAACGACCTAGTAATTATTTAAGTAATTTTAGCGCAATAGAAAATATGTGTGTCGAATCCCACAGAAAGCTAGCCGTTATGAACTTGAAATTATCGAAGCAATATTGCCACGAGACCATCACCGAGTATAACACTTCGTTGATGGTGTTACTGGCTTATATGTATCAGAGCATACTTACTTGTGGGGATCGCACCCTGCTGCTGAAAGCCATGGAACTCATGTCGAGACTTGTAATGATCAATGATAATGCGCATATCATCAGTCGGCTATCAGTTGAAATGCTAGAGATGCTAACGGAACTATTGTGCGCTACTACAACTTCCTTAGAACCATTATATACTGATTCAGTAACCAACATCTTTCACAAACAACCCGCGTGTTTCAATAGTGTTTATAACACTATATATGACGAGGAGGTTAGGGAGTATGCCATCGATATACTATACGGGTACTCACTCACTCACTCACTCACTCACTCACTCACTCACTCACTCACTCACTTACTTACTTACTTACTTACTCACCTAGTATATTTGTAAACGGCTCGACGGAGATGCATATTCGCCTCGGGAACGTGCCTGGTTTGCCGCACATTTTATTCAAAATCATCGACACCCGCGCCGATAAATATGTAATAAAAAGCGATGAACGCACCAAGAAGTTAGAGAGTATGTTGAACATGCTGGCAGCAAGACCGGAGCATTATGACAAGTTTAAAAGCCTTGAAATTGATGCTACTATTGCTGCATTCAATGATGAGTTGATCGCCGACTCCTACCAAACACTCACGACTCACACCATTGGAATGAAACCGGTCAAATACGCTGCGATCGCAGACGAAGGAGCCAACAGGTGATAGGCTGCTCTTTGTGTTGTAACTAATTACTTAGTATTGTAATAACGTCAAAAATCAACCGTGACACGGCCGACCTGCGGTCCCTGTCAAATTTTTGGGTCAAAAAAAATCAAATTTAGGAAATTGACGCTAAAGAAGCGCGTTACCCTCAATTGTTCAGTCTTTTTAGTACAGTAGCATCCGCAGGGTGTATTACAGCCAAGACTCACTCTATCGGGCGGGTAACACAGACAGTTATCAGTATAATTACCAAAAAGAGACGTCATCTAATACGAGGTACATTCCTTTACTTACTCGCTTTAGTAACCTGCAAATGCACTCTTACTTGCTTACTTTATCTATTATCACACCCTTTCTGACTCACTATCAATTCATCATTCATAGGGACAGCGGGATACCATCCTTAGGTAATATTTATAGTAAAATGATTGATGCCGAGATAGACCAAGCAACTTTGTTATCTTCCAACATTCGAAGTAGTGAAGCAACAACCAAATTAAGAGAGTCGAGGGCATGGTTACATTCAAGCGCTGCTAACCGCTCAGAATCAATGAATTTTGAAGAAATGGAAAGTATTGTGTGGTTCAAACATCAAGTTAGAAGATTTTATCAAGATCGCGGTATTCTTCTTTCATTCAAACTACTTACTCATACGCTTACTCACTCATACCCACTATTCATCTAGGCAATTGGTGGAATAGTTCAAGACGTACAACGGCACTAAAGTGGATCTTAGTAGTTACTTGCGGTGTGTTGGTCGCATGCACTGGATCACTGGTGCTTACACTGACTGCGGCGTTAAATAGTGCTAAATTTGATAAAGTTTACTATTTTCTAGATCAAAATGACCACCCGTCAGCATTTTTCCTACTTTTAGGAATATGTACTCACTCACTTACTTACTTACTCACTCACTCACTTACTCACTCACTTACTCACTCACTCACTTACTTACTCACTTACTTACTTATTCACTCACTCACTCACTTACTCACTCACTCACTCATCAGGTACAGCATATGCATTTGTTGCCGGTATGTTATGTTGGGCGCAACCTGAAGCAGCCGGAGGTGGTATAGCAGAGGTGAAGGCATACTTAAACGGAGTCAATTTGAATAAATCCGTTAGATTTGGCGTGTGTATCTCCAAGGTATTTGGTATGTGCTTTTCATGCGCAGCCGGGCTTCCACTGGGAAAAGAGGGTCCTATGATTCATGCCGGCAGTATCATTGGCGCAGCAGTGTCACAAGGAAAATCGCAGCTATTTGGTACTGTACACTCTCACTCACTTACTCACTCACTTACTCACTCACTCACTCACTTACTCACTCACTCACTTACTCACTCACTCACTCACTCACTCACTCACTCACTCACTCACTCACTCACTCACAGGTACTGATACCTCTTGGACAAAGTTTCAAGACTTGAGAAACGATCGTTCGAAGCGTGATTTCGTCACCTTCGGTGCTGCTGCAGGTGTAGCTGCGGCATTCCGTGCCCCTATCGGCGGTATCATGTTTACCCTCGAAGAAGGTGCCTCTTTCTGGTCGACGTCACTCACTTTCCGGGCCTTTTTCTGTGCGTTAGTTACCCAAATAACCGTTAGTTTAATTCTTATTGGTACCACTGGAGCCGGACCTTCGTCCGTTACAAATTTGTATCAATTTGGCTCGTTTGACAACGCACCGAGTTACTTCATCTACGAGCTGATTATCTTCTTGCTTATGGGCGCGGCCGGCGGCGTGATGGGCGCGGCCTTCAATAGTATTAATCAAAAAATGACGATATTTCGAATGAAGAATTACGATAATAACTGGAAACGGATGGCGGACTTGCTGGTTATAACCATACTCTGGTACGCGCACACTTACTTGCTTACTCACTCACTCACTCACTCACTCACTCACTCACTCACTCACTCACTCACTCACTCACTCACTCACTCACTCACTCACTCAC
>JACCDO011558430.1_pt1 | contig 11264 bp, 2 predicted proteins | sample 7446101 | NCBI WGS metagenome assembly JACCDO01 (sample SAMN15323440, study PRJNA562643) | freshwater metagenome | isolation source: river surface water | place: USA:Blue River Watershed | collected 2017-08-16
CAACCACTCAGCCTACAGGGCTACCGACTGGGCAGCCTTCCAATCAACCGACTAGCCAGCCCACGGAACAACCTTCAGGTCGCCCGTCGTCACAGCCATCCGGTCAACCAACTGCGCACCCAACTGGTCAGCCGTCAGTGCGACCGACTAATCAGCCGACAGCGCAACCAACAGCTCAGCCAACGGGGCAACCATCTCATCAACCAAGTGGTCAGCCCACAGAACAACCGAGTAGTCTCCCATCTAGTCAACCTTCATCACAACCAACTCATCAACCAAGTTCGCAACCAACAGGAAAACCCACGATGCAGCCTACTAGTAATCCTTCCGGTCAACCAACGAGCAGGCCTTCAGGTCAACCTACACAGCAGCCAACAGAACAGCCGACAAGCAAACCTTCAAGTCAACCTTCTTCACAACCCACGACTCAACCGACATCGCAACCCACTGGATATCCTACTAGCCAGCCTACTGCTCAGCCCACCGATCAGCCTACCGGTCAACCCACGCACCAGCCCACATGTCAACCTACAGGTCAGCCAACATGTCAGCCTACATCTCAACCTTCCAGACAACCAACTGGACAGCCCACCAGAATTCCCTCGAGCCAACCAAGTTCAAGGCCTTCGCGGCAACCTACGGTCCAACCTTCCAGGCAACCAACTGGGCAACCCACCACTTCTCCAACGGATGCTCCCTTCACGTCAACTCCCACTACTTCGTCGCCATTACCAGAAGGAGTGGACCGAACGTTCCGTCCAACGAAGTTTCCCACCAGCGTTCCAACCGGAGTCCCTAGTGGCGCACCTACTTCTGTTCCCACGCTTACAGTGGAGTCTCAGTGGTCATTAGGGATTAGTACACTGATTAAAAGTTACACTCCCTCAAAATCGTCGGAAAGCCAAATAAGTTTTGCAGAGTTAATCAATGGCGGGAGAATTTTCAAAAATCTCGGAGGGCGAGATTTGTGGCAGTTGTTTGTGAAAGGTTCATTGTTTGAAAACTCTGCTTTCAACACCCCGAAGTCAATTAATTACGTTGTGAAAACTAGTTTAGAGGTACCTGCTGTCGTTTTCACTTGTAGTAATACGACTCTTGCATCCCAAATTGTTAAGGTATTGCAATTACCGCCTATCGGCAGAACTGATATTCTTTGCGAAGATATCGTGTGGTCTATCAAGAGCTGTGGAGGCGCAAGTCCAGTAGCTATGTGCACTGGTTGTAACGATCCATGCTCCGGCAGTGCAACTGTTAGTGCGCCAGCACTGCCTTTCACTGATTCTTGTTACACTCCGGGAACTATGTGCTCTCATGTTCTGTTTGTGCGCTTTCAAGTGCCATATCCTCCTGCAGCCATAAAATATGTGGATATTAAATCTGTATCGAGAACATATGTGAAATTAGTTGCAAATGTTGATGCTCCAGGCTCAGTTTATTGTGCTGCATATTCAATCGGAAGCTCTCCAGATTCTGTCCTAAGTATCACAAAAGCAAATAACTTTAATTCCACATCCCGTGTGGTATATGCGAATGACACAAGAAAGGCATTTGTGACGATCCCTAGGTTAACTGCTAGCACCAATTATACTATTTACTGTACAACGCTTTCTTTGGGCGGCACCCACTTAAAGCTGTCAGAAACGCTCTCGCTGGGGGTTCCTGCTTATACCAGTTGCTGCAAAGAGGCCATGATGACGCAAACAAGTATGACTAGTTACTCTGGTACCAATTATGCAGACTTCTTTACTTTTAAAGTAAACTCATTACCAACATGGACCACAACTTTTAATTTAGAAGTTCTGCAAGCAGTTACTCCCGCAGGTGGCGGGATCACTACTTTGGTGCCCGATCCATCAGTTCGCCTAGTTCCTAATGTTATTGTCATAAGCTATCAAGCGGATGTTGGGTCTTCTATACCTGTGTCACTTTTATCTAGCATTAAATCTGCTGAAACTAAGCGCTACAGGGTACGCATAACGGAAACAAAAACAGATTCCAGAATTTTTTGGTATAGTTTTCAGCCATTAGAATATACCGTAAGTTTTCCTTCAGGGCCTATAATTACGCTTTTAGGCAATGGAGTTATGCCCTCTGCACCCTCTATAGCAAGTGTGCGTTATGCCAGCGATGGCACCACGGTAAATTTGATATTCAACATGGCAACGAATAAAGCTGGCTTACAGGATAATTTCAATTGCGGCACTTTACTTGCTTTTACCGGAATAAGCCAAGCTCAATGTGCGTGGTCTGATGCATTCACTATAATAATCACTCCTAGTGCAAAGGCACCGAGACTTAATATTGGTAGCCAGATTCAGTTCCTTGGTGCTGCATCGCCTCGAGTGCGTGCCGCTTGCGGTACTTTTACTCCCTCGCAGTGCTCCATTTTCGAAGCATTACCTGCCTTGACCGTAGTATCAGTATCAGCACCGATCAATCCAGTTGTTCCTTACGTTGTCGTTGGCCTCCCACAGTCTGTCGGTAGCTGTGATAATGTTGTCATCGATTTATCTGGTTCGACTGGCCATTGCGGGCAAGCTTGGACTGCAGTGCAAATTTCTGTGGATACTTCACTAAATGCTACACTCACTAGTAATCTTCAAACTTTTCTTAATGAGCAAGCGTTAAGTATGAGAACTAGTATGGGCTCTGCGATAACTATTCCGTATAAATTCCTTCCTCGTGGTAAATACCAATTTGTGATTACTATGTGCAATTTCTTGGACGCGTGCGGAACAAGTATCGGCAATTTGAAGATCGTATCAGCTTTGCTGCCTGTTGTTCGCATTAGAGGTGATGCGATAGTGACATTGAAGAGCAAAGATTCCATTTCGCTTTCAGCTCTGACGTATATGCCTTCGTGTGGATCTACATCCCTAACACCTACTAATTTGACTTTAGCGTGGTCTGTTTTCTTAGAGGGGGTGCTGCAACCTAAGCTCGTATCTACCAGTAAAAATATGCTAAAGTTTGCACTTCCAGCGTATTCATTAAAACCTGCGCAAAGTTACATTATCAAAGCGGATACCATCAACAGTGCTGAAAGCTCTACTTCTACACAGGTAAGTGTGGTAGTCGACAGAGGCCCACTTGTTCCGATCATCAGCGGCGGAAGTACTCGGTCAATTTTGGAAGGCCAGCCTATCACTGTGAGTGCAATAGAAAGTTATGATAGTGACGAAGAGCCAAATGCTAGACCGAATGACCGCGACTTGACATTTTATTGGAGTTGCGTCACATTGGCGCCTATACCTTCCTCTAACTGTGACGTAAATTGGGAGCCAGCTATAGAGATTCACGACCGCAATAAGCGCTTCTATCCCGACGACGACGCCTTTACCTTGGCGCCGCAGCCTATTTATAGAGGAACTCCTAGACCCGGTCTTATTGCGGGTTCTGTCATTCGCGTATCATTGACATTGGCCAAAGATAGCCGAACAAGTGTAACCTCTGTTACTCTTCAAGTAACAGGAGTCGCTTCTTCAGAAGTAACCATTAGCACGCAGTCCACTCGGTTAAATCCTTCGGCGACGATACGCATTTTAGCAACAGTGACCTCGAATAGCGACAACTGGGCTGAGTGGTCCGTGGCTGATAACTCTGGCCTTGAGCTTTCCGCAGTTGCCCAATCTTCCCTGAGTGCGAAACTGGCAGGTTCAGGAAACCTTAATACGAAAGTCACAAGGTCTTTTAACCTCGTGCTTCAACCAGGAGCGCTTATAGCTAATCGTGAATATACGTTTAAACTCGGCAGCACGCTAATCAACCCCCCCAGTGGAGCAGCCAATTCCAAGAGCTTCGCCCAAATAAAAGTAACTGCAAATGGCCCACCGCTTCCGGGAAGTTTTAGTTGCAATCCTTCGAGTGGTATTGAAATGGATACATTGTTTGTCTTCAGTATGAGTGCATGGGTCGACACGGATCTGCCTCTCACATACCTCTTCGAATTCGCCTCACCAAGCGCCAGCGGCGGTAGTGCCACTTACCTCAGCTTAAGTGGACAGTCGCCAGCTTCTATCTTGAAAGCGAAGCTACCTGGTGGTAATTCTCAAACTTCAGCTCTTCTATTACGTGCAACAGCTTACGACTCATTAAATGCTGGCACATTTGCAAGTTCATCCGTGATAGTGCAGACTTTGCCCGTTCGCGCTACTGGAGTCGTGCTAGCAAGTGCTTTCCAACAGTATGTCAAAGATGCTGGGACTTTGGCGAGTGGTTTGACATCAGCCGTGTCGGTTACAGTCTCTATGGCGAATCGAGTGAGTTGCGACCAGGCCCCAGCAACGCTTTGCGCCAGCCTGCAGAGAGGTATCTGTGGCTCGGTAACAAATACGTGCGGTCCATGTTTGAAAGGCTATGTTAGCGGAGCGACGTATGGAATGAATAAATGCATACCAAAAGCAAGGGGCCGTAGACGCCTTCAAGATGATTCCACATACGCTTTGCTATCTGATACTAATCTCAATACAGGTCGAACCTCAAGAACGTGTACTGCAGCGGACCCTTGCTCTGGGGTGTGGGAAACGTGCCTAATCTTTCCTAATAGCCAAATAGGGTATTGTACGGTGCCCTCCAAACAGTGCCCCGGGGATTGCAATGGTGATGGAAAGTGCTATTTTGTCAATATTGAATCAGGCAAGCAAACTGGCTGTTTGGTATCTGATCCGTCTTGTAAAGCAGTGTGTTCTTGCACTAGCAAGTTTGGTGCCGCTTGTGATATGACTGAAAGCGACTTCAATAGCCGCATTAATATGCGCACTCTTATGATCAATTCTCTCGAAAAGATAACAAAACTTGATGATCCGGACACGTCGATCAATAATTGGATATCACTTCTCCAGGCCATCGTGCAGAACCCTGAAGAAATTTCATCACAACCAGTTTTTGCTAAGGTATTAAATGTTACCAAAGCTGTCTTCAAGTTTTCTAATGGTCTTGTAGATCAAGCGTTTTTGACTGATAACAGTAAAACTGCAATAATGCCTATACTGAATAATCTTCTGACGTCTCAGCTTCCCATGTATCGCGCTCGATCATACTCTCCGCCTACAAAATTCCGAGGTTTCGGCCGACGTTTGCTCGTCAGTGACGATACTGCTCTAGAAAATGTGAGAGAAGTTATTTCATTGACGAACTTATATGGTGCAGTATTAGCTCGTTCAAAAGTCGTCGGGGAAATGCCTGAAGAGATGGCCGACGAATATTTGAAAGTTTCTACTGTGCGACAAAGTGTAGACAAAAACGCCACGATTGCTCTTCAATTACCTCCGAGTCGCATTGGGTTTCCTCCTGGCTTCACCATAGATCACATTAAAACCTTGTTTACTTCTTCGCAATTAGTCGAGGGGGTGCCGAACTTGCCGACAATGCGGTCGAGTGTGTCCGTTCCAGCGCTGAGTAATCAAGTTTCGTCATCAACGGTCCAATGGAGTTTGACCGAAATTCCTTCTGTTTTTATTGGAAACTTTACGACTAATGCCAATTTGCTTCGTTTAAGCATAATAGGGGCATCACCAGCAATTGCCAGCTCGACGGAGAGAGTGCGATTTGTTGTGCAAAATCAGTACCTGGCTGATACAGTGCATTACTACAAAGAGTATCGTGTAGAATGTTTCAATCGTCGCCCAGTAAAGCATTCTTATCCTTGCCTAGGAGGCTATCCTAATGTGGTTACCCACTGCAATGGGAGTGCTTATGTTACGCTATTGCGATGTCCGTCTTTTTACCATCAATCTGTATGCAAGACATATTCGACCAGTCACTCTTCAATACTCCCAATCGAGGAATGTGTGACAGTAGAGTACAGCGCTACATCAACAGTTTGCGAATGCCCTATCAGCGCAGCAAAACTCCTACCGCTTTCTTCGCAATCGGGCCAGACCTCGCGCCGACTTGTGTCTGAAGATGGCGACGAAAATCAACATCGCGAGCTTGCAGGTAGCTTGGGAGATCTATTCATCGATGTCACTGTTGTAAATGAGCTTCGAAATTTCTTTTATAATCCGATCTTTACAATGACACCATGGCCTCCAGTGGATGGTCCGAATCGACTAGGCTTGGCCACGATGGCTGGCACGACTTGTGTAATCCTTCTGTTCATATTTGTTGGCAGATTTGCGGATTTACGCACCTGGGATCTGAGAATGTCTAGAGAAGAGTTAAAAAAGAAGCGAACCGATTTGGAAAATATGGCTTATTGGCGAAATACAAAGACTGATGTTCCGCCCACAAAGAGTCCTAAAATACCACCGTCGCCTAGGGACGAAGAGAAAGGAAATGCTGCGGACAACTCGGCTGAGAAGTTAGAAGCCATAAAAGAAAATCTGGAAGAGTTACGTCGCGAAGAAGATGCATCAAAATCGCAAATATTGCCTTTGAGAGACGTTTTGCGTCGTGCTATGCCAAACATCTACTCTACCAAGCCTTTTTACAACCGTTTATTGGAAGAATTTTTGCAGCATCATCACTTCATGGGCATCTTTTTCCGTTATAGTTCTGATTTGTCTCGAATAACGCGCATAGGCTATTTGGCTACTCGATTTAATATCTTTTTGACCTTGAGCATTATTCTTGTGAAATATATTTATCACGATACCGGAGAATGTTTAACCTATTTGGATGAAGAGACTTGTCATGCCAAGTTCAGTTTGTTCAATGTGAATGTTCCTTATTGCAAATATAACAACTTTGAAAATACGTGCTATTTTCGGACTCCTTATGATGATAGTATAACGGTGATATTTGTTGTGCTGTTGGCGTACGCTTTCAGCATTCCAGTATATCATGTTATAGATTTGATAATTCAAGGAGCAGTGCACTTTGATCGCGAACGGCGACATGAGGCGTTCTTGGATTCAATGATGAAAACTATTGATCCGGAGGATGTTACAAAAGTTATCAAAGTAAATGAATTACATCATAGTAACGGTAAAGTGGCTCCCGAGCCACAGCCTGGTTACGAACTTCCTGTAAAAGGTCCTCGTTCATGGTTTTTTAGCTCAAAAGTAGCACCACAAACTGCCTTAAATAACTCGAATGAATCCGTGTCTGCATCTATTTCAGAAAAGCAAATCGCTTCCGCCAATTCAGGGGTAGCAGTTGCACGCGAAAGTAGAATTGGTGGACTGCGTGCAGGTGTGACGAGCATGAGACTCGACGAAGACGCTTTAAAGAAAGCGAGGCGTACGTTTCATCGCAAAACCGAACTGGCCAATCCTGGGTATTCATTCAAGTCTTCCAAAACCTCTGGCAAAATAGAGGAGGAGCCGTGGCTGCTTGAAGTGCAGAAACGTGAGGAAAATCGTATACTTCGCACAACTCTTCAGGAAGACTTGAATAAATGGCATGACGCTGTTTCCTTATATACCTCGATGACCAAGCTCGGAGTGGAAGCCAAAAGGGTTGTCAATGCCGTCATATACGGTCCTCATTTTGTTGCTTTGGACGATACAGCAGCTGAATTGCTTAGATTACAGAGGAAAAGGTATAAAATGTTTGTGCGCGGAAAGTTCCAGAATCCTTTCGCTCATGACTTCGGTGTCTGGTCTTTTGTATGCGAAAAGGTAAACAGATGGTGGGCTTGGGTAAACAATAGACAATATGTAGATCTCGTCTCGGAAGCAGAACAAGAGTCCACAAAGCGTCCTGTAGTTGATACCACACCCGACGGTCCTGTCAGTATTTCGCAAGCTCTGGCTCGAGGTAAATCCGAGAAAGAAGTTGGTAAAGTGCAAAGTAGAGCGCAGAAGTTGCTCAGAGCGAGAGAGCTCCAATTCTTCAAAAATTTACGTTGCACGAGCTGTGAAGAAATAAAACGCTTGCGCATAAGTGATGATGTTAATTATCGCGCCGCTCGTTTACTGTATTTGTTGCATGTTGATTTGTCTGATGAGCAGACTTCCAAACTGCTCGTTGGTAAAGACACGCGAGATCGCCGCGTTTCCGAAGAACTCTCCAGCAGCGCATGGCTGCTAGTCATCCTGATCAACGTAGCGTTGATTTGCTGCACCACTGTGATCGCGGTTCCACTCCGCAATGATGATCAGTCGTTTTTCGCGCGTTGCGTTCTGGCGTGGGTTTGTTTAGAACCCTTTGCGATCAACCCAATGATAGTGATGCTGGCGCATATCATCCTGCCTTTGTATGCGACAAAAGGATTAAACCATGCGCGCGCCTTTGTGCTCAATCATCTTAAGACATTTATGTTTGAAATTCGTCAAGAATCAAGTGGGTTGCGCATTAGACGAGGAAAGACTTCCAATGCTGGATTTGGAAAGGCTGGAAGAACGGAAAGAAGACGAGGCACTGTTTCCACTAAACAAACGCTTAATGTGGTACCGTACACTTTCGTATCTTATCGTGTGGCTAAGGAGTTCCCTTTCCTGCGGGAGTCCAATGCCATTCGTAGAATGGCCACACACTTTTCGAAATTGCATATACCTGATCCCACGCCAAGTCGTGCATTCTTCGGTATCGATCGATGGGTCAATTACTTTTTATCCCTTCCTATATGGCTGCAAGACCAGATCATTACATTCTGCAGCGCTTCATTGGCAGTCTTTTGCGCATTGTTTCTCGTTGCGCTGTACATGGTGCATCCTTTAGTGCTGATAATCGGAGTGCTCTTGCTCGTCGCAGGCTTTGTTGCAGCTGTCGTATCGAACTTTGATGCCAAGCATGGCGAAGAATGGCAAGAGACAATTGCCAAACTCAACAAAAAAGTTGTTGAAATTGAATCAAACAAAGTAGCCCCGACCGATGAACAGTCCGACGAGCCCGAATTTTCAGATATTCTCAAAATTTACACGAAAGAGACGCTTACAATGTCTAAAGCTACTAAAGAGACTATTAAGGATCTAGAAAACGATTTTGGTGCTGTAGTTCATGACTTAGTTGAGGAACAAGCACAAACTCATGTCCAAATTCAGACCGTTCTGGGCAACAACCGAGCACCTCGCGACGTGCGAAAGAGAGTCGCTGTGAATAGTTTACACACTATTCGCAACATGCTCCGAGCACAAGACAAAGACGAAGATGTGGAGAAGCAATTTGCTCTATATCACATTTCTGACAAAGAGCGCAAGCTCTATATGGAGCATGGAGCCTCTCTTTCTGGAATTGAAAATGGCGCTCAACACCATTTATTCATGCGAGAAAATAAACGAAAGCAAGAGGAAGCTCGTGCAGAAGCTTTATTTGAGAACGCACAGCGTTTAGGAGGAAAGGATCGCAAACCTACTCAAAAGTCTCTGCGATTGATGTTCCAATCCGCGATGCATGCACTGGACTCCGGCAGTGAAACGACAGCCAGAGCTCGCATGCAAGGAACCACGGCGTCTTTAGCCATCAACAAAGATCAGCCAGGAGCCACGTCAGAATCTTCCAAAGTGTCAAGCTCTTCCAAAGTGTCGAGCTCTTCCAAAGTATATACTTCATCCAAGGTCATGACTTCTTCAAAAGCTGAGTCCTTGGACGAGTCGCCCATTGCCACAAGTCAAGACAGTGTCGCGTCTGAAATCCCTATAAACTCCGACGAGTCCAAGAGTGTCAAGGTCGTGTCATCTCCTATATCAAGTCCACCGCGAACGATCGTACCGATGAAGTCAGTTAAATTACTCAAGCAAGAAACGAGAGCCGTAATTCAAACAATGACACCTACTATACGCGAAGACGAGGAGAAAGACAGCTCTACAGATGACCCACGACGGAATTTCAAGCGAATGCAATCTCGCAAATTTGTGTCGACTGAGCAGAGCGGCACTTCTGTTCAAGCTGAAGTAATGAGCAGTGCGAATAATGCAGAAAGGGATACCGAAACTGCCTTACGCGCTCCTTCTTCCGTTGAGCAGCAGGTGATTGCAAAGCTTCTGACCACCCCGAGCAGAGGCACTGTTAACGTTAATCCCAAACTTGGTGGAGTTATGGCGCAGGCGCAAAAACAAAAGCAGCTGTTCACAGATGCCATGCGCAGAATCGACATGAGTGCAAACGCTGCAACTACATCAATAGGTGCACTCCCTCAAGAGAACAAATTCGCAGCGCCTGCCTCGCCCTTGAGAATGTCTACTCATATGGAAAAATTTGCCGCGTTCCAAAGTCCTCTTTTGGGAGCGACTCAAACAGCAATCACTCCTTTTACGCCGACTCTGTCCCCTGTTGGTAGCCCTGAGCGAGCTTATTTGGACAGTACCAGACAAGCGTTCATAAACCCTCTTAATTTAAGCCCTCCCCGGAATGGAGCAGAAGCTGTAACCTCTATGACCAGTTCTTCGTCTTTTGCTGCATATCAAGCTCTCAAACGAGCAAACACTACCCAAATGGACAGAAACAGCATAAACTCCAAGCGTGTTTATCTGGATAAAGAAGGCAGAGCTATCGACAAAAGTGATAATAAGAATGTTTTTTCTCCGGATAAACCTGCCGATGATTCGTCTAGCTCGCAACTTTGATGCGGTGGTCAGCGTACAGGTAATTAAATACCATAGCTTTCCATGTCAAAGTATTATAGATTTGTATATTTATGTCAAGTTCCGTTAGTCGTTACATGATTATGAAATATTTTAATTATTAAAAGAAATCTGTGTAATATATTTTGATGCTGCAAAGGTACATATGTATAATTAGCTTTAGAAACCCTCGCATATGTATTATATATATTAATCAATTTCAACTCTCAACCCAAATTTCTTTTTAATAGATGTGAGTTGATCTTATGAAACTTTGATAAGAGTTTGATGTTTTAAAAAATCGTATTTAAAAATCTACTACCTTTGAATCGAAACCAGATTTTTGGCCATATAACAGCTAATAACTTGTTTATTTCGAAATTTCGTGAAAAGTTTCACTAGTAAGACTTGTGTGAAAACATTCACTCTCATTGAATAATGATTCGTCAAAGACATAAAGCTTCGTAAAATGAGTTGAAAATGTAAAAAGATTGAAAGGGAAACGTTGGGCGCCTTGAAACTTCACAACGAAATCTTCAGAAACTGTCCTCTTCTTCACGATAATACAGATCATTTGCATGCTAGTTGGTAATATCTGATTATTTTTGTAGCTTATTTACTTATTTAAAACTTTACCGCGCACCTGTATTGATATTGAAGTTGATATTTGGTACTAATGGCAGAAGAAAGTCCAGATTATGAGAAGCTCTCAGCGAGCACTGGCCTAGATTTCAACGCTATCCGATTAAAGTATATTAACCAAAAACAATCGCATAGTTCAGAGCCAGTACCAGTCCCGCATAATGATGAAAAGCAAAA
>JACCDO011047236.1_pt1 | contig 11262 bp, 7 predicted proteins | sample 7446101 | NCBI WGS metagenome assembly JACCDO01 (sample SAMN15323440, study PRJNA562643) | freshwater metagenome | isolation source: river surface water | place: USA:Blue River Watershed | collected 2017-08-16
GAATTAATACCTTTAAAGACTTTACCTTATCCAGTTGATTATGATTCATTAATGGGTATTAAACAAACACCAACACCTACTCCAACAAAAACATATAATTTAACTCCAACACCAACACCATCAGAAATATCAATATCTTCAAATAATACAAATCCAGAAACAACATCTACTCCAGATACAACACCAACACCAACAACAACCTCTATACCAACACCAGATACAACACCAACATCTACTCCAGCTATAACACCAACTCCAGAACCTTTTTATAAAAAATATTATATATTAATGATTGTAATTGCCATCATATTATTAGTTATCATTTGTGGTGGTGTTTATTTTACTATGTTTAGATCTAGATCTTAATTTCAACATCAGTATGTAATGCGTGTGATGAAACCATAAGATGATATCCGTGTTTTAATCCAGTATATATACCTATAAATATTAAAGCATAATAAAACCATTGTGATCTTTTAGGAAATAATAAATAAACTATTCCAATTATACCGCCTAATATGTGTGAAGCTGAAATACCATTAAATTTACGTAAAACTCTTACAATATGATATAATATCGCAAAAGCTAGATTAGCTATTAATACAACAATAGCATTTGAATTAGATTTATCACCATAAATACCAATATAAATCGTAAGTGGTGTAATAATAAAAAGATGATATACATTTATAAGAGCCATTGTTAATTGTTTTTCTTCTTTTGTATCTTTACTGGGATCTGTTTGACTCTCAGTGTGTGGTTCTGGTTTAAATAATGTAGTAACACCCCCTTTAGAACCACGTTTTAATGCTAGTTTCATACATTCAAATTTATAATCATACCAAGCCATTGCAACATAAGCAACAACAAATAAAATAAAAGCAATAAATGATTTCCAGATAATATTCATCTCTGGAGGATGAAAAAAGAATAATATGATAATAATTGTGCTAAAGATAACACATTTAATATTTAACTCAAAAGGATAATTTTTGAATAAACCACCTGCCATTCTTATATAATTTATATTAATTATAAAAAATAAGATAATAAAAATAAAATAAAAAGTAGAAAAATAAAAAATATTGATTAATTTTTGATAACACTTTTTTTAAAAAAGTGTAAAATACTTATTCTTATAGTATTGATCATTGTGAGGCCAGTAATAACCGTAAGTGGTATCTTTTTCATAATTTTCAAGACCATCTGAAATGATCTTTGAACTCTGAGTGTAAATTGCAGTTACCTTTTTAGGAGCTGAAAATTTGGACAACCCAAATTCACCATCCTGCCATTTGATAATATATCCATTAAATAGATCAAATGGAGCATCTTCAATATTGAAATAATTAAAGTTAGGAGCAATCGTCATATAACGATAGTTAAAGTTGTGCTCGTTTTTACTCATTTTATAGTTTTTGGTTTTTAATTTTAATATTTATTTTTATAAATATTCAATTTTATATATATCTATATATATCTAATTAGTCTAATTTGACTAAAAAAATAAAAGACTAAAAATATAAGAATAAATATAAGAAAAAATTGAATTAAAATAAATGAACTATATTTTAGAATTAAAATTTTGATAATGAGTGTATTAAGTAAAAATACAATTTCAAGTTTAATTAATAAAGATGAGCGTGATACTGAAGCTAATCTGGAACGTGATTATTCATATATTTTAAATAGTTATTTTGGTCAATGTCGTGATGGACATCAATTAGTCAGACATCAGATTGATTCATTTGATTATTTTATTGAAACTTTAATTCCGAATGTGATTAAACAATTTAATCCAATTTGTGTTTATTATGAATATCAAAAGGAAGCTAATAAATATCAATATGAATTTCATTTAAGTTTTGGTGAAATTGCGGTTGAACCTCCAATGATTTTTGAAAATGATGGTAGTTTTGATGAAATGACACCTGCTAAAGCTCGGTCTCGTAGTCTTACTTATGCCTCAAATTTACGTTCTGATTTAGAAGTTAAAATTATTCATCGCACAGGTGATATCTTAGAAAATGAATTTACATATACTCGTAAACTATTTAAAGTTCTTTTAGGTAAAATTCCTATTATGGTGCAATCTAAATATTGCATTTTAAGTAAATATAAACATATTTCTCGTAAAAGTCTAGGTGAATGTCGTTATGATCCTGGTGGTTATTTTATCATTAATGGTAATGAAAAAGTTATTATTGCTCAAGAACGTTCAGCAAATAACATTGTAAACATTTTTAAAAATAGTAATAAACCTAAAAATAGTTTTACAAACTCTTGTCAAGTAAAATCAGAATCAGATGAGTTCTTTGGTGCAATTCGTAGTACTGATCTTAAAATTCGTGCTAAAGATAATGCAATTCGTGTTGTTGCTAATCGTTTTAGAACTGATTTACCGTTATGGGCATTCTTTATCGCTCTTGGTATTAAATCTGATTTAGAAATTGTAAAAATGATTGTATATGATACTACTGTAGAAGAAAATCAATCGATGATTAATTTTTTAAGAGCATCAATTGATGATATTCGTAATGCAATTACTGAATTTAAAACTGAAATGTTTAATCAAACTGTTGCATTAGATTATCTTGTTCGTAATATAACATATCTAGGTGCACCAAAAGATATTCGTCTTAATAATGATGATAAAATTCATTACTTAAAAAAAATCCTAGAAGAAGAATTTTTACCTCATTGTGGTCCTGATTTTAAAAAGAAGGCTTATTTCTTAGGTTATATGGTTAATCGTCTTATTTTAGATGAATTAAATGGTAATGATATGACCTGTGATGATCGTGATGATTACGCTAATAAACGTGTTGATTCATCCGGTATTTTAATGGGAAGTTTATTTGGTCAATGTTTTAAAGCTCTTGGTAAAGATATTAAAAAATCTCTTGTCAAAGAACTTAAAAACAATAAGAATTGGAAATCAGAAAATGATATTACTGAAATTATTAATATTAATAATATTTCAAAATTAGTAAAACCTAATATTATTGAAGGTGGACTTAAATATTCACTCGCCACTGGTGATTGGAAAGTTAAAAGTTCTCGCTCTAAAAGTCGCTCAGGCACAGCTCAAGTATTAAGTCGTTTAACATATCCTAGTGCTATTTCACATCTTCGTCGTCTAAATTCACCAGCTGAGAAAAATGGTAAAATTATCCCTCCTCGTAAGATTCATAACAGTTCCTGGGGTAATGTATGCCCTGCTGAAACACCAGAAGGTGCTTCAGTCGGTTTAGTTAAAAATTTATCAAATGGTTCTATTATTACTAAACCTAGTCCACCATCAATTGTTATATTTCAATTAAGAAATTTAAAAGTTCCTGAAGTTAATGACGTAAAATTAGAAGACTTATACCATCATACTAAAATTTTCGTTAATGGTGATTTCTATGGTATTACAAGTGAACCAGATGTTCTAGTTCCTAAATTACGTAGTTTTCGTCGTCAAGGATTACTTAACATTTACACATCTGTCTTTTGGCATCAAATGAATAAAGAAATTTATATTAATAGTGATGGTGGTCGTCTTGCACGTCCATTGTGTATTGTTGATTCACCTAATAAACTTCGCATTAAAACATCACATATTACAAAATTAAAGAATAAGGTTATTCGTTGGAATAATTTAATTTTACCTCAAACTAATGAACGTATTGTTTATGAATTACAAGATGGTTTAACACCTGATGAAATGCGTTCACGCTTAATTGATAGTAAAGAATTAAAAGAAGGTGTAATTGAATATATTGATTGTATTGAATCTAATAACCTTTTAATCGCTGTAAGTCAACGTGAATTATATGAATTAGGTCGTGATAAATATCAATACCAATATACTCATTGTGAAATTATGGCTGGTATGATGTTAGGTGTTTTAGCATCTTGTATTCCCTTCGCTGACCATAATCAATCACCTCGTAATACTTATCAAAGTGCACAAGGTAAACAAGCTATGGGTATTTATGCTACTAATTACGCACTGCGTCTTGATACTTTAGCTCATATTTTACGTTATCCTCAACGTCCACTAGTAAATACTCAATTTTCCCGTTATTTTCACGGTGATAAAATTTCAAATGGTATTAACTCAATTGTATGTATTTTATGTTATACTGGTTATAACCAAGAGGATTCAGTTATTATTTCACAATCAGCTGTTGATCGTGGTTTATTTAACTCAGTCTTTTATCGCTCATATAAAGATGAAGAAAAGAAGATTCAATCATCTGGACAAGAAGAAAAGTTTGCTAATCCAGGTCAAATTGACTCTATTACTGGTGATCGTAAATTTGATATTACAATTGGTAAAAAACGTGAAGCATCTTATAAAAATTTAGATGAACGTGGTTTTATTAAAGAAAACGTATATGTTTATCCTGGTGATATTATTATTGGTAAAATTATTCCAATTCGTCAACAAGATAAATCAATTAATAAAGTTGTTTATCGTGATATTAGCACACCTATTCGCACTAATGAAGAAGGTTTTGTTGATAAAGTATATGAAAGTCGCAACTCAGAAGGATTTCGCTTTTGTAAAGTTAAAATTCGTTCAATTCGTATCCCAACTGTTGGTGATAAGTTTTGTCTTCCTGGTTCAACACAAGTAATGACTGAAAATGGTTGGGTTCAAATTAAAGATTATGATAGTCGTTATAAAGTTATGATTTATGATCATAATTCTAAAACAATTAGATATGAAAAACCATCTGAAATCATTCATTTTAAAGCAATGAATAATGAAAAAGTTAAAATGATTGAATTTAATAATATTGAATCTGATTTTCAATTACGTGTAACTCCAGAACATAAAATTTATGCTCGTCAAAAAGGAACTCGTAATTATTCTTTAATTGAAGCTAGAAAATTAGTTGAAGATAATGTTCCATTCTCAATGACTAATTATGGTATTTATTCATCTGGAAAAATTACTATTGATGGATTTGATAATAGTGGTAAATTTATTAAATATCAAAGCAAATATCTAGCCATTTTACTTGGTCTTTGGATTAAATATGGAACACGAACAGATGAAAAAGAAGAAACATTATATTTTGATTTTATTCAAAATGATGAAGCAACCGAAAATGATGTTTTAATTCGTAAATTAGAAATTGAAATTGCTTCTAATGGACGTTCTACATTAAGTAAAAATGAACAACTTGAATTATTTAATAAATTTAAAGTTAATCCAGAATGGACAGTTGCTGAAAAATATGCACCTATTATTCGTGGTTTTACCCGTTTAATGGCACAACTTAATATTAATCCTGAATCAAGTGTAATCTATAATGAACGTTATATTCAGTTAAATATTAAAAATACTGGTTTATCTGAATTAATTAAATGTTATAATAATAGTCTACCGGTTTGGGTATATCAAATGAATGCTGATTCAGTTGATACTTTATTAGATATTTTTGATAATAATTTAAAAAGTAATAAGGTAAATGGTGTAATTGGTTCTGATGCGTTTAATGGTTTAATTAGTAAAAGTAATACATTACCTCTTAAACGTCTGATGATTCACGCTAGTCGTAATACAAATATTATTAAAATTAATCCTAATGAAATTGAAATTATTGAAGATTGGCAAGATACAAATGGATCCAAAGATGTTTATTGTTTAACTGTCTCAACTAGTATTTTTATGGTTCAAGATGAATCAAGTGGTATTCCAGTTTGGACTGGTAATTCCAGTCGCCACGGACAAAAAGGGACTTGTGGTATGATTTATCCCGAAGAAAATATGCCTAGAACTAAATCTGGTATGGTTCCTAACATTATTGTTAATCCTCACGCCATTCCTAGTCGTATGACAGTTGGTCATTTAATTGAATGTATTACTGGTAAAGTAGCTTGTCATCTAGGTGGTATTGGTGATTCTACCGCATTTACTAGTCTTAAACCTGAACAAATTGGTCAAGCATTAGCAGCACAAGGATTTGACCATTATGGTGATGAAGTTCTTTATTCACGAATTGATGGTTCTCAGATGAAAACTAAGATTTTTATTGGTCCGACGTTTTATCAACGTCTTAAACATATGGTTGAAGATAAGATTCATTCACGTTCTACTGGTCCAGTAGTTATGTTAACTCGTCAATGTAGTGAAGGTCGTGCCCGTGATGGTGGTCTTCGTATTGGTGAAATGGAACGTGATGGTATTCTTTGTCACGGTATTTCAGTCTTTCTGAAAGAACGTTTGATGGATATGTCGGATAACTATAAAATTCACGTTTGTGATTTATGTGGTGTAATTGCTAATTATAATATTAATACTGATAAACGAACTAATATTACATATAATATTCAAGAATGTAATTATTGTCAGAATCATTCGGCATTTAGTGAAGTTCGTATCCCATTCTCTTGTAAATTATTGATTCAAGAATTATTCGCAATGGGTATTGTTCTTCGTCTTATCCCAGAATAATACGTTTTAGAAAAAACTTTTAATTTTTAATTTTTTAATTTTTTAATTTTTTAATTTTTCTAATTACATTATAAATGTCAAATAATAGTAATAATAATCTTGAAAAAGTAAAAGAAACAGAACTTTTAAGAAATGGAGACTTTATTGAACCATTACCAATTAATTTATTAAGAAATCAAATAATGAAAACAGAACATCCTTATATTTTTGAAAGATTATCTTCATTATTTAGCAATAGCCCTCATTCATCAGTTAATATTTTATTTAATACACAACCATTATATAAAGAATTAATTGGTGATGCAATTTATTTAAATCAAAAATTAAATAATATAGATGCAAAATTTGATTTTCAAACTTATGAATATGGTTATATGTTAAGAGTTGGAACAAAAATTGGTAATTTTTCAATTGAAACGCAAACTATAAATGTTAAAAAAACTCTTACAGATTTTTTATCATCTGATAAAAGAATTTATTATGGTTTTATTAAATTAGGGTCTATTATTCCAACTTCTATATTATCTAGATTAACCAGTGTTGGTGGTCATATGAATAGTTTTATAATTGATAAAGAGATTAAAAGTATTATTCATTTTGAACCCAAAGGTGCATTTTCTATATTTAGTATATGGAAAGGAATTGATATAGTTAAATATTTAAATGATATTTTAGATGATAATTCATTAGAAGGTTATACATTAATAACAACAAAAACACCATCTATATCATTTAAAACTCCTCAATTTGCAGATATATATTGTCAAACATATTCTATATATGCAGTTTTATTATATTGTCTTAATCAAAATGTTATTACACAAAATACAGATTTTACTAGTATCATATTAAAATTATTTAAAATGATGAGTTTGGAAAAAGCAATTATTTTTCAAAATTATTTTTATTGTGTTTTCAATGAAACAGTTGGTTGGAGCCGTCGTGATATACCAGAAATATGTGATGCATTTAAGGATATTAAAGATACTCATATAAAACAATTCACAACAACAACTAATAATACTAAAAAATCTAAAAAAATAAAAGCAGCAGAACCTAAAACGTCAAATGGTAATAAAATTAACAGTGGATTTACTCTAGTTAATGGAGGTAGTAAAAAAAATATAAAATTAAAAAAATATAAAACTAAAAAACATAATCGTTCTAAATCAATAAAATAATCATAAATCCATTAAATTTAATAGTAAATATAAATATAAAAAACTAATAATAATAAACATTAGCTCTTTTGTAATTAGAATATAATCTATATCCTAAAAATCCACCAAAGATAAATATCCAAAAATATAATCTGGCTTTAGTATTTCCAGGATTATTTTTATTTAAATTATTATTATTTCCATTATTATTTGATAGATTTGGTTTAACATAATTTGGAGGCATAAAATTATTCATTTTATAAGCCATCATTACTTCTTGAACAGTCATCGTTGGTTTTGCAAGCGAAATGTTAACCTGGTTATGCAACATTATACACCATTTAACTAGGTCAGCTCTACTATCTAATGCTGGTGTTATGGGATTTGTATGTAAATGTTGTTGATAATGTTTACGACAATTTGCGCAAGGTATAAGTTCTTTTAAATTAACATAGAAATCATGATATATTCTCTTATCAGCATAACTAGGTTGTAATGGATAGTTAAAGGAGATTATATGTAATGTATACCAAAAAAACGGTCCCCATATTTTTGGATCCATTCTTTATTCTTTATTCTTTTATTATTAATTAGTATATTTTTCAAAAAAAAATATAATATCCTAATAAAATAAAATAAAATGTCAGGACCAACATATTATTTATATTTTACTCAAGAATTATATAAAAATGATATTGATTTTAGTGTTTTACAAAAATTATTAGATAAATCTAATTTTGTTAAAAAAGATATTTATGATAAAAATTTTGATAATACGATTGATTTTTTGCATATGTATGAATTAGTTCCAAAAGAATTATATTATACTAAAACTAAATTAAAAAATTATATTAATGATTTATCTATAACAAATAAAAACAACTTATATGATTTATCATATAAACATAACAAAACTAAAACAAAAGAATATTTTATAGAAACATATAGTTATAATCCTAGAATGAATTATAGTTTTTTATTCAATAATAAAAATAAAAATAATCCTTGGTATATTAAGTTAAATGTTGCTGGAGCTGGTATGGGTAATATGATTGTTCATAATTATAATGAATTTTTAAATAAATTAAAAATAATAAAAAATAATAAAAATGGTTTTATAATGAATAAATATATATTAAATCCATTATTATTTGATGGTAAAAAGTTTCATATTAGAATTTATTTTATTAATTATATAAATTCAAAAAATGTTAAAAAAAGTTATATGTCTAGATATGGTCAAATATTTACAGCTAAGGATAAATATATTCCAAATGATTTTTTAAACAAAGATATTCACGACACACATTTAAAAACATCTGCGGATGGTTATTTATTTCCAGATTCATTAGAAAAAGAATATGGTAAAACTAGGGTTAATAATTATTTTAAACAAATAAAAACTATATTAAAATATATTAGTGATATTGAAAAATTAAGTAATTATGAAGAAACTGAAAATGGATACGCTATTAATGGATGTGATTTTATGATTACTGATGATAATATCGTAAAATTATTAGAAATAAATCGTAAAACTGGATTATCTAGTAAAACAATAAAAATGAAACAATTTCTAGGTAATTATTTATTTAAAAATATATTTAATGAAATAATTGCTGATGTCTTTAACCTAGAAAAGGTTCCTGTAAAAGAAAAATTTATCAAACTATAAAAAGTTTTCTATTTTTGTTATTTTGTTTTTTATTATTTTATTTTTTTTGTGTTTAGTTTAAGTCAAAATATTTAATTCTAAATGAAGAATATAAGAATTATAATAATAAAATCAGATAAGAAAAGGGTGAATCCCAAAAATATATAAAATATAAAATGAATAACAAAAAGGTATCAATTAGTGATAAATATAAACTATATTGTGGTAATTGTGGTAAAGTAGGTCATACATATAAAAAATGTGTTGATGCCATAATTAGTCTAGGTATAATTTTGTATAATACTATACAAATAAATAATTATTATGAAATAAAATTTTTATTAATCCAAAGAAGAGACAGTATAGGTTTTATAGAATTACTTAGAGGAAAATATCAAGAAACTGATGATATATATTTAAGTAAAATAATAGATATAATGACAATAGATGAAAGAAATAGAGTAATGAATTCTGATTTTAATGATTTACTTGATAAATTTATAATAAATAAAAATTCAAGACAATATAAATATGAGTATATAGATGCCAAAGATAAATTTAATCGTCTCAAAGATTCAGGAAAATTAAAGAAATTGATTGATAATTCTTCAACTCATTGGATTGAACCAGAATGGGGATTTCCTAAAGGTCGTAGACATTTAAAAGAATCAGATTTTGATTGTGCTTGTCGTGAATTCGAGGAAGAAACAGGATATAATGAAAATGATTATATGGTTATACATAATGTAAAATTATTAGAAGAAATTTTTCTAGGAACAAATAAAATTAGATACAAACATAATTATTTTCTTGCAAAATCTTGTTCACAAAGAATACCAGAAATTAATAAGAATAATAAAACACAAATCGCTGAAATTGGTAATATTGGTTGGTTTTCTTTCCAAGAAGCACTTAGAAAAATAAGAACATATCATAAAGAAAAAATTAATATACTAAAAAAAGCTTATTCAATTATTAGAGCAGAAAAAACATATTTTAAAGAACATCTCATTGAAGATGATCCGTCAATGATTATAAATTAATTATTTTATTTTTACTTTTTACTTTTCTTTGATTTTTTAAGATATTTCTTTGATTTTTTAAAATGTTTCTTTGATTTTTTGGAATGTTTCTTTTTACTACCACCTATATGGTGTTGTTTTTCGTGTTGTTTTGCATCAATCTTTTCAAGAAGTTGTGTTAATGATATTTTAAATTCATTATATAATTTAGAATTTTTATCAATTTCTAATGTTTTTGTATTTATGTTAAGTGTTAAATCTAATGTGTGCATATCTACAAATTCTTTATTGATTTCTGCATCATTTAAATTATCTAATAATTTATGAAGATTTGGATATAATATATTTTCTTTTTTAAATATATCTTTAACCTTAGAAAAGAAGCTTGACATTTTATTTAATAAAAGATATTTTTTAAAGTTTAAAGTTTTATTTTTTTACTTTTCTTATTTCTAAAGTAAATATAAGAAATGATAACAAAACGAAAAGATACAAAACGAAAAGATATGAATACAAAAAGAACAAATACAAAAAGAACAAATAAAAGAATAAATACAAAAAGTAAAAGAACAAAGAAAACCAAAACAAAAAATAATAATTCAAAAGAAAAAGAAGAAGAAAAAGATGATACTGATATTGAAGCTCAAGATGAAATAGATGATTTAGAAGAAGAAGATATAAAAAAATTAATTGATAAAATAGGTGTAGATGATATTTTATATGAACCAAAAAAAGGTCAATTTAAACAGTTTCTTAATAATCTAACTGAAAAATCATTTAAATTATTAAAAAATGATAAATATGAGTCTGTTATTAAAGAATTAAATAATGAATACATTAAAACTGATGTTCCTTATCTTAAAAATGAAATTTTAAAAATAATTGAAAATATCAAATATGAATATTATAAAGATCCAAAACATAATGATGATTCACTAAATTATCCAACATATTATGATCCTAATTTTGGTC
>JACCDO011351965.1_pt1 | contig 11262 bp, 11 predicted proteins | sample 7446101 | NCBI WGS metagenome assembly JACCDO01 (sample SAMN15323440, study PRJNA562643) | freshwater metagenome | isolation source: river surface water | place: USA:Blue River Watershed | collected 2017-08-16
ATCATGTTCAAACTTGGCGAAATGGTCAACGCAACACAATCTGTTGATGACGACACACTGAAACTTCTTGGAAGTGAACTTCAATATGAAGTAGAAGTTGTATCACCTGAAGAAGAAGACCGTGAACTTCTTGAATCATTTGATCTTGAATATGGTGAGTCCGAAGAATCTGAAGATGATCTCGCACCACGTCCACCAGTAGTTACAGTTATGGGTCACGTTGACCACGGTAAAACTCGTTTGTTGGATGCGATTCGAAACACAAATGTTGTGGCTGGTGAAGCCGGTGGAATTACACAACATATTGGTGCGTATCAAGTAATTACCCAACACGAAGGTATTGAACGTGCTCTAACGTTTATCGATACCCCAGGTCACGAAGCATTTACTGCAATGCGTGCACGTGGTGCAAAAGTTACTGACATTGCAGTGTTGGTGGTTGCAGCTGACGATGGCGTCAAACCACAAACAATTGAAGCACTGAATCACGCGCAAGCTGCTGATGTGCCAATTGTGGTTGCAGTCAACAAGATTGATAAAGAAGGCGCCGACCCAATGAAGGTTCGCAGCCAATTGACTGAATACGGATTGGTTGCCGAAGAATTCGGTGGCGATGTCATGTTCGTTGATGTTTCTGCGCGTCGCGGCGATGGAATTGCAAACTTGCTAGACGCAGTTTTGTTAACTGCTGACGCCGCAATCGATCTTCGCGCCAACCCGAGCACTGATGCCCAAGGTGTTGCCATTGAAGCGCATCTTGACCGCGGTCGTGGACCAGTTGCAACCGTGCTTGTACAACGCGGAACTTTGCGGGCTGGTGATTCAATTGTGGCTGGTGAAGCATTTGGTCGTGTTCGTGCGATGTTGGACGAAAATGGAAATCAGCTAACTGAAGCTCCACCATCTCGTGCAGTACAGGTACTTGGTCTAAATACAGTGCCTGGTGCAGGTGATTCATTCTTGGTTGTTGCCGAAGACCGAATCGCAAGACAAATCGCTCAGACCCGTGCGGCACGTGAACGAAACGCGCAACTTGCTAAACGTCGTGCACGTCGCACACTAGAAGATTTCTTGGCATCAGTCGAAAAGGGTGACGTTCAAGAACTCAAGCTCATCATCAAGGGTGACGTTTCTGGTTCGGTTGAAGCACTCGAAGATGCGTTGCTCAAGATTGATGTTGGAAATGAAGAAGTAGAACTCCGCGTAATCCATCGGGGTGTTGGTGCAATCAACCAAAGTGACGTGACTTTGGCTGCTGCATCCGATGCAATTGTGATCGGTTTTAACGTACGCCCAGAAGGTCAGGTCCGTGACTTAGCCGAGCGGGAAGGCGTTGAAATTCGTTTCTACTCTGTGATTTACGCAGCGATTGAAGAAATCGAACAGGCTCTCAAGGGAATGCTCAAGCCTGAATTTGTTGAATCCGAATTGGGTAGCGCAGAAGTTCGTGAAGTCTTCAAATCTTCCAAAGTCGGAACGATTGCTGGCTGCATTGTTCGCTCCGGAACTATCAAACGAAATACAAAAGCACGTTTGGTTCGCGATGGCATCGTAGTTGCTGACAACCTGACAATCGATTCACTACGTCGATTCAAAGATGACGCGACTGAAGTTCGTGAAGGTTTCGAGTGTGGTATCGGACTTGGAAGCTTTAATGACATTAAGCCTGAAGACGTTATCGAAACTTGGGAAATGAAAGAAAAGCCTCGGGCTTAATTTCTACAAACTAAAGAAGGTGTGACATGGCTGATGCCGCTCGCGCTCGACAAATCGCTGAAAGAATTTTGGTGATTGTTGCCGAGACAGTTGAAATGCGAATCAAAGATCCGCGCATTGGCTTTGTCACATTTACTGCTGCTCGATTAACTTCGGATTTACGTGAAGGAACTGTTTTCTTTACAGTTCTTGGAGATGACGAGGCTCGAGAAAATACTTTAATTGCACTGAACTCAGCCAAAGGCGTAATTCGCACCGAAATGGGTAAGCGATTAGGGATGAAACACACACCATCGCTCGCTTTTATTCCAGATGCCTTACCAGAGACAGCGGCTCATATCGATGCGCTCCTTCAAGAGGCTGCAGCCAATGACGCAAAGGTTCATGAACAGGCAGTCGGAGCTCAATTTGCTGGCGACGCAGATCCATACAAGCGCGCTGAATCTGAATAAAAATGTCATTCACCAGCAGTGGCATCATAGTTATTGATAAACCGCAGGGTTTTTCCTCACATGATGTCGTAGCCAAAATCCGAAAAAAACTTGGGACTAAAAAAGTTGGTCATGCTGGAACCTTGGATCCAATGGCTACCGGAGTTTTAGTAATTGGCGTAAACCAAGCAACTCGACTTCTTGATTTCATTGTTGCCGGACTCAAAGAGTACGAGGCGGTAGTCAGACTTGGCCAATCAACGGTTTCAGATGATGCCGAAGGCGAAGTTATCTCTACGATTGATGCTTCGCACATCTCTGACAAAGAAATACAAATCGCGTTTGCAAAGTACTTAGGAAAATTCTCCCAATACCCATCAAAGGTTTCAGCCAAAAAGGTTGATGGCAAACGGGCTCACGCCCTAGTTCGCGAGGGTGTTGAGTTTGAACTTAAGCCAAAAGAAATAGAAGTTTTTGAACTAGAAATTTTGCAGATAACTCGGGTGGATTTGTTTACAGATGTGAAAATTCGAGTTAAGTGTTCTGCTGGTACTTACATCCGTTCAATTGCTAGAGATGTCGGAAATGATTTGCAAGTTGGTGGCCACTTAATTCAACTTCGACGCACGCTAGTTGCGCCGTTTGACTTAAGCAATGCACAGGAACTGGAATCAGATTTGCGCCTTGTAGATTTATATACGGCTACGACCGCAGTTCTGCCACATTTAGAAGTTGGCGAAGATGTTGCAAAAGAAATCACTTTTGGAAAACCGATTACCAAAACTTTAAACCTTGGCAGCGGAATTTCAGCACTTACTTTTGCATCGAAGGTGATGGCGATTGTTGAAAAGAGTGACTCCCAGATTTCGTATCGGGTAGTAATGACCACGAATCTAGAGGACTAGAGTTTTCACATGAGTTCGGTAGTCACAATTGGTGTGTTTGATGGGGTTCATAGTGGCCATCAGGCGCTTGTGCGCGAGACCATAAAGATTGCAAAGGCGCGCGGGATAACACCAGTGACCCTTACATTTGATCCGCACCCTATGTCGGTTATTCGTGGAATGAAAGTTGAATCACTTACCAGCATTGAACGCCGGATCGAATTGCTGAATGATTTAGGAATCGAAAATGTTCAAGTGTGTAATTTCGATTCGAGCCGCGCGAACCAATCAGCTCAGGATTTCATCCAAGAAATTCTGGTTGACCAACTAAAGGCGCAACACGTAGTGGTTGGAAAAGGTTTCCGATTTGGTAAAGGTGCAAGTGGCACCATCCAGACGATCCGAGATTTCGGCATTGAAGTTACTGAAGTCGAACACGTTGTTGATTTAGGTGAAAGAGTTTCATCAACGCGGATTCGAGAATTAGTCGCGGCTGGAGATGTAGATAAAGCAAATCAATTGCTAACCAGAAATTTTAGGTTTGAAGGTATTGTTCAAAAAGGTAAGCAGCGGGGTAGAGAGCTTGGTTTTCCAACTGCAAATGTGATTAGTCAGACGAATTTGGCCGTTCCTGCCGATGGTGTTTACGCGGGTTGGTTAATCAACCTCACAACGCATCAGACATTTCCAGCCGCAATATCGGTTGGCACTAACCCCACTTTTGACGATGTGCACACCCGGATTGTTGAAGCTTTTGCCATTGACCAAACGGATCTAAATCTCTATGGAGAGCATGTGGCGGTGGACTTTGTGAGCAATATTCGCCCGATGGTGGCTTTTGGCTCACTTGAGGAGTTGGTGCAGGCCATGCACAAGGATGTTGACCACGCCCGAATTGCCCTGAATTTGTAGGGTTTGGGATTTGGGCTACTTCAGGCTTTGAGAGTAACCTTCGCCCGCTAACACATAGCAAGACGGTGAGCGAGTCGAACGCCTTAGCCATCCGTGACTTAACCCGCGTTCGTGGAGATATCCAATGTCTGCTGACAAACAAAAATTAATGGCTGACTACGCTCGCACTCAAGGCGACACAGGCAGCCCAGAAGTTCAGGTCGCGATTCTTACCGAGCGTATCAATCACTTGACCGAACACCTCAAGACTCACAAACACGATCACCACAGCCGTCGCGGTTTGCTACTGCTAGTTGGTCGTCGTCGTCGCCTTTTGCAATACCTGCAAAAGATTGACATCAATCGTTACCGCGTTCTTATCGAACGTCTTGGTATCCGTCGATAGTTTGTAAATAAGGCATCCACTCGAGAGGGTGGATGCCTTACAAAATTGAATAAAGAAAATCACCGCAATGAGGCCTGGATGTGCCTTACAGGTCGGTCCTCGGTAGTGGTATTCGAAATAACTTCGAGTACTTCGATCGACGATTCGATCTCAACGGACACCTGGGCCTCCTATTAATACAAAGGAGGGAACCCATGACGGGTCCCGAAGTTTTTACCTCAGAAGCAGTGATCGACAACGGCGCATTTGGCGTTCGTCGCATTCGCTTCGAAACCGGTCGTCTTGCACGTCAAGCTTCAGGTTCTGCAGTTGTTTATTTTGATGATGACACCATGTTGCTATCTGCAACTACTGCATCTAAAACTCCACGCGATCAATTCGATTTCTTCCCACTTACCGTGGATGTTGAAGAAAGAATGTACGCAGCTGGACGTATCCCAGGTTCGTTCTTCCGCCGCGAAGGCCGTCCAACCGAAGATGCAATTTTGACTTGCCGTTTGATCGACCGTCCACTTCGCCCTGCATTCGTAAAAGGATTGCGCAACGAAGTTCAGGTAGTTGTGACGGTTCTTTCTTTAAATCCACAACACTTATATGACGTAATTGCAATTAACGCAGCATCTATTTCTACCCAGTTGGCTGGATTGCCTTTCTCTGGTCCAATCGGTGGCGTACGAGTTGCTTTAATCAAGGGCCAATGGGTGGCTTTCCCGCAACACGACCAACTTGAAGACGCAGTTTTCGACATGGTGGTTGCTGGTCGCATCGTCGATGGTGACGTTGCAATCATGATGGTGGAAGCTGAAGCAACGAGCTCGACACTCCGTTTGATTAAGGATGGCGCAAAAGCTCCAACCGAAGAAATCGTTGCTGATGGTCTAGAAGCGGCTAAAGGTTTTATCAAAACTATTTGCGAAGCCCAAGCAAAGCTAGCAGCCCAAGCGGCACGTGAAACACAAGAATTCCCGGTCTTCTTGGATTATCAGGAAGATGCCTACGCTGCAGTTGAAAAGATCGCTAAAGATGCAATCTCTAAGGCAATGACAATTGTTTCAAAAGCTGATCGTGAAGCCGAACTAGATCGAATCCAAGAAGATGTAATCAATCAATTGGCTGCACAATTTGAAGGTCGCGAAAAGGAAATCGCAGCAGCCCTTCGCAGCGTGACTAAGAAGGTTGTTCGTCAACGAGTCTTGCGTGACAAAGTTCGTATCGACGGCCGCGGAATTACTGACATCCGTCAGCTTTCTGCAGAAGTTGCAATTATCCCTCGCACCCACGGTTCTGCATTGTTTGAACGCGGTGAAACCCAAATCATGGGTGTCACCACATTGAATATGTTGAAGATGGAAATGCAATTGGATACTTTGTCGCCAGAAACTTCAAAGCGTTACATGCACAACTACAACTTCCCGCCATACTCAACTGGTGAAACTGGTCGAGTTGGCACTCCAAAGCGTCGCGAAATTGGTCACGGAGCATTGGCAGAACGTGCACTTGTGCCGGTTCTTCCGTCACGTGAGGAATTTCCTTACGCAATCCGTCAGGTTTCAGAAGCGCTTGGTTCAAATGGTTCAACTTCAATGGGCTCTGTTTGTGCATCAACCATGTCACTTCTAAATGCTGGTGTGCCACTGAAAGCGCCAGTTGCTGGTATTGCGATGGGTCTCATCTCTGATGAAGTTGATGGCAAACGTGAATATGTTGCAATCACAGACATCCTTGGTGCAGAAGACGCATTCGGCGACATGGACTTCAAAGTTGCTGGCACCAGTGAATTCGTAACTGCATTGCAGCTCGATACCAAACTAGATGGAATCCCGGCTTCAGTTCTTGCAGGTGCGTTGACTCAAGCACGCGATGCTCGTTTAACAATTCTTGATGTAATGGCACAAGCAATTGACTCTCCAGATGAGATGTCGCCTTACGCACCACGCATCATCGCTGTGAAGATTCCAGTCGACAAGATTGGTGAAGTTATCGGGCCTAAGGGCAAAGTAATCAACCAAATCCAAGAAGACACTGGCGCAGATCTTTCAATCGAAGATGACGGAACTGTTTACATTGGTGCAAACGATGGCGCTTCAGCAGAAGCAGCTCGTCAGGCAGTTAACGCAATTGCAAATCCACATATGCCAGAAGTTGGCGAACGTTTCATGGGGACAGTTGTGAAAACAGCTGCCTTCGGAGCATTCATATCGTTGCTTCCTGGAAAAGACGGATTACTTCACATCACTCAACTTCGCAAACTTGCTGGCGGCAAGCGTGTAGAAAATGTTGATGACGTTGTAAGCATCGGACAAAAAATCTATGTGGAAATCGCAGAAATCGATCAACGCGGTAAGTTGTCACTTGCTGTTGTTGATGAAGATGGCGACAAAGCAGAAACCGCCGATTCTGAATAATGAGTTCTACTAAGCGCAAGAAGGCAGGGGATTCACCCCTGCCTTCTGCGCGTTTACAGAAGGTTGGCTCTACCAAAGTCTTACAAAAAAATGATGATGGCTCGATTGTAAAAAGAACTGTTTTGCCTGGTGGTCTGCGTGTCATCACTGAATATATCCCTGGTGTTCGTTCGGTAGCCATTGGAATGTGGGCTGGCGTTGGCTCTCGCGATGAGACACCGGCGATGGCAGGTTCTGCACATTTCTTAGAGCACTTACTTTTCAAAGGAACGCATACTCGCAATGCACTTGATATTTCATCTCCAATTGATGCCGTGGGCGGCGAGATGAATGCTTTCACAAGCAAGGAATACACCTGCTACTACGTCAAAGTGCTCGATCAAGACATGCCACTTGGCATTGAGATTCTTTCTGACATGTTGACCAACTCCATCATTACACCAGCAGACTTCAAACAAGAACAAAAAGTAATTTTGGAAGAAATTGCAAAATACGAAGATGACTATGCAGACAATGCGCATGAAGCTTTCAATAAAGCCATGTTTGGTGATTCCGATCTCGGCAGACCAATTCTTGGAACTGTAAAAACAATTAAAGCAGCTCAAAGAGATTCAGTTTGGAAGTTCTACAAGAGCCATTACAAGCCAAACCACTTGGTGATTTCGGTTGCTGGCGCAATCGATCACGCAGAAGTTGTTGCTGCGGTCAAAAAAGGTTTCAAACACACTCTGGGTGGAAGTGCACTTCCAAGCGAGCGTCGCAAGTCCCGTAAGAGTTTCACACCACAGACAAACATAAAAGTCATTACTCGCGACACCGAACAAGCCCATCTCGTTTGGGGTGTTCCAGCTTTTGCGCGAGGAGACCAGCGCAGATATGCAGTTGGCGTTATGAACTCAGTTCTGGGAAGTGGTATGTCTTCTCGGCTATTTCAAGAAGTTCGAGAAAAGCGCGGACTTGCCTATACCGTATATTCATTCCTAAATAGTTTTGCCGACACTGGATACTTCGGTATCTACACTGGTTCAACTCCGAAAAAAATGGGCCAAGCTGTTGAAGTTATCGAAATGACTCTCAAAGATCTCGTGAACCACGGAATTTCAGATTCTGAAATTCAACGGGGCAAAGGTCAGTTGCGAGGTGGGTTGGTCCTTGGACAAGAAGACACCACAAGTCGCATGACTCGAATTGCAAAGGCGGAGTTAGTAACAGGTGAACTTCCATCCGTTGATGAAATTCTTGAACGTGTGGACGCTGTGAGTAGTGAAGAGATCCATGACGTTGTCTCAGAATTTTTCACTCAGAAACCAATCATCGGTGTTGCCGGCCCTTACAAGTCTGTTAGAGAATTCCAGTCCTCAATTAAGCGAAAGGTGACCTGACATGGTGCTTCGTGTAGGTGTGCTGGGCGCTAAAGGGCGAATGGGCGCTGAGGTTTGCAAAGCAATCAACGACTCATCCGATATGAAACTTGTAGCCGCGCTAGATGCTGGTGATGCAGTTTCTTCACTTGCAAGTGAAGGCGCAAATGTCGTGGTGGATTTCACCACTCCAGACGTTGTCATGGGACATCTTGATTGGCTGATTCACAATGGTGTTCATGCAGTTGTAGGCACAACTGGATTCACAGATGAACGAATTGCCCAAGTTGAGAAGTGGTCTAGCGAAAAGCCTGAAACCGGAATCTTGATTGCTCCAAATTTCAGTATCGGCGCGATATTAATGACTCGCCTTGCAAGTGAAGCCACTCGCTTTTTTGAATCAGTTGAGATTGTCGAACTTCATCATCCAAACAAAATTGATGCTCCATCTGGAACGTCTGTACATACTGCCAAAGCAATTGCAAAAGCTCGAAAAGCTGCAAACATGCCACCGCAGCCTGATGCAACAGAAGCTAAATTTATGGATGCACGCGGTGTAAATATCGATGGAGTTCCGATTCACTCAGTTCGCTTGCGCGGTTTGGTGGCGCACCAAGAAGTTATTTTTGGAGATGCAGGCGAAACTTTCACTATCCGACATGATTCGTTTGATCGAGCCGCATATATGCCTGGCGTGCTTGCAGGTGTGCGTGGAGTTTTCGATCACCCTGGACTTACCATCGGGCTCGACAAATATCTTGGCCTTAATTAATTGTGAAAAGTAAAGTCGCGGTTCTTGGATTAACAATTGCATGCTTTGGCTATTTGGCAATTGGCACTTCCCGGGCCTTGCAATTGAGTGGTGAAAAATCTCTATCAACCACAATTTTGTCGCTGTCTGTCTTGGTAATAGTTGGAATATCTGCACTTCTCATTATGCGTGAGATTATTTTTGGGATTCATATTTCTCAAATGTCCACCGTTCTAGAAGCTGAAGAATTATTACTACCCGATGACCTACCTCACACGGCATCTGGGCAAACTGAAAAAAGTGCAGCTGATGCGAGATTTCACAATATTTCACTTGAAGTTGAACAGAATCCTGACTCATGGCGGGCCTGGTTTCGGGTAGCAATGGCATATGACGAATCTCGCGACCGCAAGCGTGCTCGAGCCGCCATGAGACAAGCCGAAAAGTTATTTAAGGCGAACCGTTAAATCCACAAACCATTTGCGCGACCAACTGCTGTAACCAAAGCTGCCAGAATTACAACCACAATAAATGGCGCTCTAAATATGAGGGCAACAATTCCGACTGCAACCCCTACCAGGCGACCGTCAAACACAATACTCTGTTTTTCAGCTAGCACTTGAACGGCGATTAGACCTGAAAGCATTCCTATTGGAAGAACTGGAATGATTTTTTTGAATAAATCATTTTCCAAAATTGCCTTTGGAACCAAAAACCCCGCGAACTTAAGTCCAAATGCAATTAATGATGCCACGATTACCGGCCAGAAAAATTCACTCATGGGTTTTCAGGGCCTTAATCCAAGCCATCAATGCAGCAACGAATCCTGCAAGCAGAATTGGCACTCCAGGCTGAACAAAAATAATGGTGATAATCGCCACACTTGCACTAACCACACAAACCAAAAGTGTGAATCTGTTTGTAATTTGTGGCCAAAGTAGTGCTATGAAACCCGCGGCTATTGCGGCATCTAATCCGAGAGAATTTGGATCTCCAACTTGAGATATTGCAACTGCCCCTAAAAATGTGGCTATATTCCAAAAAACAAAAACACTTATTCCAGTTGACCAAAAAGCAAATCGTCCACCGGCAAGCCCATCGACTCCTTTTTCATGTCCGAGTGCCATGGCGGTTGATTCATCAATTGTTAATTGCGCACCCAAGATTCTTTTAAAACCATTTGGCGCAAGAAGTGTGTTGTTGCGAACTGCATATGCCAAGTTCCGAACCCCAAGCAGGGATGCGGCCGAGATCGCAGATAAAGCGCCACCGCCAGCTGCCAAAGTTCCAACTAAAGCGAATTGTGAAGCTCCGGTGAACATAATTAAGGAAAGCAACTGGGTTTCAACCAGAGTTAAACCAGTTGCTATCCCTAATGCGCCAAATGAAACTCCATAGGTTGCAGTGCCGAGGCCGATGCCGATTGCGTCACGCAGAATTTTGCGCTTGGTTGTAAGGGCATTGCTTTTAGAAGGCATAGCAGAAGCATAGTTTGGCGGGTTTTAAGCGTTTGGTTTTAGATGGAAATCTGTCCAGCATCAAGTCGATAACCAACTCCGCGAACTGCAATAGCAATTCGCGGTCCACCATGTAACTCTATTTTTCTGCGCAATCTTGAGATGTGCACTTCAAGAATATGGTCGTCTCCAAACCAAGTTCCCCAAACTCGGTCTAGTAGTTCCTGGCGATGAACAACTCTATGTTTGTTATGCATCAAAATCGCTAGTAATTCAAATTCAGTTCGAGTTAGATCTAGGGATTTCTCACCAACCATTGCAATTCGATTCTCAATATTCAACTTTAAATCTTTGTGCACCAGTAAATTTCTAATTGGATTTAGGCGAGCCTTTTCTCTACCAATCACCGCAGTAGTTCTAGTGACAAGAATTCTTTGGTTGCGATCGCGAGACACATAATCATCTGCGCCTGCTGAAAGGCAACTGACTTCCTCGACCTCATCATGAAACTGGGGAGAAACGATTACGGGTAAATCTAGTTGTGCTCGAACTTGCTGGCAGATTGATAACGCATTACCAATTCCATTTTCGGTTGCCATCACAACCACATCAGGCTTTGCTTGATGTAGGGCAGCGATTGGATTTTGATCTTCATAGTGGCTAAAAGTTCTAAAACCTGCGGTGTCATAAATTTTGCAGACAGCCCTTTGTTGAGCTGGACTGTCTGCAATTACAAATACGGATAAGGCCATGGGTCCTCCCCCTGATAGGACTGTGATTGTTCACAGTGGGCGCACTTAACTCCTGTAAGTTCTCAACTAAATCTCGGTCGCATCACGAGTTCTGCACAAGGTTCAAACATCAACGACCACACACCCCAAGTACTGCAAGGGTTCGGGTTGAGCCACGGGTAGGCTTAAGGTCAGGAGGAAATACCCGTGACTAGCGAACAAATTCGAT
>JACCDO010175525.1_pt1 | contig 11261 bp, 9 predicted proteins | sample 7446101 | NCBI WGS metagenome assembly JACCDO01 (sample SAMN15323440, study PRJNA562643) | freshwater metagenome | isolation source: river surface water | place: USA:Blue River Watershed | collected 2017-08-16
CAAGCCAATCGACCCAACCAAGAACAAGTTCATGGGCAGAGATATCATCTCGTTGCTACTTCCAGAACTCAACTTCGTCAAGAAGGCTGCCTTCTACAAGCCGGAGTACTCTGGATTCATTGACTACAAGGAGGATGAGATTAAGGTGGTCATTGAACGAGGTAAGCTCAAGAGTGGAGTCCTTGACAAGAAGTCCATCGGACCTGGAGTCAATGATAGTCTATTCCATAATGTGTACAATGATTACGGAGTTGATGCTGCTATCGATTTGCTGTACAACATGCAGCAGGTATGCACGCAGTATATGCTCGGCCGGGGCTACACTATCAACTACACCGACTTTGCAATCGACAAGAAGACACTCAAGAACATCAACGACGTAACAGCATCTATCATCGAGCAGTCCAACGAGTTGACCAAGAAGTACCGCATGGGGCTCATTACCCCGCCAATCGGTATGACTGTGGAGGAGTTCTATGAGCAAGAACAGATGAACATCCTTAGTCCTGGGGATGAGTTCACCGAGATTGTCATGTCCAGTCTTGACCACAACACAAACAACTTGGCCAAGCTGGTATCTTCAGGAACCAAGGGCAAGCCAACCAACATCTTACAGATTAGTTCGTCTATCGGTCAGATGAGTATCAAGGGTCGTCGTATGCGCAAGACATTCGACTTCGAGAGAGCTCTTCCATATGCCCGTCGGTTCCATGATGAACCAGAGGCCGTTGGATTCATCGCAGACTCGTTCGTAACAGGGGTGTCATTCATGTCCGCTATCGCGCAGCAACAGGATGGCCGTAATGGTATCGCTACCAAGGCTCTATCGACCGGCGTTACAGGGTACCATAACCGTAAGGCCAACAAGGCATTCGAGGCTGTCATTGTGGATAACTTGCGGAGGACTGTCAAGTATGACTTCATTGTCCAGCCCCTGTATGGCGGAGATGGTATTGATATCAGGAAGGCTACCTATGTTGACTTTGGAATACTGATGGCCAGCAATGACAAGTTCGATGCCGTGTTCAAGATGCAGATGAAGGACCTTCCAAAGCCCATGCAAAACAAGACGATGGAGAAGGCTTTGGAAGATATGTATGAGCATGCCATGGAGATTAGAAAGAGCTACCGAGAAACGTATGGCCGCGTAGAAGAATGCAACTTCAAGGATAGCCTCATGTCTGCGCAACAGGTGTTGCCCATCAATCCGCATAAGGTACTCAACAACGTGGCGTATGACCATCAGGAGTACATCAAGACCTTGGATGAGGTGATGAGTCCTATGGAATGGAAGACCCACATGGATGCTCTGAAGAAAAGATTGCCATACACGTACATGAACGAGACCTGTGAGAAGCTTGAGAGATATGTTCCTGAATACATCCACTACGCACTTAGACTGATGAACATGGCCATCGATATTGGACTGACCTACAAAAATATTCTGGACAAGAAGATAGACACCCGGTTGTTCGGAATCATCAGTGATAGGATTGTATCCGTGTACAAGAAGTCCCTGGTTGACTATGGTACTGCTATTGGTATGCTGGCATCCGAGTGTACATCTGAGAGTATGACCCAGCGTATCTTAGATTCCATCCATGCATCTGGAGCATCCAAGTCTAACTTCCTATCTCGCATCAAGGAGGTCTATGGAGCCAAGGGTACCGACCAGCTCGGAGATCCATACATGGATGTGTTCATCAAAGAGGAGTTCTCAGATGATATCACATCAATGCAGAGGATTGCCAACGAGATTGAGATGATGGACTTGAAGACCTTCGTGGCGCGTTCCCAAATCTTCTTCGAGGAGTACAAGAAGACGAGACACCCCATGTACAAGGAGGATGCCAACAAGATGATTCGCAGCTTCGAGAAGCATGCTGTAAACCAGAGGGTTCCCAGTAATCTGCTCAGTTGGTGCGTACGGTTCGAGCTGTCTCATACAATCCTGATTGAGAAGAACATGCAGGTGAGTATGATATACCGCAAGCTCATGGATACATATCCACAGTTGTACATCATCTATAACGATGACAACTCTGATGATATCACCATGCGCATCTACTTCGAGAGAGACCACTTCAAGAGGGATATCGTGGTGGACCAGTACGTCATTCACGACTTCCTACATACGAAGCTGCTCAAGACGGTCATTCGTGGTATCCATGGTATCATATCTGCTAAGGTTATGAAGAACTTCGTTCCGAGAACTGTGGAGAAGGAAGATGGCTCTATGGAAGTTATCCGTAGACATATCATCCGCACTCAGGGAACTAACCTTACTGACATCGTCAATCATACAGCCGTTGACATCTCAAGGACGCAATCCAACAGCATCATGGAGATTCAGGAGTTATACGGTATCGATGCTGCGCGAATGAAGCTCATCCAGTGTCTGCGTGAGATGAGCGGCGTTGATATCAATATCAAGCACTACACCTTAATTGCCGATACCTTGACATACAATGGATATGTGAGCAATATCGAACGTGGAGGTATCATTGAGTCCAACCCAGACAATGCATTGCTGTCCATGAGCTACAGCCACCCAATCCAGTGTATCACTGATGCAGCCATCAATGGAGATGAGAGTATGGTTCACACCAACATCAGCAGTTCGCTGCTTATGGGAACGACCCCTGATATCGGGTCCAACTACAACAGTGTAGTCATGAATGAGAGGTTCATCAAGGAGAACACCAAGACATCCGGAGACCTCTTGGACGACCTGTAGATGTAGATATATAAAAAATATTTTTTTGACTACAGCTGTACGATGGCCACGTCTACCATGCCACCACCTTGCTTGCCACAGTAGTTGTGTTGGTATATCTGTAGCTCATGTTGTGTGAACCTGGCACGTTCGTTGAGCGTGAACGGATACTTGCTCTTCATTCCATTGATGATTAGATCCAGACGAACCAGCGCGGAGTAGTTGTCCATGGGTGAGTGTATATTGGTAGACTTCATATGAGTTTGTCAAGTATATAATATACAACCATGCCAGCCCCAATCACGCTACTCAACAAGGGCAACCTTGTTCCTCAGATGGGCGAGAAGCAGGAAGACCTTGACAAGCTGGTGCCTCTGCAATATATCATGGACTGGATAGGAACCAAGCTACAGTCTAAGACTGCCAACTCCATGAGCGACCGCGTTGTTATACTCAAGGCGAGAACTGGATCGGGCAAGAGCTCCAGTATACCGACTGGTATCTATCTGCATCACTTCAACAAGTATCGAGCCAACGTCATATGTACAGAGCCGCGAGTGCTGACCACTATAGATATCCCAAGAGACATATCATTGATAGAGTCATACAAGACGCCAAACAAGAACGGACTCAGCATAGAGCTGTACAGGAACATGGGATACCAAACCCAGGAGTACACCCAGAAACCCAAGGAGAGAGGCGTTCTGTTCTGTACCACTGGTATTCTGCTACAGCTGTTGAAGACACTACCAGACGACAAGTTTTGCAAGAGATACAAGTTCGTTATCATCGATGAAGCTCATGACCGGTCTTTGGATGTTGACCTTATACTGCTGCTAATGAAGCGACTCATCAAACGAACCATGGCCAAGAACCCGCCATTCCTGATACTCATGAGTGCAACCCTCAATATCGAGCAGTACTGTGAGTACTTCAATACTAAGACGGTCTTCGATGTGCGCGGTCAGTCCAAGCCAATAGAAACCATATACCCAGAAGTAGATGTTCCAGACATCTATGCGAAGTCCTGTGAGATAGTAGCTGGTCTGGATGAGTACGAGAAGAAGCATCCGAGCGAAGACATCAAGCATGGTATCCGCGATGTAATCATATTCATGCCATCAACTGGACCCATCAAACGTATGATAGGAGCACTGGAGAGTCTCAACAAGACACTGACCAACAAGATACTGCCTATCAGTATAACATCGGCAGACATCAATGGAGGTACAGACAGCTATAGACTCATTATGGAGGACTATAGGAAGCTCAATGCCTATCGTAGAGTCATCGTATCCACTAATGTGGCTGAGACTGGGCTAACACTGGAGACCCTCAAGTACTGCATAGATACAGCCTATCAGTTCACCAGCGAGTTTGACCCCAAGTACGGTATCAATATAATGATAACCAAACCAACTACATCCAGTATGTCTCTTCAGAGAAAGGGCCGGGTTGGGCGCAAGTACCCAGGTATCTTCTTTCCTCTGTTCACTGAGAAGACCTTCGAATCCATGATAGTAGATAACACTCCAAGTGTGCTGGTCGATGACATGACATCCCATATGCTTGCTCTGTTTGCCAGCGAAGATGTATCATCCATGGATAAGCTGCCAGTATATGATATGCTGGACCCTCCTATGGATGATGGAATAAATTATTCTCTGGAGAAGCTGTTCTCTCTTGGAGCCATAGATGCTCACTCCACCATAACTCCCCTTGGCAAGATGATGAATGCCTTCCGTAAACTGCCAGTGGAGGCGTGCAAGATGATACTCACTGGATTGGCGTACAAGGATGTATCCATCAAGGAACTTGTGTGTCTGGCCATACTCATGACTACTCGCAAATCCGAGATACTACTTGATTATAAAATATCTGGAGTGGACCCATATGAGACTGCTGGACTTTTGGATGAGCTGTACCAGATAACGCCCACCTTTGATAGGGCCAAGTGTGATACACTCAACTACAATAGACTCAAGGCCAAGCTACTGGTGGGCTGTGAGATGCTTGAGCTGCTTCTCATATACCAACGATTCACTGCCAAGGCCGCTACTCTATCTGCGGGAGAACTTATGAAGTGGAGCATGGGAAAGGGCATCAACTACACAACCATGTGTAATATCACTGAGTCCATAGATGAGGTGTACTGGCTGATGCTGGACCAGCTGAAAATAAATCCAGTGAGAGACTCGTCCGAACACATGGAGTTGTATCAAGTACTGAAGAGGAGCGGAGACATCAACAACACAGAACTGGTAGACGCAGTCATTGCTCTCAAGAAGTGCATCTATGAGGGATACAAGAATAATATTTTGGTATGGGACCAAGGTCTGCTATCCTACAAGACCCGCCATGGACTCAGGGTGATGGTCCCAAGTAAGCTTGTTAGCCGCATCAGCTACCAGAAGCTTGGAGCCCGCATAGAACAAGAGTACCCACAGATACTGCTGTATAAGGAGCTACTCACCAGGACTGATAGGAATGGCAGGTTTACCCATGAAGCATCGGTCATCTCCATCATGGATGGGTTCGTGGATGTTGATACGGAGTTCCTTCAATCATAAAAAATATATATCTGGAATACCAGCTAACACTCCATCTCATCTATGGGGAGGGTATTTGAGTAGTTATAGCTGACATCTGGAAACTGAGACGTTCCGTCTGTACATTCTCCAGCCTTGAGAGATACTCTATCGGTTATGGTATATCCATTTATATTGGTGAGCTCTATACGAACATCGCTTGTGTTGACCCACTGGTTGGCCAAGAAGTAGTACGCATTGGGTGTTATGGTGGCCTCCATGTCATTGATTTTCATTCTGTAGATACCGTCCGCGAAGTTGGTAGGTTGTATGGCTGTCCACCAACCATTGCCTCCTCTGCTGAAGCAGTATCGAATGTTTCCTGTAATGGGGCACTTGACGAACTCCCATTCTATCTTGTATCTGGATGGATCGCTTCCAGTGAGAGTCTTGAACACAGATGGGGACAAGTCCAAGTCCCCCATCTTGCATTCTGGACACCTATCCAGTATCTGCACTATGGCAGATTTGGTACCATCGCACCGCGAATCTATACACCGAACGGCAGCACACCTGCCACAGTTGGCAAGGGCATCCCATTGGGCATTATTGATGGCGGCATAATCAGTGTTGGCTCCTGCGAACCCTGAGAACAGGAAGTTGCAGTTGCCGGAGTCAATGGACCCAAGCGTATAGGCGGTTCCATCTCCCGCGAAGGAGGCGGTAATACATTGTAATATGGATGTCAATAATATGTATTGAATCATTAGTCAGGTTTGCATAGTTTATATTCAGGATGTCTATATGTGGGCCAGATAATTAATTAATTAACGGTATGTTCTCAAAAATAGGCCGTTTAGCAGCCTGTGAGGCTTGTTTTTAAAAAACGTCCAAAATTGAAGCTTGTAATATATAAATATACAACCAACCACCCGACACCCGTTCAGACAACAATCATGGCAGCCAAGAACCAGCAGACCAAGGTTATCATCAGCACTAAGGATATTCTCGAGGCCTATGAGGAGCACGGAAATGATTTCGTGGTCATCGACATCGACAACATCCGCCCATACCAAACATATGCTCAGTACATCTCAGTTCATATCAAGAAGGCGAGTGGAGAGGTTGTCCCTGTGAGATTCTGGAAGATGTCAAGCTCAGGCATTACTGTGAGCTCACGTATCAGTGAGCCTGAGAAGCGCCGCTTTGCAGCAATCCGCATGGGCCTATCATTGTACAACAAGAACGAAGATGGTGAAGATGAAGAGAACGATAACTGCGCAGCTCTGAAGCTTCTGTGCGAAGCTGTAGAGGCTCAGCTCGAGAAGATGAAGGCTGAGGGTCTATTCACAACTGACAAGAAGAAGTCCAAGAAGGTAGATGACAAGAAGTACCGACCAGTCTATCTCATCAACACGGACGTCGTGACGCCGATGCAAACTCAGGCATACGATAAGGAGAAGGAGGAGTACGTGGATATTGAGAACCCGCGATTCTGGATTTCAATCCCCAAGAAGCGATTCTATAAGGACAACGAGAAGCGACATGAAGAGGAGCACTATGAAGACAAGTACTATGTGGATGAGGATGGACAGCCCACCGAAAAGCCAATCATGACATACCTCTTCGACCCAGCATTCCTTAACATCGATGACTTCGTGCATCGCAAGGTGTCTGGCAAGAACATCGTTCGTAAGAGCTTCAAGAAGCTGGGTGAGTCAGAAGGTCTACAGATGGACAACACAACCATTCACAAGCTGATTCCAAAGGGTTCTGCAATCATTGGAAACTTCAGATTTGAGATTACAGTTAGTGCCCGACAGTGCAAGCTTGATGTGAGCCTCACAGGTATGTGCCATGTGCGAGTGGGCGATGACTCATACTCCGAGTACGACAATGTAGATGAAGATGAACTGGAGGCATTCGGTAGCAAGCATGCCAAGTTGCTCAAGCCCAAGGAGGCTGAGGAAGAGGTTGAGGAAGATGATGGAGATGACTTTGAGGATGATATGTAAGCATCATAAAAATATATAACCCGACGGGTTATTTTTTATGTAAGGCTCATGGCGGCCAACCCCGACTCTACCAGATGATTTACAAGTGCATCAAATATTATACTGACGATGGTTCTGTACAACTTGATATCATCCTTGCATAGATGTGATACTGTGGAGGTAGCTCTATCATTGCATTCCTCTGAGTTGATATTGTAGTCCTGGCTCTTCCAGTAAATATAGTTGGAGCACCATCCATTGTGAGCAGCCTCTATGTATCTATCCATCTTCAACTTCTTGCGCATAGCCTTCTGTATATCTTCTGGAGATATGATGGTCAGGACATTGACTGAGATACATCGGATAGCCTCATAGCCATAGTCCTTGTCTTGGATGGAGAACTGCGGAGAGCGGTACTTCTTCTGCAATCCACGATGGATAACAGCTATCCAATCGGCCAATGATTGCCCAAAGAAGGTGTCTTCCATAATTGACGTATCTATACATAATATACTACTACATCAATTTAGAGATGTCGTCTGGATATGTCTACTTCGTTCAGCCATGGGACATGGTGGGTACCAATCAGTACAAGGTGGGTATGTCCGAGCTGGACAATCTATCCAGGGCCAAGTCATATGGAAGCGGTACCAGATATCTATGTATCCTGGACTGTGCTGATGCCAGGTTTGTAGAACGAGAGCTACTTGCTGTGTTCCATGATACCTACAGATGCTTCCGGGGCAACGAATATTTCGAGATAGATGATGAGTTGGTGGCGCTCAACCTGTTCATCTCCAGTGTGATGAACTTCAAGATGTGCAAGTCCAACATGACCCCGGTCGCAAAAAAATGGTTCAACCGGTTCGCCTATGCAGCTACTCCTCTCGCAGGAAGTCGTTGAACTGGCGGGTGGTGGCCATTATTTTTCTGCAACACTGGTTCTTGAGGTGGAGTATCTCAAACTCCTTCAACAAGTCCTTCTGCTCCTCGTTTGTCATGTTCTTCTCCAGACGCATCTGCTGAAACAGCCTGTACATCTGACCGATGGGGTTTCCACAGCTGAGGCATCTAACGGGCGGGTACATGGCTATATACTTATATGATTATTATCAATTTTGCATTGAGCGTAAAATTGACGAGCAATCAGTCAAAGATATACAACCACCACCAGAATAACCATGGACGCTATCTTCACCGCCTACGAACCTGTCTTTGAGACCTTCCTTAGCACCGATGACAAGATTGGCAAATCATGGAGCGACGTGGTGTTCGTTGTGTTCGACAACAACGTGTGCTCAACGGTCAGAGATCTGATGGACTTGGCATATGCGTTCGACAATGCACTGGAGCCCAAGAACACGAGAATCAATGTCAAGAGCATTCGGAAGTACTTTGAGGGATTCAAGATGAGCAAGGCAAGTCTCATGAAGATATCTCTCAAGAACGAGACTCATTTCAGAACTGACGACGATGATGCACTGTATCTGTCATTCGATGGGTTGCGCAAGGTAGTTGATAACAAGGGTGATGATGAGCTGCAGGAGAAGTTCAAGTTCGTTGAGCAGGTGTTCGCGGTATTCGAAACCTATAGGTCTGCTCTGATTGATGCCAAGAAGTATCCAACACACTGGGGATTCTATAAGGCACAAGACAAAGACCAGAGTTGGTACGGCAAGATTATCACTGGGACGGGCAAGAAGGTTAAAGCTGCACTCGACAAGGTGAGTTCTGGAAAAGATAGCAAGGGTCAGCCCATTGTTGAGGAACCATATGAGAGTATCATCCCAAGTGCTACGATTGAAGTAGACATCATTGTGAAGTATCTCAACTTGACGATGACTGCCAAGTATGGAGAGAAGCCACCAATGATTGCCAAGGGTAAGCGTATCACTATAGAAGATGAAGATGGTGAGTACAACTTTGACAGCGTGGCCAAGGATATCGAGGACTGTAGAAATCTAATCATGACCAATCCAGAAGAAGCAATCATTAATGTGGATGAGCTGGCAAGATATCACAAGTCAACCCTCAACAAGGTCAAGAAGGAAATCGTGAAAGCCACTGAAGAAGCAGACCTTGCAGATGTAGAACCAGCGAAGCCAAAGCGTAAGCCAGCCGCACGCAAGACCAAGAAGGATACTGATGAGAAGAAGAAACCTGCTGCTCCCAAGAAGAACAAGAAGGAAGTGAAGAAGGAAGAAGCTGAGGAACCACAAGAGGAAGAGAAGGAGGAAGAGAAGGAGGAAGAACCAGAGGAACCTCAAGAGGAAGATGAGGAACCAGAGGAGGAAGCTCCCAAGAAGAAGTCTACTGCTTCCAAGAAAAATAAAAAGGAGGAGAAGCCATCTGCTCCGAAGATGCCATCTGGAGCTACTGCCAATATGAGAAAGATGATGTCAGGATTGCATAGCAAGGCAAAGGCAAGTAAGGTAAAGGCAGCTCCGAAGGCATGCTCTGATGATGAGTCTGATGGCGATGAGTAAGCTGATATATTTTTTATTTAATATACAATGAAGTGCCTGCAGTGGAACGTGAATGGTCTCCGGTCTCTCATTCGAAATGCCAAGTATAGGAAGGAGCTGATTGCTATGATTAAGAAGTACGATGTTGTGGCTCTCAATGAAACCAAGATAGATGACGCTGCAATGGAGCTTCATCGAGATTTCATTCCAGATGGCTATCATATGTACAGTACTCATGCTACTAAGAAGGGATACTCAGGTGTATGTATCATTACCAATACAAAGCCCCTACATGTGCTCAACCAAACACTGGGGAATGATGAAGGTAGGCTGGTGATACTTGAATACAGTAGAGTAATCATAGTGGCTGTGTATGTACCCAACGCTGGTCAGAAATTGAAACGCCTGGAATATCGTGCAAGCTCATGGGATCCACATTTCCAATCTATGTGTCTGTCTCTCAGCCAACGCAAGCCTCTGCTCATTCTCGGAGATATGAACGTTGCATATCAGGATATAGATATCCACAAACCTGAGACTCATAGACAGACTGCTGGGTTTACAGATATAGAGCGAGAGAACTTTGGATCACTGCTAAAGGCAGTTAAGTTGGTGGATGTATGGAGGACCCTTCACAAGACCAAGAAGCAATACACGTACTTCGATTACAGAACCAGAGCCCGAGCTCGCAATGCCGGATGGAGACTTGATTATGCCCTTGTATCCAAGGAACTATGGAGATACGTCAAGAAGTGTGTCATATTGCAAGATGTGGAAGGTAGCGACCATGTCCCGCTCGAGCTGGTTTTGCAGTTAGACCTGACTGATAATAATTAATTAATATACCAATGGAACATGCCGAGCACCAAAAAACGAAACGCCGTGTTGGGCGTCCCAAGCTTATCAAGCCTACGCAGTCTTCATCCATCCATCGAGGCATTGTTGGAGAGCCAACCATTGCAGAACATGCTCTTGAACTCATCTACGACCAGCCAATCAACCTGAAGAAGATATTCACTCTCTTCAAACTCATGGACACCCGAGATGTGCGCATGGAGTTCAGTCTGTGCGGAGTTGCTATCTCTGGAGCTGGCCATCTCAAGCACAACTTCATCAACCTATCTATCGACTGCGCCAACATCACTCAGTACTACTGCCGCCATAACATGGTGATGGTAGTTGACCAGAAGAACTTGGAGAAGGTCATCCAGAAGATTGACAAGAGCTACAGCAACGTACACTTCATCGCCAAGCAGGACTCTTACATGAAGGAGCTCTACATCGTTCTCAATGATGATAGCCAGGGCATCAAGGAATACCATACCATATCTCTGCTGGAATCATCCAACAATAATGATATGACTGACATTGCAGCCATCCCATATACCTCCTATCCACTATCCTTCGTGCTTCCAAGCAAGTACTTCAAGAAGGTCATCAGTGATATCAGCCACTTTGGAAAGGACTTCACTGTGGAACATAGGGCTGGCGTTCCTCTTGCTTTCCCGTATGATAGCAACTCCAAGACTATCGATGTCAACCATGTATTCACGAATGC
>JACCDO010043735.1_pt1 | contig 11260 bp, 9 predicted proteins | sample 7446101 | NCBI WGS metagenome assembly JACCDO01 (sample SAMN15323440, study PRJNA562643) | freshwater metagenome | isolation source: river surface water | place: USA:Blue River Watershed | collected 2017-08-16
ACCGGTGGCAACTCAAGTGCAGTATTCGATGGAGCCATCACGACCTCATGCCCTCCTGCGACCACGGGAGTCGCAGGGTGTCCGGAGGGAATGCGATGGATCAACACGAGTGATGTGAGCTCGAACACGAGCGGCGCCTGGGGCTCCGGTACGACCTACAAGACCACGGAGCTCAGCGGTACGCAGACCGGCAAGCTGTGGAATCCGACATACGACACTGTCCTGGAGATCCCTGCCTCTAACAGTCGGATGCGCGAACTCGCGATGGACAAGGGCTGCGTCTTCACCGGGCCCACCCGCATTCGCTTCCGTGCCGATGGCTCCATGTCGGTCACAAGCCCGGCAACCCGAGCCACCACCGCGATGTGCGGTGGCACCTCGCTCTACGCGAATCCCGCAACGCCTGCCGTTCAACCCACCGTGACCTTGGATCTCGGTGCGATGAAGACCGCAGGCTTCAACGGTGTCGTCTACGTGCAGGGAACCCAGACACCGCCGGTCGGAGACGCCAACCGCTGGGTGGCGGGCACCTCCGCCGCATGTCAGAAGAAGACCGTCACTGCGGTCAATAGCTATCCCTTCGTGATCCCAGCGACTGCTGAGCAAACTGAGCTCTTCAACTCGTCCTACACGGGAAAGAAGGGGTTCCCCTCGGAGAAGTTCGGCAGTGATCCAGGCTGGTACGACTGTGATGCGGGCGACGTATTCCTGCAGGGTGAGTTCACGGGAGCCGTCACTGTCGCGACTGAGCACGACATCGCACTGACGGGCGCGGTCATCGACTCCAATGACACCAACAAGACCAATACGGCAGCCGCTGATTATGGTGTTCCGCCGCTAACCTCCGACAACATGATGGGGCTCGTTCCCTACCGATTCCTGTACGCCTATCGGCCGCTGGACGCGAACACCTCCTCTGCAGTGGAAACCGCTGACTGGAACTGGCAGAAGAACAAGAACGTCATCTACAACTTCGCGGCTGTCGTGCTGACGCAGTGCTTCGGCTCGCAGGATGCCACCCGCGGATCCAACATGGGCGGCATCTACCTGCGCGGCTCACTCGGCCAGAAGTACCGCTGCCCTGTTGGAGTCAGCGGTGGCGGCGCTGCGTACCAAAAGTTCTATCAATACGACCAGCGCTACATGGTCGAGGATCCGCCGCCGTACATGCTCGAGCTGTCCAATGAGCCGTGGAAGGTGAAGGCATACTCGGAGACCACCATCAGGCGTGATCCGGTGGCACTTACCGGGATGGTGGCCGATACGGGTTCGCAGGCGCGGTCGACCACCCGGTCTTACAGCGTTCTCGCCAACGACGCCTCCGGAAACAAGCTCACGGGTGTTGCGATCAAGGCAGGCTCGGGAACAGCCACCGTCGCGGGTAACCAGGTCACCTTCGTTGCCCCACCGAATGTCGGCCAGACCGTGATCGAGTACATCGTCACGAAGCCGGATGGCAGCAGGGCCGCGCAGACCCTGACCATCACGATTACCTGATGCTCGTCACGAGTCCGCCGTCCCTTCATAGACTGGGCGGCGGAGGACATGGTGACCGGCGTGCATGACGATGACATCTCGGCTGAGGAGATCTATGCCGATCTTCTCCAGCGCGTGCACGTGCTCACTCCGATGTCTGTGACCTACTCCGAGCAGGGCGATGTCGCCAACGCGGTGCTCTGTACCTGGGCTGCCGATGTTGCCACGGCTCAAGCGGTGGCCTGGGAGCGCATCGTGGTCGTGACCCACTCACCTCAGACCCCCTTCTTCGCCTTGGGTGATCGGCTGGCCCGCGCGCTACGCGAGGGGCTCGAGCAACGGAGAGGTGCGTATGCCTCGGCCCGCGATCTCGTGCAGGCGATGCGCACGCGTCTCCTCGAAGCCGTCGACGCAGACCTGGCAGAAGACATCACCACCCGATTCGGCTCGCTTGATCACCTGGCCTCATTCGAAGCACCCAGTACCGAGCGATTGCGGGAGTCAGGCAACTCACGCCTCGGCGGACTTCCGGCCGCGACCTTTATCTCGCAGCGCCGAGTGGAGGCGCAGTCGCGAATGCGCGACGCGCTGGCAGATCGTGTGCGGGGCGATACCAATGGGGCCATCTCGGCCGCGTACGAGGCGGACATGCTCACGCTGGAGGCCTATCTCGTCGAGTCAGCATTGGCGATTGGCGATACTCACATGCTCACCGTGCAGGTGCGCTGGGATCTCGCCGTTGCCGCCTTGACTCGCCTTGCGGGCGTGCCCGACGACTTCGGTCAGGCCGTGTCAGTCGTGCGTCAGACACTCGTGGCGAGTGTGGGCTCGGGTGACGGTGCCCGACTTGCTCGCACGTGGATCCCTACGGCGTAGTCGTGGACGTGGGTGCACTGTCGGCCTTGACCTGAGCGAGCAGGTCACTCACATTCTTCTCCAGATCAGGAAGCTGAGACTGCAGAACGAACGTGGTCGCGGTGACCGTCGAGGACTGCCTATCACCCTGGGGATCCGAGGGATCAGCGGCGACATTGACGCCGGTGACCAGGAAATCGCGATCGAGCTGCTCCAGCCCGCGAAGGAATCGTTGCAGCTCATCGGAGGTCGCGGTCACGGTCATGCTCAGATCGAGCTTGGCCACCTGAACCCGAGTGCGCTCGGGGGATTGCAGGGCATCGGAGACAACACCTTGGTTCGGCTTGCCTGAATCGATGGGCACGGGAACGGAGGGCGTGATGGCGGAGACGTCCTGTCCGGCAATGCCGGCCTTCTTTGCCACGGCGGTGATCTGGTTGAACAGAGATGGCAGATCGGCTTGCTGCGGCATGCGCGAGAGCAAGGTCTGAACTCGACGTGCTGCTTCAGGAGCGTCATCCACCATGGTGTTGAGCTCCCGTAGATGACGCTGTTGCGAGACTATCGAAGCCTCAACGGTAGATGTTTGCGCCTGTAAGTCTGCCGTGGTCGAGAGTCGAGGTGACAGCACGAAGAGCCAGGTCGCGCCAGTTGCCACGGCGAGAATGGCGCCACCGGCAATGAGGTTATTCCGCTTGCGATGTCCGATCATGTCATCACTTCGCCGTCGGATCCGCGATCGCTTCGCCCGTCTTGGCGAGGGCGGCCTCGCGCAGGGCAGCGATCTGCTCGGTGGTCAAGGAGGTACGCAGAGCTTCGAGTGATATGCCCGCGGACCCGCTGAAGTTCAGCTTGTTATTGCCATCGGCGTCCTGAGTGATGGTGCTTGCCGTCACGTACGGACCAACCAGGAAAAGGTTCTTCTCCGCTCGCACCAGGAACTTCGAGACATCGGCCCGAGTGGGCGCCTGAGCGCTGAAGGTGAGGCACCCGATCGTGATGTCCTTGCCGAACGGATCGGCATTCGGGCATTCGTTGAGGGCGGTCTCGGGATGAGCGCTCAGTTCGGGCTTGGGAATTCCGGTGAAGCTCACCGAAATGCTCGTGTAGTCAACGTCGGGGCCGGCCACTGAGCGCAATTGCTCAAGGAGGGAGGAAGTCAGGGCTTCCGAGGCCACGGCATCAGTGATGAAGGCTTCCTGCGTGGTGATCTGCTGATAGAGCTGCTCCACTGGCTCAAGAGCCTTGACTTGAGTGCTGATCGCGATGCTCTCATTCTGCGCTGAGGTCAGTCGTGCCTCCTGCTCGAGGATGGAGCCGTTCTGCATCAACCACACGAGAGTGACGAGGACCAAGATCCCCAGGAATCCGAACACATATCCACGCCTGATCTTTCGCACCGAGATCGATTCACGCACGGAGGCCGGAATTAGGTTGACTTGAGGAAGGCTGCGCTGAAACTCAGGGTGTTCGACGTCGATGGACGCTTGCTTCTTCTTTCCGATTTCCATCTTCCAGAACGGGGTCGAGGAGGACTTCTTCGCGCTCGCCATGTCAGGCCCCCATGGCGAGGCCGGTAGCAACCGCGTAGGGGCGTGAGTCGAGGTCGGAAATGCGCCGTGCGCGCTCGATGCCGGCGAAGGGATCGAGGAACGAGACGGGTACGCGCAACTCTGTCGTGATTCGCTCCGCGAGACCGTTCAACTGAGCAGTGCGGCCCGTGAGCACGAGTCGGCTCACGCGGGTGCCTCCCGCGGCATGGAAGTAGTCGAGGGAGTCGCGAATCGCGCTCACCAAGGTCGTGGCCCACGGGTTGATGAGTGCCATCGCGCGCGAGGTGGTGATGTCGATCTGGGTATCTCCTGAGTCGATCAGCAACCCGAACACATTGGACTCGGCGACCGGCGTGATCACCGGAGGGGGCCCATTGAGCCCGGTCTCAATCACGAGGTCACGCGCATCGTTGATCTCGAGCCCCATGGTCGAGCTCACGGTGAGCGTGGCGAGATCACCACCTTGACCGGGGATCGAACGTATGAATAAAGGCCGCCCGCCCTGCTGAACGACGACGGTGAGGACGTCGGCACCGATATCGACGAGGGCGGTGCACTCGTCGGTCTCCGGGAGAGCACCTCCGCTGGCACTGCGGATGAGTGCGAATGCAGATGTGTCTGCTCGCACTGGCTCCAGTCTCGCCGCGATCAGGGCTGAGCACAGGTCAGTGACTCCGTCGGTCGACGTTGCCACGAGTAGCACCTGCAGCATGTCGGTGGAGTGTCCGTGCCCGTCAGGCTCGGAAAACTCCGATAGGGGCTGGTAGTCGAGCTCGACTGTTGCGAGATCAACGGGAAGTGCGTCGACCACCTGGTACTTGAGAGCGGACCGAAAGTCGTCGGCGGGCATCCACGGAAGGTCGACCTGTCGAGTGATGACCCCGGCGTCGCTCATGGCTGCCGCCACCTTCCGGGTGCTGAAGCGGCCCGCGCGCCACAAGCGGCGAAGTGCCTTGCTCACGACCGCCTGATCGGCGATCACCCCACCATGAATCGCTCCCGGGGGTAGGTCGACCTCAGCCGCTCGGATGATGCGCCAGCCGCTTCGGCCCTTCCTGGCCTCGACGCCGCGAATTCCGGAGGTGCCCAGGTCTAGGCCCACCAGACGCGGAGCGGCGGTGTTCTTCACATGAGGTTTATCGGCTCGTTCGTGCCCATGGAGTCACCTTGAGCCGAAACACCTCATATGAGTCAGTCTGAGCTCCAGGGCGCGGCCGCGGTCATCGGACCGCAGGCGCTGGTTGCCCTACTGCGGCTGGCAGTCGCCCAGGGTGCCTCGGATCTCCACATTCGCGCGGGGGGTCCGCCACTGCTGCGTATCTCGGGGCGGCTGCATCCGGTCGACCATGCCCCCCTCAGCGATGACGATGCCGAGGCTCTCGTGCTGGACGCCCTGACCCTGCCGCGTGACCGCGACATGTTCCTCACTCATCAAGAATGCGACTTCGCCCTGCAGCTCGACGGAGTCGGCCGCTTCCGGGGAAATGCCTACCGCATGCGTGGCACGGCGAGCATGGTGCTGCGCCATGTGCGCGAGCACGTACCCAGCATCGAGGAACTCGGCCTTCCCTCAGTCGTCACGGAATTCGCCGCTCTTCAGGCCGGCCTCGTCGTGGTCGCAGGTCCCACCGGCTCCGGCAAGACCACGACGCTTGCCTCACTGATCGATCTGGTCAATCGGACGAGGCGCTGTCACATCCTGACGATCGAGGATCCCATCGAGTTCCTGCACCGCGACCAGCTCTCGACGGTCAGCCAGCGTGAGATACATACCGATACTGAGGACTTCGCTACTGCACTTCGCTCCGGCATGCGCCAAGATCCGGATGTCATCCTCGTCGGTGAGATTCGCGATCTCGAGACCCTGCGTACCGCATTGCAGGCGTCCGAGACCGGTCATCTCGTCCTTGCGAGCCTCCATGCCAAGAGCGCTGTTGATGCTGTCAATCGAATGGTCGACATGTTTCCTGCGGGCGAGCAGAGGCAGGCGCGAGCCGCCCTGGCCGAGTCACTGATGGGCATTGTGTGCCAGAGACTCGTTGCGGCGCAACGACATGAAGGTCGATTGCCAGTGGTCGAAGTGCTGGCCTCCAATGGTCGCGTGCGCGATGCGATCAGCGATCCGGAGAAGACGATTCTCATCAGCGAGATCATCGCTGAAGGTGAGTTCTACGGCATGCGCACCCTGGAACAGGATCTCGTCCGACTCGTGCTCGGCGGCGAGATCAGCCTCGCTGATGCTGAGGGCGTTATTGGGCAGGCATCCGATCTCCATGTCGCGCTTAAGCGCGCCGGCTATGCGACAGGGAGAACACGATGACCGAGCAGGCCACCCGTAGCGCCGCGGAACTCCTCGTCGACGAGGGCCTCATCACCGCTGATCAGCTGATCGCGGCAGAAGCAAGTGCTCTCACGACTGCAGAACCGGTACTGACTGTGCTCGTGCGACAGGGCGCCGTATCGAAGAAAGACGTCGTACGCGTCACGGTTCAGGCCGCGGGGCTCGAGTACTGCGACATTCTCGATTGCAGTGTCGATCCTCGCGCCATTGCGCTGCTTACCGGTGAGCAGGCGCGCAAGTACTCCGTTATCCCTATCGCGATGGACGAGCGTGGCGTGACCATCGCCTCCGACAGTCAGACCGCGATGGACTGGCAGGTTCGAGAGGATCTTCAGGCAATCACGCGCCAGCCGGTGCGCTTCGCGGTGAGCTTGCGCGGGGAGATCCAGACGCGACTCAACCTGCTCTACCGCGCGGAGGCCGAGCTTGGTGAGCTGGTCAAGGATCTGCTCCAGGATGAAGCAGCGGTCGATCTCTCGACTCCGGTTGTCTCCACGAAGGACGCACCCCTGGTGCGCTACGTAAACCTGCTCCTGAGCCAGGCCATTGCCGACCAGGCTTCAGATATCCACGTCGAGCCCGCGGAAGACAGCATTCGCATTCGCTACCGCATTGATGGCGTGCTCAAGGAGATGGCTCCTGCTCCGAAAGAGATCCAGTCGGCGGTGATCTCGCGACTGAAGATCATGGCCGATATGGATATTGCCGAGAGGCGTCGCCCGCAGGACGGCCGGCTCTCGGTGGTGGCGGGTGGCCGCAAGATCGACCTGCGCGTGAACTGCCTGCCCACGGTGTGGGGCGAGAAGATCGTCATGCGAATCCTCGACAACTCCGCGGTCATGATGAGCCTTCCGCAGCTCGGGTTCTCTCCCGCCAACCTGCAGAAGTGGAAGACCTCGTACGAGCGGCCCTACGGAATGCTCATCGTGAGTGGTCCGACAGGCTCCGGTAAGTCGACGACCCTCTATGCGACGCTGAATGCCGTCATTCGACCCGAGGTCAACATCGTCACGGTCGAGGATCCCGTGGAGTACCGAATCCCGGGCATCAATCAGGTACAGACCAACTCCAAGGCCGGTCTGACTTTTGCTTCGAGCCTCCGCGCGATCCTGCGTGCCGACCCCGACATCGTCCTCATCGGCGAGATCCGCGATCACGAGACCGCCCAGATTGCTGTCGAGGCGGCACTCACCGGTCACCTCGTGCTGACGACCCTGCACACCAATGATGCGCCAAGCGTGCTCACCCGCCTGGCTGAGATGGGTATCGAGCCCTTCCTCCTCGGCTCTGCCCTGCAATGCGCGACCGGTCAGCGTCTGGCGCGTCGACTGTGCGACAAGTGCAAGCGGCCCAGTGAGCTCACGTCCTCGCAGCTCGAGGTCATCAAGTTCGAGGCGCCTATTGGCATTACGCCGACGATCTTCGATGCGGTGGGGTGCTCAAGCTGTGCGCATACCGGCTATCGAGGTCGACTGGCGATGCACGAGGTCATGCCGATGACGGAGGAGATCGAAAGGCTGGCTACCGCTCGGGCATCATCCGATGAGATTCGTCGCATGGCGATTGACCAGGGGATGCGCACGTTGCGTCAGGACGGCTGGCTGAATGTCGCGCTTGGCGCGACCACGATCACCGAGGTACTGCGCGTCACCGCGTAGGAGAGGAATCTGACATGAACGAGAACCCGATCGTGACGCTTCCCATTGCACCAGTCGAGGCTGAGCCAGGACTCCCGCTTGCGCCATTGGCGCCTGTGGCTCCGGGGTTGCCCATCACCCCGCCCGTAGTGGTGTCATCCCTGCCCACGACTCCTCCGAATGCCACGCTTCCGACGTCAGCTCCCGAAGCCGCACCCGTGACTACCTTGCATGTGGTCCCCGATGCACCCATGGCGCCACCGGCGGCCGGAGCGGCCGGCATCGTTCGTCTCGATCGCGCGGATATCAGCGGAATCGACGGCGGTATCGAGCTCGATGAATTCCTGCTGTACCTGCTCGAGCAGGGGGGATCGGATCTTCATCTGACCCTCGCCTCGCCTCCGATGATCCGGGTGCACGGTGACCTTGAGCCGATCCCCGGCTTCGGTCCGCTCACCGCTACCCAATTGCAGGAATGTCTGTACTCGATCCTGACCGACCGCCAGAAGCAGCGATTCGAGGAGAGCAAGGAGCTCGATCTCGCTTATGAGTTGACCGGTGCCGCGCGATTCCGCGTGAACCTGTTCCGACAGAAGGGCGTGATCGGTGCGGTGCTGCGCGCGATTCCCTGGGAGATCAAGGAGCTCGCGGCCCTCAACATGCCCGAGAGCATCGGAGAGTTCGCGCACTTGCCTCGCGGCCTCGTACTCGTCACGGGCCCTACCGGCTCGGGTAAGTCGACCACTCTGGCGGCAATCATCGATCGCGCGAACCGCACCCGCCAAGCGCACATCATGACGATCGAAGATCCCGTCGAATTCGTGCACAAGCACCGCAAGAGCGTCGTGAATCAGCGGGAGGTGGGGGAGGACACCGAGTCCTTCGCTGCAGCACTGAAGCATGCACTGCGCCAGGATCCCGACATCATCCTCGTGGGTGAAATGCGAGACCTCGAGACGATTTCCATCGCACTCACCGCCGCCGAGACTGGCCATCTGGTCTTCGGAACACTGCATACGTCCTCAGCTGGCTCGACCATCGATCGCATCATCGATGTCTTCCCGCCCGAGCAGCAGTCGCAGATTCGAACGCAGCTGGCGAGCAGCCTGCAGGCCGTGGTCTGCCAGACCCTCTGCAAGACCGTTGATGGCAAGGGGCGCGTTGCTGCAACCGAGATCCTGACGGCGACGCCTGCGGTACGGAACCTCATTCGCGAGGGCAAGCTTCAGTCGATTCCTTCCGCGCTGCAGACCGGATCGAAGTTCGGGATGCATACCCTGAACCAGAACCTTGCCGAGCTGGTCGAGTCGAATCAGATCACCTACGAGACTGCACGCGAGAAGTGCTCGGATGCCGCCGAGCTTCATCAGCTACTGGGAATGACCGACGATGCCTCAGACTGAATACCTCGTGAAGTCTCGTGCACGCACGGGACGACTTATCGAGTCGAAGATCACGGCGACGAGCGAGGCTGATGCCATCGCTCGCGTTCGCGCGACGGGCATGACTCCCATTGCGGTTGAGGTCACCAATAAGGGGCTGAACCGCTCGATCCAGTTGACGAAGCCGCGCGTGAAGCTCAAGGATCTCGCGATCTTCTCCCGTCAGTTCGCCACGATGCTCTCGTCGGGACTGCCGATCCTGCGGTGCCTGCGGATCCTGGCTGACCAGTCGACGAATCCGGCCCTCCAAGACCTCCTGCGCACCATCACCTCGGATGTCGAGCGCGGTGACTCGCTCTCCGTCGCGATGGCTCGGCACAAGGAGTTCCCGCCGCTCATGGTGAGCATGATTCGAGCAGGTGAAGTCGGAGGCTTCCTCGACACCACCATGCTCGAGATTGCCGGTTCCTTCGAGGCGGATGTGCTGCTGCGCGGCAAGATCAAGGCCGCACTGACCTATCCGATTGCGGTGGGCGTGATCGCGATCGTCATCGTCATCGGCATGCTGATTTTCGTCGTTCCCGTCTTCGACTCCATGTTCGCCCAGCTGGGCGGCGAGCTTCCCGCGCCCACGCAGTTCCTGGTGAACCTATCGAACCTGATCAAGAACCCGATTGTCTCGGTGCCGATTCTCGCGGCCGGAATCTTCGCCTTCGTGTGGTACCGCAATCACAAGACCGATCTGAAAGTTCGCAACATCGTCGATCCCCTGAAGTTTCGGTTACCCGTCTTCGGACAACTGTTCCAGAAGATCGCGCTGTCGCGATTCACCCGAAACTTCTCGACGCTGCTCGCTGCGGGAGTCCCCGTGCTCACGGCACTCGACATCGTGGGCGACACCTCGGGCAACGTGATCATCGCGCGCGCCGTGAGCTCGGTGAAGGAGAGCGTGAGGCAGGGTGCCGGCATGGCCGCACCGCTGTCGCAGCACGATGTATTTCCCGAGATGGTCGTTCAGATGATCTCCGTGGGCGAAGACACGGGTGCTCTCGACTCGATGCTCAAGAAGATCGCTGAGTTCTACGACCAGGAAGTCACTGCCACGACAGAGCAGTTGATGGCGCTGATCGAGCCGATCATGATCGTGGTTCTCGGCTCGTTGGTCGGCGGCATGATCATCGCTCTCTACTTGCCGATCTTCAAGATCTTCGATCTCGTGAACTAGTCGGGAAATTTCTCGCAACGAATGGTTCTGGGAGCCAAATCGGTCCGAAACACAGAGTGCAACCCCCGCACTGAGGGTGCACCCCACCGGGGTCCTAGTTACAGGAGAACACAATGTTGGTTCGCTTCCAGGAGCTCAAGGAGAAGCGCGACGCCGGGTTCACCCTCATCGAACTTCTCGTCGTCGTGGCAATCATTGGCATCCTTGCCGCAATCGCAATCCCGGTCTTCCTCAACCAGCGCAACAGCGCGCGTGACGCAGGCGTCAAGTCGGACATCGACACGACTGCCAAGCAGATGGAGACCTACTACACGCAGAACAACGCGTACCCCACCACGGCAACTGATCTGACGAGCCTGCCGATTTCGCTCAAGCTGTCGCCCGGTAATGGTGTGGCAATCACCATGAACGGCGCATCGGCGTACACGATCACTGGCTGCAATGTCGAGTCCCTCCAGTCGTACACCTACGACTCGGGCGCAGGCGGCCTCTCGTCGACTGCCACCCCCGTCACCACCTGCACCGAGGGCCTCACCCTCAACTAAGCAGGAGTCGGATCGACCAGAACGGCCCGGGCACTCGCCCGGGCCGTTCTGCTTGCGTGGGGGGTACGCGCGCCGCCTTATGTGTCCCAGGAAAAGGGGACAAAAAAATAGAAAAACTTTCCATCAGGTCCGGGAACCGATCCGATACCCACACACGGCCAAGGGGTGCACGAGCAGGCAGGACTAATCCGGGAGTGGCAATGCGCACATGGGTGGAAGGCACCGCTGGTCTCCAGCGGGTCGTGG
>JACCDO010508152.1_pt1 | contig 11259 bp, 9 predicted proteins | sample 7446101 | NCBI WGS metagenome assembly JACCDO01 (sample SAMN15323440, study PRJNA562643) | freshwater metagenome | isolation source: river surface water | place: USA:Blue River Watershed | collected 2017-08-16
GTGACGGTCGGGTAATTCAGGTGCAAAGTGTAATAAATCTTCTGTGTCCCATTCATCCCTATTAAGGCTTTTTAGGTGTCCAATACATTGTCTTATGGTATTCGGTTTTTTCTTTTTAGGTAGGATGCTTTTTAAATTTACACTATTAAAAAGAAAATTGTCCCCGATTAAGTCTTTTCTAATCCCTAATGTTAAACATCTCATTCTTGACGAATTAGACCCATAGTCTAAAAAATCCATAGGTTCAAATAATATGTCATAATCCATACTCAAGTGGGTATGTATAGCAACATTTATGGGTTTGAAAGTATTATCGGTATCTAAACATGGTGTGTTTGGGAAAGCAGGTACATTTTCAAATAAGAAAAATTTGGGTTTAATTTTTTCTACCATTTGGATGGCATCTATAACTAAACTATTTCTAGGTGTTTCATTCACAGCATTTTTTTTTGAAAGCCTATTGGAATTTGACATACCTTGGCAAGGTGGTGTTGCAACTAAAACATCGACATCTATTAAATTCTCTTTATCTTTCCACATTTCTATTTCTTGCATAATAGCATCTTTAATAGCTTGGTCTGAAATTGAGCCTTGGATATAACCCGTACCATATTTGCATTTATCATTAGCTTTTTGAACATCCAATCTTTTTTGGATAAGTTCGTTGGTTGCGATACATTGGAAATCTTGTTGTTTAAATCCGTAGCAACCAACTCCTGCACAGCTAAATAAGGAAATATAGGTTAGCATCTCGGTTTACCTTTCGTTTATTTTTTCCAATTTTTATTTATATTAAATTCGCCCCGAGAAACAGCTTTATATGCAAATCCAACAGAGATGGAATCCCCTTTAGTAATACGATTGCCTTGTGTGTCTATTTTAACATTCATCAAGGCTTTTTCAGCATTTTTACTATTTTCTGCCCATGTTTCAATTTCTTTAATATGGTCTGCCCAAGAAAGTAAATATTTGCTACCATCAAAAGGTTCACCTTTGAAATCTGTTCTTAACCCATAAGCATGGACTTGGATATTATAGATGTCACAAATTTGAGTAAGTTGAGCTACTTGGGTTGGGGTAAGAAATTGAGCCTCATCAATAAAAATAATTTGAATGGGGGTTGTATCTTGGGGTGTTTTTGCCACAATGTGTGTGGTGACAATTTCATAAATATTGTCACTCTCTTTAATAGAGATTGCATCTTGATGTATGCCTATTCTTGAACTAACCCGATTAAAACCATCCCTACCCGATGCCACGGCAGGGACAAAAATTAGGTTTTTAATATTTCTTTGAGAACAAGCATGGGCAGACAAAATAAGGTTAGCAGTTTTACCTGCATTTATGGTGGAATAGAAAAAAGTGAGCATTAAATTTTATCCTCTGTGATATTTAAAAGTGGTGAAACTACTTTTTTGATTTTATTGACCATCTGATTTACTTTACGATTTTCTATTTGTAAATTTTTAGAAATTTGTGTGATGTTATTGCCCCCAATTAATTCATCGAAAACAGATTTTAGTTCACTACTACATAGATTGCGAGCCTCTTCAATTAAAAGACAGCTATCTAAAGGTGCTGAATTGTCTTTTAGTTTTGTAAAAAAAGTATCAACATCATAATCATCATCTTTATCGAAAATTTTGAATTTAGATGTCATTTTCTTTTCTTTGTTTAATACATTGAAAACTACACATCTGCAAACCATAACAATATAAGTAGAGAAAGAAGACTTGGTTGAGTCAAATGGGCAAGAACCACCATTACGGCTTAAAATACCTAAAAAGACCTCTTGTAGCATTTCTTCAGGGTCATAATTCGCACTCAAACAAATCTTAGAGTAGTGCTTATAGAAAATAGCTTTAATATCTTTACCTTTAGCGATAATGTCGATGCCCAAACCTTTAGATTTGTTTTCAATAGTTTTTGCTTTTTTTATTTCTACTTTTGTTTGTGGTTTGGTGGTGATGATTTCTATATCAAAAATAGATGTCGCATTTAATAAGTGTTTTGGTGTTTTGATTGTGAAATACAAGTTGGGTAACTTGCCAAATTTCTCTTTAAATTGGTTGTGGGTCAAGGTTTGGTTACCTACAAAAACATTTTCACTATTAAAATTTACTTTTTCCCCACCGTGACTGATTTTCATATAAAGATTGAGCATGATAGTTTCCCCCTTAAAAAGGAATGTGTCAAATGACGATTGATGTATTACATTTCTTGCAAAAAGCAAGAAAATTAAAACAAACAGGGTTTGATGCCCTCGCAGGTATTGTTTCGGATAACGGCTTAGAAAAAGCAAATGATATGGTTGATCTCTTGCTAGATGCCACCGACCTCGGTTTTAAAGTAGATGATTTGAAAACAATTTTCAACAGTCTTAATCAAAATATTGAAAATTTTGTAAAAGAAGAAAATTTACCCGTGCTTGAAACTCAAATCTTAACAGAAACTTTGAGAGTGGATTTGCTTGCTAAGATTTATGCAAAATTGGGTATTTCCGAATCAACACCTGCTTATTTCTTACAATATAAGAACCCTTCTTATGATGGTGTAGAAATTGAAGAGTTTCTTTTGAATTTAGGTTTAAATCCCCAACAAGCCTATGTTAAATTTTCGGGCAGTACTTTTCAAAAAGCAATTCAAGAACCGTATCAAGAAAAATATACTCTTGTTACTTTTAATAGGGCAACAAGATATGTTTATGAACCTACCACAGCATTGTATAATGTTATGCTAAAAACCGTAGAAAAGTTTTTAGATAGTTTAAAAGCTATGCCAAGTAACCATCAAACTGTTGCTGAATGGTTAAATTCTAAAGTTGCTTTACAATTTAACGACACCCAAAGTGAACCATTGATGTTGCCTGAGTGGTTTTACTTTGAGTTTTTAGAACAAATCAATAAATCACTTATTGAAAAACCATTATATCAAGAGGGACTTTATTTGAGAAAAGACTTGATGTCTGACAATACCCGATTTGGGATTGCAGATAGTCTTGATGTTAGTAAAGGCTTTTGTGAGTTGATTTATCGGGATAGCTTAATTAGGCTGTTTAGCAAAGATACTGATCAGCTTTATAGTTTTAAAGAATTTCTTGAGATGTCTTGTTTAAAGAGAGGTGTCGAACAACCAAGTAAAGAATTGTCGGACTTTGTTTTGGCTAGGTTAAATCTTTTAACTGTGGCTTTTTTGGGTAATTCTAATCTTGAGGTTAAAATTACCCAAAAAGGTTTAAGACCTTATCATTGTCTTTTGGTTTTACATTGCATAGAAAAGTTTTTTGACAAGAATAGGGTAGGTTTAACAATAACACCCCTATTCTAAAATAAAGAGGTGTTAAATTGTTAATGTTAATGGTGTTTAAATGCTAACTTTCAATGATATTCTATTTACTTGTAATCTTTTGGTTAGCAGTATCAACATGAGTGAAGATCAAACATACCCAATATATTTAAATGATCGTATTGTACAGCAAGCTGTTTCCCATACAGATCAAATTCGGGGTTGTGTAGAGATTGCTGTTAAATCTAAAGCTGTGGGATTTGACCCAATATTATCTCTAGCTATTGGATGGAATGAGTCATTTTTTCGTAGAGGTGTTGTAAGTGGTTCTAATATTGGTATGATGCAAGTGACCCCCAAATATTGGTGTCACTTGATTTTAAATTTGCCTCGGTGGGATAGTAAAAACCATCACTATCTTGGATATACTTGTGATTTAGAATTAGCAGGTGTTAAGGCAATCAGTCAACTAAGAAAACAATACAAGTCCTTAAAAGAAACCCCACATTGTGAAAGAGAGTATAAAGACCCGATAAAAAAACAAACTTGTGTATCCCTATATCTATATAATAGGGGTTTTACTTGTAGAAAAGAAATAGACCCGATAAAAAAACAAACTTGTATTAAAGCAGGGGAAAATTATGCAGACCATGTAATGGCTAAAGTAGAGCATATTAAAAAAGTTATTAAGAATAAAAAATACCCCCCATTAACAAGTAGTGGGGAAAAAATAAAATTAGAGTATCAAGTTATCTTAAATTTCTTAACTTTGATCTTAAATTTGCCAACCTATTAAGATTTGATTGTTCTTGTTTTGCCAAAACAGAACGATTTCTAGGTTTGCCATAATAATGTGATCTTTCATCTTTTGCTAATTCCACATTAGTCATCATTTTATTAAAGATTTCAGCAATTTTATCTGTTTTTTCTTCAAATAATTCTGAGTATAGTTGAGCATCGGATTTTTGTACATTCTTGGCTTCTAGGTCGACACTAGCAAAATATTTCATATCTTTGATCATATCAGCTTTGAGGGCAATCCATGCAAGACTAAATTGTTGATGTCCGATAGGAAGATCAAAATCGACTTTGGTCTTTCTAGCATTTTTTAGATACATTTTACCTAGCTTTTCAACAAAGTTTTCGAGCAGACTGTCTGTTGAGGCATGGTCAGGACGGACTAAACTATCTTCATCACTAAGGTTTAACCAATTTTTAAAGATTTTATACCCTGTGGATAACATACCACCAATAGTACTCAATTCTTTTTCACGGGTCAAACCTGCAAGAGAGAAATCAAACAATTCCCATACATGGTATGTACTGCCTGTGTCGGTTTGAACTTTTTCTTGCATAGCAGGTAGTCTTTTAACTTGTGATAGTAAATTGGCATTCCTTACCATACAAAGTGTTAAGAGCCAAGTTAATACGGCTCTTCTATAAACCCCCTTGCTAAAATTAGCAGAACCATAACCGAAACTAACAAGTTCAAGTAATTCATCGACAGAACTATTATTGAGCATACCCCAAAGTTTTTCGTCATTAAGACTTTCAGGGTCAACAGCAAATAGCATATCATCTTGTGCAACACTATCTAAAAATTCTGTTGTTTCTTGACCAAGTTTGCCATACTTATAATCAATATAGTTAATCACCATATTTTTAGGTAACTTGTCTAATAATACTTGCAATAGCATTGTGATTTGAGCAGAGATGTCATAGTGCTGTTCGATTTTCCAATCGATTTCTTGTTGGGAAATTTCTGTATTGGGGGATACTCTTTCACCTAACTCATCTACGGTGTACATTCTTTGTTTTGGCATATATTTTTTAATTTCATATTGTTTACCAAAAATATCAATAGTACCTTTGGTTTCAATAATTTTGCCTTGACGGAGTAGTTCTGTTGCCCATTGCTTTAAAAATCGTGTTTCAGAGATTGTACTCATTTGATGTAAGTTGCTAATAATTTTTTCAGCAACACCTTGCATAGTCTTTGGGAAAGACATATCAAGATCGGTCAGGCTTGTAAGATATTCTTGGAAAGCCTTTGTCAATTCGGGAATGACAGTATCTAATTCAAAATTAGACATCCAACTTGCTTTATTAACAAGCATTTGACGACCCTTATATAAAAATTGTTTAAGGGTATCAGATGGCAAATAAACTGAGGCATTTTCTTTATTTTCTAAAGTTAAGAAATCTGAAAGAAAACCTCTCTTTTCTTTAACTGTAAGACCTTTTGGTCTAATATCTCTAGCTACATTTTGCTTATAGCCTCTTGATTGAGAATCGATTTGACTTTTACAAGCACCAATGATGTTTTTTGCTAAAGTGAAAATTGCATTTTCACGAACATTTTGATCGGTATCGTCCATTTCATTTAAGAAGATTTCCCAAATAGATGTATATTTTGCACCCATTTGTGCAAAATAATTAATACTTTCGGGCAATGGTTGTAGAGTGGTTAAACTTGCAACCCCTGTCCATAAAGTATGGACAAGTTCTTCGGATACGGCTAGATTTTTTTTGGTTACACCCATAAATTTGCTCATGGCATACTTTTGTAAATCGCCCAAACTTTTTGCTGTTCCGAGTAATTCAAAGATTGGGAAATTTTTATTAAGTCCTGTCTTAAACATATTTTCGGATAATACGGAAGATAAACTCTTATCTGTTTTAATAGCATTGTTAACAAAATTAGGGTTTGAATTTCCTGTTGCTGATCCGACTAAAAAACTTAAGACTGCTATATCACTATAACTCTCTGCAAGACCTGATTTTTTCAGCATTGATGCTTTACGGGATGTGAATTTATTTGTGATTGACATAAAAGACCTCACTCTTTTTTTATGGGCAATGAAAAAAACTCTTTACTTTTCTCTTAAATATAGATAAACTATTGACCATAGCAAAAAGACCTAGATCAAAAAGTATCGCCTTGTCATTATGCTATCGTTTTCAACATAACCCACAAAGTGGAGTAAAAAATATGCAATTTGCAGATAATATCTCTTTAAGAGAAAAACTCAGTTTACTAGAAATTGAAATTGTAGAAACCAAAAAAGCAATTGTGACTGAGTGGTTGGCTAATGAAATTGACGGTGTGATTGAAATCAATAAAGCAAATTGCTTAAAAACAATTTCATCAATGGCTGTTGTAGAGCAACCAAAACCCGAACCAACAAAACAAGAACCTAAAGTTTACACCTCGGTAGAACCAAAGCAATTTTCTTTTAGAAAAAAGACTGAGGATAATGTCAATCTCACATCACAATACCTATTAGATGTAAGACATGATCGTTATGAGAGTTTTGTACAAATCTTGCTAAGGGGATTAAAAACTAATGGCAAAGCCTATAAAATCCCCGAACATAAGCAAGAAGACCAAGTACGAAATTTCATGGTCTTTATGATAGATACCGACCATTTAAGATCAAGATTGCAAAAAGGTGAGAGCATTAGTTCTAATGCTGTTTGGTATCATTTTACCCAATGGTTGACAAGAGATAAATACCAAAAAGGTCAAGATGCTTTAGACCGTATGAGTGGTGCTAGAACTCAAGCACAAGTGATGAAAAAAAATCAAACAGGTGCAGACCCCGTTTTTCAATCGGCAGAGATTGTTACTCAATTAAAGAATGAGAGTGGTGGTGTTGTTGATCTATATGATGCAACTAAAGACCACATTACAGATTTTGATACATCTATTAAGATCAGTCAAATCAAAGAAAAAATCCATAAAAAACTTAGAGCCGAATTTTCAGAAGAGAGTGCTTTTTATGTTAAGCTATTTGAAGATCATTCCGAGCAAACTTATGATAGTTATGAGGATTGGGCAACATCTTTAAATTTGACATCTAAAGACTTAAAAAAGCATATCTCAAGAATGAAATATGCTTTACAAAAGATGGATAAAGATAAGCTATTTGGCGATGCTTAATTTGGCACAAAACCTAATTCTCTTTTTCTATCTCGCCATCTACTACGACTATCTTTTTTTCTACATTTAGGGCAACAAAATTTTTCTTTTTTTGAACTGCTTACACCAATAGCAAAATATTGGTCACATAATCGCCATTCACATTTTTTTAAGTTTTGGTTTAATGGTTCAATAGGTTCTTGCTCTGTGCTAAGTTCGGGTTCTACTACAACCATAGTAGGTTCGGGTTCTACTACAGCGATAGCCACTTGTTCAATCACAAGTGGTTCTTTGGGGGGTTCGATTATTATAACGGGTTCAGTTATAATAATCGGTTCTTTTTCTATCACTTGTGGGGCAGTATCTTCATTTTTAATATTTTTCTTAATGGGTGCTGATTTTTTAATAGGTTTTTTATTGTCTAGGTTTTCAGCATCCATTTCTTTTTTAGCTATCTTTTCGATTTTCTTAAACAGCCTTTCCATTGGGTCTAGGTTAGACTTTTTTTTCTTGCCTTGAGCCAACATTTTCTCTTCAATTTTTAAAAGTCTTTCTTCGTCCTCAGTATCTGTCAATTGACGACCTGGGCAGATTGATAGATAACAATGTGTATCTTCTTTATCAAATTGACCCGATAGCTGTTTGGGACACCACCATTTTTCACCCTCGTCAAAATATTTGACTTTACACCTTGATGTAAAGTTTGATCTTAAATTAAAATTGCTCATTTAAAACTTGCCTTTCTATTTTCTATTAAAAGTAAAACATAGAGATTATATAAAATAACCATTGCCAATCCCAATCTTTTTTATTGCATTTTTAGGTGGTTTATAATATGAATATCTTTGCATAAACCCAAAGTCCTTTTTACCCATTTGTAGGATAAGAGTTTTGGTCATCTCGTTTGGGTTTATGTTCACATTAAAAGGTCTTGATATGAAAATCGTGCTTTTAGATTTTATAATAGCTTTAGTTGTAATCTTAATTTCAGCTTGTGGCTCATATTGGTTTTTTTCAAACTACAACTATCAAGGTTCATATACCGACTTAATTTTGCTTGGGGTTTGTGGTTTTATTTATTACAAATATGTTTAATATCTTCAGGTTTTTCACTAAAACTATATGCAATATTCTTAACACCTGTGTAATTCTTGATGCGATTTAAGAGGTCTAATAATGGCTTTTCATTTACACTTGACCAAAAATCTTTAATTTCCCAAAAATCTTCGGCAGTTTTAATTTTTAAAGTGCCTACTTGTGGTGGTATTTCAGTTTTTGTCAAAATGAGGGTGTCTACACCATTAACATCAATAGCCTCTTTTAATAAGTCTAAATCGAGCCAACCTATTTTTTTAGGCTGTTTTGTTGTCACACTATACTCTTTTCCAATTTCTCGATATTTCTCACTCAATTCGTAACTAATCTCATCAAAAAAAGTATTTGTAATTCTTGTTTCATAAATCTTGCAAACACCTATAACCTCATCAATTTGTTTGTGGTTTAATCGGGTAGAGTAGAAAACAGACCCTATTGTAGTGCATGAGGATATTACATGGGGGTATTCATCCCCCCATATATCTAAAAGATACCCTTGACACCCCTCTAAAACAATTTCCATATTGTTTTTGTAGCTTTCTTTCAAAAACAATTCTGCCTCACCTACAAAATCTTTTAAAATTTTAGCAGGTTCTAAATAGTGAAATAGTTCTAACCATGTTGCTAAATTTAGATTGTCTTTAGCAATAAAATCTTTGAGTGCAGGTCTAACCCCATTTGCATCTGCATTTGGTCTTTGGTGGTATTTTTGCATATCATCGTTAATATGCCAAGACATTACCACGGGGCAATAATTGGAAACAATAAGACTACCCACTTTAATATCAAATTCTTTGATTTCTGATACAAGTTGGTTTGGGTCAACAATGACACCTCTTGTTATTACATTAACAGCTTTTGGGTTTAAAATACCACTTGGTAATAAATGGACTTTTTTGTCGTTTTCATTTTCATCATAGATTGTGTGGCTTGCCCCACCACCACCTTGAAATCTAACAATGATGGCATTATCTGATTTTTGGCATAAATTTTGTGTTACAAGGCTTTTTCCCTCATCACCACTTTGTAAACCTAAAATAACTTTAATAGTCATAAAAAACCATTCCTATCTCTAAAATAAAGTTCTTTAATATATTACAATGTTTTTTAGTTCATTTTAGAAAATAAAGTTTTAAATGCAATTTCTGCCATTGCAGGCACAACCCCATTGCCCAATAATGTCATTTCTTCTCTATGATTTGTATAATGGTTGAAGAGTTTTTCATAGTCCATCCAATTGGCAACCCCATTAGCATTTCTACCCATCGTGGGTTTATTTGATAACTGTTTTTCGTGTTTGGTAGCAAGTCCAAGATTTCCATCATTGCTAGGTGGATATTCGCTATCTGCCTCCCACTCGCTATTCTTAGGTGGTAACCCGTCTTTGATATTTGTTGTTTCCAATCCGATACTGAGGGTGTTATCCAACTCTTTTCCTCCGATAATTCTTCTCGGTTCGTAGGTATATTGAAATCTATCTCGATACTTAGGGATAGCAATAAATCTTGATTTGATTTTTTCAATCCCATAATCATTTTCTCCAAGGACTTGAAAGTGAATTTTTGGTTTGGTTTCATCAAATTGTATTTGTTCATCATCTTTCTGAAAGTATTGAGAAAAAGTTGAGAGTTGAGAATGTGTGATGTCATTTCTTTTTCCCAAGATGAACACTCGATGTCTTGTATGTGGTAACCCTGTTTCTCTCGCTGAGAACAATCCCCACTCGCAAGTATAACCAATTCGTTCCATTTCTCTAAGGATGTGTAGCAAAACAGGTGTGCCTTGTGGGTCTGCCCAATCTTCTGTGTTGAGGGTACTTGAGATAATTCCTCTAACATTTTCAAGGAAGATGAATGCAGGTTTGCAGTCAATACATCCTTGTTTGATATATGGGAATAAGTGTCTTGGGTCTGAGTCCCCAATTCTTTTTCCTGAGGTGGAAAAAGGTTGACATGGGAATCCTCCACTAAGGATGTCCACTTTTCCATAAAATTCTTTGAATGGGAAAGTTTTAAGGTCTGTCCACACGGGACTTGGTTGTAGCCATCCTTTTTCCATTTTTGCAACCAAATTTTGGATGGCATATAATTCGATTTCACAAAAACCGATTGTTCGCAAATTTGGGATAACTCGTCCAAGTCCGAGATCAATTCCACCGTACCCTGTGCAGAGAGAGATGTGATTAAATTTTTTGGTAATATCCACGGCATTTATATCCCTTAGATTTATGTTTGAGATATTACCTATTATATGAATTTTGTCTTAAATGTCCAGCTTTTATATGACCTATTTTTAATATGAAACAATTTCGCCTGTCATTGGGTCAAATTTATAATCATTATCCTCTGCTCGGTCTTGAAAATATTCAAAACTTTCAATATTTTCAAATTCGGCTTTAATGATTAGTGTAATTTCATGTAAGAAATCTGTTACATATTCTCTAACCTCATCTACAAAATCTTCAACCAAATCCTTTAAACCAGCATATCCCTTTTTAGGATTAGAGCCATAATATTGACCAATTTCGTCTTGAATGCGATTTAACAAGTAATCTTTTGTGCCTTCAGCATAATCTTGGTTTCCTTTCAACTTGTAGCCACCATGAAATCCTGTCATGACTTTGGTACTAGAATCATCAAAATCTGTGATAATGGCTTGTAGGAATTTACCAAGGCTCTTATACTTTGCAAATCGGGGTGTCATCAAAAGATCGGTAAAATCGATTCTATCAATTTCAACAGAAAATTCACCACGATAGTAATCATATTCTAAACCGTATTTTGCCATAGTAATTTCGGGAAATTCGTTGGAAATCAATAGGTCGATATCATCATGGATAATATCTTGTACGATCTCATATTCGGGATTGTCACCACCGAGCCATAATGAGTGTGCTTCATCTTGCATTCTTGGTGAAAGTTCGCTAAGGCTCACACCTTGATTTTCCATAGCGAAAC
>JACCDO010546263.1_pt1 | contig 11258 bp, 14 predicted proteins | sample 7446101 | NCBI WGS metagenome assembly JACCDO01 (sample SAMN15323440, study PRJNA562643) | freshwater metagenome | isolation source: river surface water | place: USA:Blue River Watershed | collected 2017-08-16
AAAGATTTGATGTTTGTATTCATTGATAAGCGAACAGAATTTATAAATCACTGGAACGATAATAAGAATTTTATAATAAATTGTTCCAAAATAGATTAGATAAATAATTGAGATTAAAATTAGAATGTTCATGAATATTTTTCTTTTTCTTTTAGTCTTAATAAAATTGAATTTTCAATTTTTATTTCATTAATCTCAATAAACTATATAATGTTTAATTCGTGTAAATTTATGAAATATGTTAAAAATTCACGAATTGGTGATAATAGTAATAAAATAAATCATATGATTGAAAGAGGTATATTTTTAAATTATATGGATAAAAATCTGAAATATACTCCTCTGATAACATCTATTATTTATGTTAATAAAACAAGTAATCTTGATACTATCATAAAATTAATTAATTCTGGAGCTGATGTTAATTTTAAGAATAAAAATAATGACACAGCTTTAATTTTCGCATGTTATTTTCAAAATGTTAATATTGTAAATATATTAATTAAAGCTGGTGCAGATATTAATCATCAAAATAACAGTGGATATAGTCCTTTAATGATTGTACAAAATTGTTTAAATTTTAATGAATTATCAAATACCAATAAAATTAATAATATTTTAGAAATTATGAATTGTTTATTGGATGCTGGTGCAAATATTAAATTAAATAATAACAAAAATCATAATGCAATCATTATTGCTATTAAAAATTCTAAATATTATGGTATTAAACAAGTTAAATTATTAATTGAAAAAAGTAAATTAAATATTAATTCTAGATTCAAATCAAATAAAAACATGTTATCATATGCATGTTATTATTTTGGTATTTCTAGTTCATATGAAGTTATCAAATATCTTATTAATCTCGGTATTGATATCAATGTTCAAGATAAAAAAGGATATACTCCATTAATGTATTTAATTTCAAAATCAAATAATATAACACCTGAATTAATTGATTGTATTAAATTATTATTAAATGGAAAATCTAATCTTGACATAAAATGTAAAAATTCTCATAATGCTCTTAGCATTGCATGTATTAATGCAATTAAAACAAATGATTCTAGCATTATTAAATTACTTATAAGAGCCGGTGCAGATGTAAATATCTTATCTAATTTTAATGCAAATTGTATGTCATTTTTGAGTTACAAAGGTCCTTACCTAGCAATCCAATTATTTGACTTATTAATGGATAATATGATTAATTTAAATGTTCAAAGTATGAATACATTGAATGGTGAGTATGATGGTTATACATCTCTTCATTATGCAGCTAGAGGTATTGTAGAAAAAACATCAATCCCTGAAATTATTGATCTTCTGCTTAAAAATGGTGCAGATCCACATATTCGAAATGATAAGAATGAAACATATATGGATATTATTACCAAAGCAAATAATAATCAAATTAATAAACAAAAATATATTTCATTTAAATGTTTAGTATGTTTCGAAGAAAATAAAAATATGTTTATGTTTGATTGTGGTCATTGTGTTTCATGTGAATCTTGTTCTTATATGATTATTGAAACAACACATAAATGTCCATATTGTAGAAGCACTTTTAAAAAATTTGAAAATATTAAAATTATAGATTAAAAAATACGATAATATTTTAATTTATCATTATTATAGTAAAATGAATCCGGAAAAATGGCTAAAATTAATTCTGTTCATTGCTGTATTGGGTTTAATTTTAAAATTCATTAGCATTGATAAGAAATCAAATAATTATAATAATCGTAAAAATAATAAAACCAATGATAGTAAATGCAATTTTACTAAAGAAGATGCAGTTATGTCAATAAAAAATGATAAAAAATCTGCTTCTGAAAAAATCAGTCAGTGCAATTCCAAATGTAGTTCTGGTGGTAGTGTTAGTAAGGATGATTCAGCAACATGTAAATCATGTACTGATTTATTACCTGTCTTAGATCCAATGTATAACATGAGAGAAATGTGCAAACAACTTATCCTTCTAGAAGACCATCTATTTCAAAAAGAAAAACGTTGTCATGATTGCATTTGCAAACATTTTTTAACAATTGAAGCATTAGCTGAAGAAGCTATTACTTTAGATAAAAATCATAAATACCCTGAATTAAATGATATTCCTACTAAAGTTAGAGCAATTACAAAAAAATATATTATGAATCATAAAGATACATCGCAACATGCAGTTACAGCTCAAGAATTAAGAGAATTACGTAAAAGTCTTATGCAAAAATCATTTAATTATTTTTAATTATTATTTGATTTAGTTTTTTATTTATTATATTTGGTATGAAATTTATTTAAATAATTTGTAAAGATGGAAGGCATTTTATTGCTTTTTTCATATTCATCATAAAAACTACTAAATTGTACTTGTTTATCAGATTCAGGCATATCAATTGAATCTAATTTAATTAATTGATTAGCATTTTCAAATATAGAATTATTAATGAAATCTTCTAATGTATAGATATCAGAATGAGAGAACTTATTAATCATTTTATCAACATCAAAATAGGGTCCTACGCGATATTTAAAGTGATTCCATTCTTCTGGTGTTGAATCTTTGGTGAATTTAATTTTATAAGTTGGATCATATAAACGAATTTGTATTTCCCATGTTTTATAAATTTTAAATTCTTCTAACCATTTAACAATATAATAATAGACAAAACCATATAATTTTTCTAATTTACTAAAATATTCTAATTTAGAATTTTCCATTTCTAATTTAAATGGATGAAGCTTAATAATTTCATCAACAATTGTATTTAACTGAAAATTATTATTTTCAATAGTGTATTTATTATTTTCAAATTTAATCATTGGAAAATATTCAGATTGAAAATTCAAATCTGCCATACAATTACCCTCTGGAATATGACATGATTTATTAAAATTTTTACAAAAAGTTGTTGATGTAAAACTCCATATGAATGTAAGATTTGGATTTACACATTTTAGTAATTCTTGCATTAATTGTTCATTCACATTAGATGGATAATATTGATATGCAACTTTACCATGATAACTTTTTTTTAAACTTTTAATGTAATGAGGATAATACCACACACCTGGCATAACAGTTTCATTTTTTTTTACTAGAAAATTTAATGGTTGATTATTTTGTTCATAAATACTATCAAACAAAATGACAATTGGTGCTAGATTTTCATCATTAATTACTTCACAAATATAAGGAGGTGTTTGATGAATTTGACTATAACCAGGATAAGTTCCAATCAAAAAGAATACAATTGGTGTCATATTAGACTCTTTTATACTATTAATTTTTTCATTTAATTGTTTTTTAATATGAGATTTAAAAGTATCCATTATAATTTGTTTTAATAAATAATTATAATATCATATTATTTCAATTTTATCATATATTATTTAATCTAATTATGGTATTCTATTTACAAAATGTCTTAATGAATCTTTAATATTTTTAAATGTATAGTTAATCACAACCCTTTTTTTTGTTTTTTGTCCATTTTTTATAAAATCAAATTCAATAATATTATTATTAGTATTAGTATTATTAGATGAATTTATTAAAATTGTTTGCCATCCTAGAGATGCACCTACAATTAAATTATAAACTGAATCTTCGAAATAATAGCATGTATCATTGGGAGTAATAGAACACCATTTAATTAATTTCATAAAAGCAATTGGTGATGGCTTCATTACACCTAAAATATTACGATCAAGTATTAAATCAAAACTAGATGCTAAACCCATTTTACTTAATACTATATTTGTATGTTGATGTGTTCCATTAGTAAATAATATTTTTAAACCATTTAATTTTTTTATTAAATTTATTAATTCATTGTCTATTTTTAAAGATTCATAGCTAAATCTACCTGTAATTTGATATAATGTTTCATCCATGTCAAAAATCCAATAAATCATTTTATTTTTTATTTTTTATTTTTTATTATTTACTTTCTTCCTCTTAATATTATACAAAATAAATTAAAAATAAAAATAACTATTGAATAAAGAAACTAAAAGATATTTCATAAACACGGGGTCCGCATTTTAAAGGAAGTCTAAGATCAGTTAGTGGTGTTTTATCTGTAATTGTTATGTTAGTATATTTTCTAGATGCAAAATCAATATTTGTACATTGACTGGGTAAATAAACTTTATAATTACATATAAATCCAAAGCTTCTAAAATACTCTTGTACTAGGATGAAATCTTTTTCTTTAAGATTATTTAAATCAACTTTACCACTAGAATCTCCAAATAATATTTTCATTCCTTCTGTAAAAATCATTAATAACATTTCAAAAATTTCTTTAATAGACATTTCTTCACTAATTGCGAGTGAAATAGAACAAGGTGCTTTAGGCTCTTTGGTGAAGACTGTTTTTGCTATTTTTTCAGCAGATGACATTTTTAATTATACTTTTATTTCTTTTAACTTTTATTTATATTGAAAATTCATAATAAAATTGAATCATCTTTTTGATAAAACTTTTGATTAAAAAAAGTTTAAATATGGAAGTACCGTGTAATCATCAATTATTAAATGATATTATAAAAAAATATAAATGTATGATGTGTCATAATAGTATTGTTGGTTCAATTATTACATGTTCAAATGATCATCAAATTTGTTTAAATTGTTCTAAGAAGACTAACATTTGTTGTATTTGTAAAACATATGTATTTAATAATAACAAAACTCTTGAAAATATGGCTAAAAATGTTTTGATAAATACTTCAATCTATGAATGTTATTATGATAATTGCAATCAAATTTTTCCTCTTGAAGAATTTAAAATTCATCTACAAGAATGTATTCACAAAGAATGGTATTCACCATTCAATAGTTTAATTAGACATAAAAACTTAGAAGAACATTTGAACTTTCTTTCAAAATATAATACTATAACAATTAAAAATAACTTATTTGAAAAGCATACTATTAATATTTATCCAATTCCAAATAATTCAGTTCATGTTGAAATTATAAACTATAACTATAATAATGATAAAATTGTAATTTATATCATTATCAAAAAATATGGTAGTGATATTAGTTATAATGTTATTTGGCAATCAAATGTAAAAAAAGATTGTATTATTAGTTCTTCAACTAAAATTTTTGCAAATCAAAAAGATAATACTGGACAGTTTTTGAATTATATTTCATATTATCACACAGTTCCGAACTTATCAGATTATATTCATAATATTGATGAATTAAAAAGTGCAAAATATTCTTTTCCAATTGATATTAAAAATAATTCAAATTCAAAATTTAAAAATCATGATTTAAAATTGGAATTTCAATTTAGTTTTCACGCATATTTTTCATAAACTTTTACAAATTGACAATTTCTATTAAGATGTTCATCTGGAAAGCAAACCATTTTATATTTTGCTTCAGGTTCTCTAAATGGTTTTCCATCAACTGACATTCTCATTTTCATCGACTGTGTTTTTTTCATACAAATATCACGATAAGTATCATTACGCCAATATGTTCCTGGATAACAAACAAGTGGATCTACTAAGGGTGTTTCATTGATAGGTGTAAAAGGTCCATATGATAGATACCCTTCATTCTTTCTAGTCATTAAATAATAATAACTTATGACAATTAAAAATATTACAAATACTATTTGTTGATTATTCATTTTTATTTATTTATTAAATAGAAATTTTTATTTGGAGTTAGGAATAAACCAAGGATAATAATTTATTTTTGTTCCTGTAGCTAGATTAGGTATAGGTGTTAATGTAGGTGTAGTTGTAGATGGTTTACATTTTCTATTACATTGACATACACATTTAGTATTATCATCTTCTAGGGTAAACCCATTTGAAAATTTAGCAATGTTTAATCCTGAATATTTTAATGTATCAAACATAGGAGCAAAAGAATTCATATTAACATCTAACCATTTTTCTTTAATTTTATTTTGTTGATGTTTTATAACAATAAAAATAGCAATTATTATTGTTAAAGATAATATAAAACAAATCATGTTATTCATTTTTATTTTAATTCTTAGAAATTAAATCTTGCTTTTTAAATAAAGATAAATATTTACTATTTTATTCTGTTCAGATGAACAATGATAATGATATTAATGAGAAAATACAAATATCATATACAAGCATTTTCGATAATATTAATGAAATAATTATTATTGTAAATCTTAATAATAATATTCTATATATAAATAATTCTGCTGAAAAATTATTTAAAGTAAATCTACCTGATGTTATTGGTAAATCAATCAATTTACTAATCAATGATTTTAATTCTTTTTATTATAAAATAGTTGAAAATGAAAATACTAAAACATATATTATTACAGCAAATCATAATAAAAATATTTGTTATGATGAAAATAATTTATTAGAGAAGGAGTGTTTTTTATTTAATATAAGTCATGAAATAAGAACACCTCTCAATGGTATTATAGGTATGGCTCAAATTTTACACGATAAAATAGATAATAATTTTAATGAATATGTTGATATTATTTCTTCATGTAGTAATCAATTAATGGATATTTTAAATGATATTCTAGATTATGCTAAAATCACATCAGGTAATATTTCATTATGTCCAACTAATTTTAATTTACGACAATGTGTCGAGGAAATACATGATGTTATTATCTCAAAAGCAACTGGAAAAAATCTTGATATTAATTATTCAATTGATTCAAATATTCCTGAAAATATTTATTGTGACCAAAAAAGACTGAAACAAATACTAATTAACTTAATATCTAACTCAGTTAAATTTACAGAATCAGGATTTATTAAAACTACTATTAGATTAGCTAAAAGAGTTGGGATTAAATTATATTTAGAATTTGTGGTTTGTGATTCTGGTATTGGTATTCCTAAAAGCCATCTAGAAAAGATATTTAATCCATATGTTCAAGTCAATAATAAAATTAGTCGTAAATATGAAGGGACTGGACTAGGATTATCTATCTCTAGACAACTTGCTAGATTATTAAATGGAAATATTAAAGCAGATTCTATTCTAGGTTATGGTTCTACATTTACTGTTTCTATAGAAGCAGTTGATCCAATTTATAATAAAACTACAAATACCAATCAAACATCTGATACAGATCAGATTATGATAAAAACACCACCAACACCAATCTATAACAATGTAACATGTCTAGTAATTGATGACAATCCTAATAATAGAATAGCATTACATCAATTACTTTCTGGTATGGGTATTAAAGTATTATTAGCTTCGTCAGCAGAAGAATGTTTTTTAATTACGGATTCATACATGTTTGATATTATATTTCTGGATATTTGTATGCCTAATATGGATGGTAATAAAACTTGTATGGAATTAAGAAAAAAGGATATTATTATTCCAATTATTGCAACATCATCAATTGATTCAACTGATATTTCACCAACCATTTTTGATGATGTTATTTTAAAACCTATTAAGAAGAAATCATTAATAAGAATATTAGAAAAATATATAAAAAATAAAAATACTAGTAAATCACCTACTACAACATCTACAATATAATTTATCTTTCACCATAAAAATTTTGAGAATCTTTAATAAATTTAATATGATATCTATTATCACTAGGATATCTACTATTACTATCATTTAACCAGAAAATACCTGGCATTGGTTGATATGAATTGCCTTCTCTATTATAGCCAATATAATGATAAATTGCACCTGGTGGAGGATGTGCAGATCTTAAATTATAATGAACATAATATGTTCCACTTGGTGGAACTGGAATTGCACCCCATGGACCAGATGCTGGAGGACCTGAAAATAAACCTCCATTAACTGGACTAGTTGGTAAGCTTTCATATGGAGTGCTAGCTCTTAATTCAGGTGCAATATTACTTTTAACATCAACAGGATAGTCTCCTACGTAAGGTGCTTTATTATATAAAGGTTGACAATATCTAACTGTACCTCTATTTTGATCTTGACATCTATTCATTTTACTTTATTATATGTTAGATATTTTATTTTTAGGTTTTTTTAGATTTACTTTTTATCCAAAAAATTGATTATTTGTATATTAAAATAAAAATATTATTATCACAATCAAGATGTCAACTGAGTCTTTTGAAAATCGCTACATTACGATGAAGCAGGGTATTGAGTATCCTAAGGAGTATCAGCCTTACCATATTGGTAACGGTCTGATTTTCCGTTTTGACAAGGGTGCCAATGGTCTGAATTCATTTTCTGCTCCAGACAATCTCACTGCTATATATGTTCCTAACAGCAACCAAGCCCCTAAGGGTTTTTCGTATGACAAAATGGACAAGCATCGCTACTACTGGCCCATGCCGGATGAAGACTACGCTAAGTTTCTGCTGACGGTACAAGCATCCTGAAGAGGAGTTCGAGTATTTGTCGCGTCTCGAAAACCGCTAGTCGTAAGTTAATATGTCTCTTAATTTATGTAGGATTGCAAAAATAAACAACAAATAAAAATGTAGTTTAGTTTTTTTTACTGGCTATTATAGTTATAAACAGAAACATTATCTGAATAGAAAATTCTATTTTTGACAAAATTATAAATATGATAATTTGTATAATTAAATATAAATAAATATGCAAATAAATATTCGTATAATGCAAGTAAGCCAAAAGCTAATAATAAAGATGATACTAATTCAATAATTAAATATTTATATGATAGTTTTTTATAAAAAACTATATTGAGTAAGATAAAGAGTCCTATAAATATTGATACTACAATAATGAAAAATATTTTTAGTTTATTTAGATAGGGTTTATTATCTTTATTGTTACTTTCATTAATTTGTTGTTCTTTAACTTTATCGTTTTCTGATGGTAATGGCATTAAGTTATAAAGTATTTGTTTTATAGTTGATTTTGTTAAATATGGTGAGATTTCTTTATTTTTTTCTAAATTTGAATATAATACATTTAGAAAAATATTAACTTGATCAACTGTTTCTTCTGCAATTGCTTGATTATTTTTTTTTACTAAAATTAATGTATAAATTAAATAAATAATACTAATAACTATTATCAAATGTAATGTTGAAGAAGTAAATATAATGTAAAATAATTCATATAGATTTACATACATTTTTTTCTATTTACATTATAAAAATATAAAAATGAAACAAAATGACAAAATTATAAATATATCATATAGTAATATTTTCTCAGATGTTTTAATTTCATCTTTATTATTAACTGTATTTATAATTATTTTTGAAATTACATTTTATTTTGTTATAATTAATCCAGCTTTAGAAAATACAGTAATTTCATTTATAGATAATACAAATCCATATTATATTAATCTTACAAAAGAATTTCCTGAATTATCACAAGCTCAACAAAATATTATTAAAAATGAAATATCCAATACTATAAGACAAACAATTAATAAAATAGAATCTAATATAAAATCTAAAAGAAAAAAATTATTAGCTATATTGTTTGGATTATTAAGTGTTTTTATAATATTTGTAATTACAATTAGTATTTTACTTAGAAAAAAAATTAATTGGTTACAAAATATTATTTTTATAATATTAACACTAATTTTAATAGGTGGTGTAGAAATTTATTTATATTTATTTGTTTATTCAAAATTGAATTCAACAAATTATATAAGTTTAAAAAATAAAATAATTACATCTGTTAAAGAATATTTATCAAAACCATAAATTAAAACATTCATTCTTTATGATCCTTGAATTTTTCATTATATTCAATCATTTCTTGTTGAAAACGTTTATTATCATCTTCAGCTAGCTTTTCATATTTTTCTTTAGCTTTAGCATCAAGCTTATCCCATTTCATACTTAGAAATTGAAGATATGATTTATTAACACCTTCTGCTAACATTTTTTGATGTTCAGCTTTATTAGCTTCTTTCATACTATCATCTTTCATGAAGTAAAGATAGGCATTAAGAGGCTTTTTGGGTTTTGAATCTTTAAAATCTTGATCATCAGCTTTAACTTTATCATAAGCTTCTTTACGTTCATTCTGATAACGAATTTTATCATCTTCATGTTTTTTAGTATAAACTGCTTTTTCAGCATCACTGAGTGATCGCCATACTTTAGATAGTTCAGTTGTTACTTCCGTAATCCCAGCTGTGGGATTCTTTTTAACAAAATCAGCACGTTTTTCAGAAATAAACCACATAAATCCAGTCTTAGGGCGTTTAAGATGACCATCATATGCATCTTTACGCTTCATACGATTTTTGCGACGGTTAATAACCGTAATACTATCATTACAAAAATAAGCCCATGCATCATTAATTGGGTAAAGTTGATCAATATCTACATCAAGATTGAGTTTTGTAATTTGACTTTCAAGAAATTTTTGCATAGGCAGGAAAAATTGACTATACATTTTAAGAGCATTAGTTGGGTTTTTACGAAATTCGCGAGTAGAAGCCATTATTAAGATATATATTAGTATTATTTATTTATATATAAGTTGATGTTAAGTCAATTTTTTAATCATTTATATAGGACCGCAAATAAAAAATAATAAATATTTTATTATTAATCATTTCTCATTTTGTTTCTATCTTCAATCACAGCTGATAAAACAAGATTGTTACTATCATATGTTTTCATAAATTCATTTAATGCACAAATATCTTTAGGCAAACACATACCTCCAAATGATATCAGACCATCTGTTCCAGGTACAATCGTATGCATTGGATTAATCCATCCATTCTGTAACATCATATTTTTTACATTCATATAATCAATCTGCATCTTTTGACATAATAAATACAATTCTGTAAAATATTGGATTTTAGTTGCATAAAAACTATTACATCCTGATTTAACCATTGCTGCTTCCTCAGTTGTTGTGATAGATATATGTGCTCTAGGAAACAGTTCAGAATACATATCTCTGACAATATTAATCGAATTTTTAGAAAACTCGGTATATCCTAGAATAATATGATTCTGATTCGCAAAATCTTCAACTGCTGTCTTAGCACTTAAAAATTCTGGATTAGACATTATTTTAAGTTGAGGATACTGTTGATTAATTTTGGCACAATAATCAGGCATAACAGTTGATTTGATAATTATTAAACCATTATATAATGCTTCATTCAATTTATTAATTGTTTCATCTATAGCCATCATATTATAATTTTTTATCTCTTCATCAAAATTTGTAGGTAAACAGATAAAAATCATATCGGTATTTAATAGTGTTTCAAATGTATTAATGT
>JACCDO010033250.1_pt1 | contig 11257 bp, 16 predicted proteins | sample 7446101 | NCBI WGS metagenome assembly JACCDO01 (sample SAMN15323440, study PRJNA562643) | freshwater metagenome | isolation source: river surface water | place: USA:Blue River Watershed | collected 2017-08-16
ATTGCAGTTAAGTCTTCATCCGTAATTGAACGCATACGTGGATAAATATCAGCACTCTTAATACTTGGGTGAGTTTCTGCAATTGATTCTAATCCATCATATGTTGTTGGATTTTTTAAGAAATCAACTAATGCAGCAATATTATCACGACGTGGTGTAGCTAAACTTAAAGCTTCACTATCTAAACCAATGTTAGGATTTGTTTTACTGATACCACCTACGTGACAAGCACCACAAGTTGCATTAAATAATCGTTTACCACGTTTTACTTGTTCTGGTGTTAAAACAATTGTTTTTCCAGATCCATCTGCAACAACTGTTCGAGTTGCTTCATCTAAATCAATAGCTGATGCTGTTGTTACAAAAGCACTAAAAACGAAAAAGAAGATGAAAGAAAAAAGTTGCGAATACTTTTTAATCATAAGTTAAGATAAATAGTTACAAATTTGAAACCAAGAGAAAAATAAAGTTAAATTTATTTTTTCTTATTTTTTCTTGCCATATTAGCAATTAGTCCTCGTAATCTGATATTTTCCCAGCCAGCCACTAAGACTGTTACAATGATTAATACTTGACTAAATAATAATATCGGATCTAATCGCCATCCATGAACCATTAGAATACAACTATAAAGTAGGCCAATTGTTGCAAAGAAAATATCTTCGTCTCTAGCAACTTCTGGTTTTACATTTCTAAGAAAATATAAAATCAATACTCCAAAACTTACTAGAATTCCTAAAAAAATATTTGGACCAAAGCTAAAGTTTATCATGAAGTTTTATATTTCAATTTAATAAATTTATGTTAATAAATTTATAATAGTAGATTAATTAGAAATTTTTATGAAATTTCATAAAAATTTTACTTTAAAGTTGTAACTAATAATTAAATTACAAAGATATTTGTCTTTGATATCAATTAGTATTGTTTTAGAATTAAAAATTTCGTGTTAGGCTCTTGTTACACGATCATTTTGACTAATAAAAACTAAAACCCCACCAATAGCAAGAGCAATAACAGCACCTGCGAATAAACTAGCGATAAAATTTCCTAATGAAGGTGTCATTTTTTATTTCCCGTTATTAAAAATAGTTAATGTTGACTACAATAAATATTGTATCAACTTTTAGAAAAAAAATATAATTAATTTTGTCAAAGTAAGTTTCTGATTCTTAATTTTGCTAATTTTAGTTTTACTTTGATACTTTTATTGGATTAATAAAAGGCTAGTTCATCACCAGTAGTTAACAGCATATTATTTTTACCTTAATTAGATGAAATTCCTTTTTACCGATTGAAATTTGTTCCAAAAAGTTATTTTAGTTTTCTCTAGATATAGAATTTTAAGTTCTTAAGAACAAAAATTTAAATTCAAAGATTTTAAGAAATATTCTAATTTAAATTTTAATTGCTATTTAATTAAAATTCTGCTATATTTAATATAAAATAATCAAAAGCCCGGATAGCTCAGTTGGTAGAGCAGTGGATTGAAGATCCTCGTGTCACCAGTTCGAATCTGGTTCTGGGCAGTTAAAACTTATTACTAAATTTAGTAGTTTTTTCATCAAATTTTAATTGTACAGTACCAACAGGTCCATTTCTTTGTTTTGCAATTATAAGTTCAATATCATTTGTTTGATCTGAAACATTATTCTGTTTTCTATAAAGCATTAAAACAAGATCTGCATCTTGTTCTATAGACCCACTTTCTCTTAAATCGGCTAAAACAGGTCTTTTTTCAACTCTATTTTCAACACTTCGGCTTAATTGTGAAAGTGCAATTATTGGTATATTAAATTCTCTTGCAATAATTTTTAATGATCTAGTAATCTGTGATAATTCTTGAACACGATTTTCTATTTTTAATCGAGAATTCTGCATTAATTGTAGATAATCTATTATTACTAAGCCAACTTGATTTTGTTCAAACATTAATGTTTTAATTTTAGAACGAATGTTTTGAATTGATAAATCAGAACTATCATCAATAAATAAAGGAAGTTTTGATAAGATATTAACCATCTTATTTACTTTTATCCAATCATTTTGACTTAATTTACCATTTCTTAATCGCATTTGATTTACATTAGTTTCCATTGCTAACAATCTATACATTATTTGTTCTTTTGACATTTCTAGACTAAAAAATAGAATTGGAAGTTTTGAATATTGAATAATATTAATTACAATATTTAAACTTAATGCTGTTTTTCCCATAGAAGGTCTACCAGCAATTATAATGAAATCAGATTTTTGAAATCCTTGTATTAGAGAATCAAGATCATGAAATCCAGATTTTAATCCAATTGAATTAGAATTTAAGAATTTTTCTTTTAAATCAATCAAAATTTCGTTTAATAATTCTGCACTACTAAATAATTTTTTTGTTTTTGTTTCATTTGTTAAATTAAAAACTTTAGTTTCAAATTCAATTAAAATATCTTCTAATCCTATATTAGTTATATAACCAGAATTAATAGCTTCATAACCCAATTTGATTAAACAACGTCTAAAAAATTTATCTTTAACTAATCTTACATATTCTTCAAAATAAATTAAATTAGGTATTTGACTTATTAATTCAATTAAAATTTGAATTCCTCCAATTTTATTTAATGATCCATTCTCTTGTAAAAAATTAACCAATGTAACAATATCAATACGTATTTTGTTTTGATACATTAAATTTATTGCTTTATAAATTTCTTGATGATTTTTAAAATAAAAAGCTTCATACGGTAATATTTGTAATGTCATTTCAGTTATTTCTGGATTAATTAAAAGACAACTTAATATCATTTTTTCTGCTAGAAAATTATGAGGCAGAGAAGTTTCAATTAAAAATTGTTCATTTTTTGAATTATATTCTTGCATTTTTTAAGAAAAAACTAATTTTTATTTTGAACTTGTAATTTTATTACATTCAACTTATTATAATTATATTCATGCGTCCTTAGTTCAGTTGGTAGAACGCTAGTCTCCAAAATTAGATGTCGAGGGTTCAAGTCCTTCAGGGCGCGTTTCTCTTTCTTAAGAGGTTTTTATTTTTTCTTTTTAGAATCTTATCAATAAGTAGTAGCAACTTAAAATTCAGAATTTTGCACGATCTAAAAATTCTATTAAATTATATTAAAAAATTTTCATGGCTAAAAAAATAACTGCATTAATTAAATTAGCTTTGCCTGCGGGAAAAGCAACACCGGCACCTCCAGTTGGACCTGCTTTAGGTCAACATGGGGTAAATATTGCAGCATTTTGTAAAGAGTATAATGCGCGTACTGGTGATAAAGTTGGATTGATTATTCCAGTTGAGATTTCGGTTTTTGAAGATCGAAGTTATACATTTGTTTTAAAAACACCTCCAGCATCTGTATTATTAGCTAATGCAGCAAAAATTAAAAAAGGTTCTTCTACTCCAAATAAAGTAAGTGTAGGATCAATTACTAAATCCCAATTAGAAGAAATTGCAAATATTAAACTACCAGATTTAAACACTACAAAATTAAGTAGTGCTATGAAAATAGTAGAAGGAACTGCCCGAAATATGGGTATCTCCATTGTAGAGTAAATCTAAAAGAAATAAGTTTTAATGGAGAAAATTATGCGAAAACAATCGCGTCGTCATAAAGAGAATCTAACAAGAACTAGAAATAAAATTTACTTAAATATTGAAGAAGCTATTGAAGCTTTAAAAGAAACAGCAACTGTAAAATTTGTAGAATCTGTTGAATTACATGCAAATTTAAATATTAATCCTAAATATGCAGATCAACAATTACGTACAACAGTAACATTACCCAATGGTGTTGGTAAAAAAACAACGATTGCCGTTTTAACAAATGAAGAAAACTTTGAAGAGGCTAAATCTTCAGGTGCTGATATTTTTGGAAATGATGAAATCATTGAAGAAATTACAAAGGGTAATATTAATTTTGATTTATTAATAGCAACACCAAATATGATGCCAAAATTAGCCAAGCTTGGTCGTGTATTAGGTCCAAAAGGTTTAATGCCATCACCTAAATCAGGAACTGTAACTAGTGATTTAACAACAACATTGACAGAATTTAAAAAAGGAAAATTTGAATACAAAGCTGATAAAACTGGAATTGTTCATGTTAGCTTTGGTAAGTCAGATTTTACTAATCTGCAATTAATTGAAAATTTAAAAGCATTGTATAAATCAATTGAACAAAATCGTCCTTCTGGAGTCAAAGGTAAATATTTCAAAAGTTTATTCATTTGTACTAGTATGGGTTCATCTATAAAATTAGACTTAGAAATGTTTTCTTAAATTAGTCTTTCTTATCTAAAAATATAAATATTCTATAACTAAAAAACTATTATGTCAGAAAAAATTGATCAAATTGTTGAAAATTTAAAAACATTAACATTATTAGAAGCTTCAGAACTAGTTAAAAAAATTGAAGAAACATTTGGGGTAGATGCTTCAGCAAGTTTTGGTGGAGGAATGGTAATGGCTGCTGCACCAGTAGCTGTTGAAGAAGTTGAAGAGCAAACAGAATTTGATGTAATTCTAAAAGAAGTTCCTGCTGATAAGAAGATTGCAATCTTAAAAGTAGTTCGTAGTCTTACAGGATTAGGATTAAAAGAAGCAAAAGAATTAGTTGAATCAGCACCGAAAGCAGTTAGAGAAGGTTTAACAAAAGAGGCAGCTGAAGACGCTAAAAAACAAATTGAAGCTGCTGGTGCTAAAGTAGAATTAAAATAATTAAGATTAGATAAATTGTTTTGAAACGAATAGTCATTTCAAAACAATTTAAAATTTATTTCAATATCAAGATTTATTTTTCTCGTAGAATATATTTTTTTCTTTTAATTTAGAAGGTTTGTATTTATTACGTTTTTAAGAAAGAGAGTCATTTTGACAAGATTCGTATAAAAGTTTGAATTCAATTATTTATTCGATTTTTAAAAATGAATTAATTGTTTCAAATTTCTACAAAATGTTGTATAATTGATAATAGTTGACAAATTAACTTGCCAAAAAGTGTTCTTGAAACTTTACTAGTTTTTCCATTGACAGAACTAAGGAAACTATGCTATTGTTAATTTTGTAAGTTTTGTTGATTTTATTCTTAATTTACCGCTAACTTTTATTTAATTTCAAGTTTCTAAGGATTAAATCTCGCGGAGTAGAGCAGCCTGGTAGCTCGTTGGGCTCATAACCCGAAGGTCAATGGTTCAAATCCATTCTCCGCTAGAAGTTTTGATAATTTTAATAAAAAAACTTTTTTTTTATTAAAATTATATAGTGAACGTTAAACATTTATAGAGTTTTACAGATGACATTAAATTTACAAACACCGTTTCCTACTTTTGGTGGAAGTACTGGAGGCTGGCTACGTGCAGCTGAAGTTGAAGAAAAATATGCTATTACTTGGACAAGCCCTAAGGAACAAATATTTGAAATGCCTACAGGTGGAGCAGCAATTATGCGCAATGGAGAAAATTTATTATATCTAGCGCGCAAAGAACAGTGCTTAGCATTAGGAACTCAATTACGTACGTTTAAAATAAATAACTATAAAATTTATCGAATTTTCCCAAGCGGTGAAGTTCAGTATTTACATCCAAAAGATGGAGTATTTCCTGAAAAAGTAAATCCAGGTAGAACTTCGGTAAATAGCCGTGATTTTTCAATTGGTAAAAATCCTAATCCGGCTTCAATCAAATTTAGTGGTTCAACTACATATGAAAGTTAGTTAAAAATTAAGATTAGTTTTGTAGCTAATCTTTTGGCGAGATGGCAGAGTTGGTCGATTGCGTCTGATTTGAAATCAGAAGAATCTTTGCGGGTTCCGTGGGTTCGAATCCCACTCTCGCCTTTTTAAATTTTCAAATACTTCGAATAGTTTCTTTTGCTTAACTGTGTTAAAATATTCAAAGAATTTTTTATGAATAAAGTGTATGATTGGTTTGAGGAACGACTAGAAGTTCAAGCAATTGCGGATGATATTACTAGTAAATACGTACCTCCTCACGTAAATATTTTCTATTGTTTTGGTGGTCTTGTTTTCACTTGCTTCTTAATTCAAGTAGCAACAGGTTTTGCTATGACTTTTTACTACCGACCAAGCGTTGTTGATGCTTTTGCTTCAGTTGAATATATTATGACAAGTGTCAACTTTGGATGGTTAATTCGTTCAGTTCATCGCTGGTCAGCTAGCATGATGGTATTAACGATGGTATTACATATTTTCCGTGTTTATTTAACAGGTGGATTTAAAAAACCACGCGAATTAACATGGGTTACAGGTGTAACATTAGCTGTAGTGACAGTATCATTCGGTGTAACAGGTTATTCATTACCATGGGATCAAGTAGGTTTCTGGGCATGTAAAATTGTAACAGGTGTTCCGGCTGCTGTTCCAATTGTTGGGGACCCTTTAGTTTTACTTTTACGTGGTGGCGAGAGTGTAGGTCAAGCAACATTAACTCGATTCTATAGTGCTCATACTTTTGTTTTACCTTTAGCTGCGGCTGTATTAATTTTAACGCATTTCTTAATGATTCGTAAACAAGGTATTTCAGGACCATTATAATTTCTTTATTTTTATAAACTATTAAAAATTTTTATTATGTCAGTAATTAAAAAACCAGATTTAACTGATCCAAAATTAAGAGCTAAATTAGCAAAAGGAATGGGTCACAATTACTACGGAGAGCCTGCATGGCCAAACGATATTTTATATATTTTCCCATTAACAATGTTAGGTGCACTTGCTTGCATTGTAGGATTATCAGTTTTAGCACCTACACAAATGGGTGAACCAGCAGATCCATTTAATACGCCATTAGAAATTTTACCAGAATGGTACTTTTTCCCAACGTTTAATTTATTACGTGTATTACCAAATAAATTATTAGGTGTTTTAGCTATGGCATCAGTTCCTTTAGGATTAATTACCGTGCCATTTATCGAAAATGTAAATAAATTCCAAAATCCATTCCGTCGTCCAATTGCAAGTTTAGCATTTATTGTTGGATTCCTTGCGGCTGTATGGTTAGGAATTGGAGCATGTTTACCAATTGATAAAGCGGTTTCTTTAGGATTCTGGTAATAAAATAAGATTCTTCGAATGATTCATTACATTTCTCGAAGTTGAATATCAATTGAAAAGATTCTTTATTTGAGCAATCTTTTCAATTGATATTTCTGCTATTTGCTTTTATTTTTTTTTTTTAATTATAAAACTTGTCTTCAGAAGAAGCGTAAAATTCTTTAAGATTTTGTATTTTAATAATTAGGATTTCTGATTAAGAAAATAAAATAAAAAATAGTTATTAAAGATTTAATAATAATTCATTTAATAATAATATCAAATATTATTATTAAATGAATTATTATTCATCACCTTGAACTTTTAGTAAAGCAAATCCTAGAGAAAGTCCAAATAAAGTCATTCCAAAGCAAACGGTTGCTGCTGTAACAATTTCTTGGTTTGCATATGGGAATATTGATCTAATTAATTCCATAATGATTTTAATTTTAAATGTTAATAATTTAGAAACCGTTTCTTGCCCAAACAGTTAAAGCTAATGAAAATGTAAACATTGTCATTAAGCAAGCCCATCCTAAACTTAAAATATCCATATGTCTTGTATTTTTAATTTATTTATGTTTTATAATCTAAAAGAAGTTTTCAAACCTTCTTTTAGATTATTTTGAATTCTTATTATACAATACCATTTGTCCAATCTACATCAACATTTTCAATAATTAAAGATGAATTATAGATTTGTAATATAATTAATAAAAATACTAAGAACGCAGCCATCACTACAGCCATAATTGGAGTTGTGCCCCAACCTGGTGCAACTTTACCATACTCAGCATTTAATGGGCGTAAAAGTTCACCTAATCTTGTTCGTAATGCCATAAAAATATTTATATTTCTAATAAATTAATTTTTCTACTATATGTTATATAATATAAAAATGTTAGTTTAGATAATTATATAACATGGAAACAGCAACTATTCTCGTAATTTTTGTATCAAGTTTACTTTTAGGAATTACCACATATTCTGTCTATACAGCTTTTGGACCAGCTGCAAAAAATTTGCGTGATCCATTTGAAGAACATGAGGATTAGAAAATAAAACCACTTTTTATGGTTTTATTTTCTAATGATTCGAGGTGTGTCTCTAAAAAATACGGCAAAGAAAATTACGATTAAAGTACCAATAAGTAAAAATGTATAAACTAACGCTTCCATTGTTTGATCCTATTTAAATATAAAAAACTTAAAAAAATGCTTGTATTTTATACAGCACCTTGTTTTTTCGTTGATTTATCACCAAGCTTTTGGAATGCACCAAATTCTACTTGTTCCGTAACCTCAGCACCGATACCAGTAAATACATCACGGAAGATTGTTCGACCGCCATGCCATAAATGACCGAAGAAGAAAAGTAAAGCAAAGTTAGCATGACCAAAAGTATACCAACCACGCGGACTACTTCTGAATACACCATCTGATTCTAAACTTGTTCTATCAAACTCAAAAACTTCTCCTAATTGAGCTTTACGAGCAAATTTCTTAACTGTTGGTGAATCTTTAAACGTTTGACCATTTAATTTACCACCGTAGAAATCTACTGTTACACCAACTTGTTCAATACTAAATTTTGATTCAGCACGACGGAATGGAATATCCGCACGAATAATACCATCCTTATCAACTAAAATTACTGGGAATGTTTCAAAGAAAGCAGGCATACGACGTACTGTTAACTCACGACCTTCTTTATCCCGGAAAATTGGATGTCCTAACCAAGCTTCAGCAATACCATCACCTTTGTTCATTGCACCAGCACGGAATAAACCACCTTTTGCTGGGTTATTACCAATGTAATCATAGAATGCTAGTTTATCTGGAATTCGTGACCATGCTTGACTTTCTGATAAGCCTTCACTTACTGATGCTTCAACTTGACGTTCAATTTCTTGTTGGAAATAACCGCTATCCCATTGATAACGAGTTGGACCAAATAATTCAATTGGAGTAGCTGCTGCACCATACCACATTGTACCTGATGTAACAAAAGCTGCAAAGAAAACAGCAGAAATACTGCTTGATAAAACAGTTTCAATATTACCCATTCTTAATGCTCGGTATAATCTTTGTGGTGGTCTTACTGTTAAGTGGAACACACCTGCTAGAATACCAAAAAGACCAGCAGCAATATGATGAGCTGCAATACCACCAGGATTAAATGGATTAAATCCATCTGCACCCCATGATGGTGCTACAGGTTGTACTTTTCCTGCAATTCCATATGCATCTGAAACCCAAATACCAGGTCCAAATAAACCTGTTACGTGGAAAGCACCAAATCCAAAGCATAATAAACCTGATAATAATAAATGAATACCAAAGATTTTTGGTAAATCTAAAGCAGGTTCACCTGTGCGTGGATCACGGAATAATTCTAAGTCCCAGTATACCCAATGCCAGATAGCAGCTAAGAAACACATACCTGATAAAACAATATGTGATAAAGCTACACCTTCATAACTCCAAAGACCAGGATTTGATACACTTTCACCAGTGATACTCCATCCGCCCCATGAGTCAGTGATTCCTAATCGAGTCATAAAAGGCATAACAAACATACCTTGTCGCCACATTGGATTTAAAACTGGATCTGATGGATCAAATACAGCTAATTCATATAATCCCATTGAACCAGCCCAACCTGCAACTAATGCTGTGTGCATTAAGTGTACAGCAATTAATCTTCCAGGATCATTTAAGACAACAGTGTGAACACGATACCATGGTAATGCCATAGTAAAAGATTCCTCAATATAAATAATGGTTTTTGACTTTCTTACAACTAAACTACATAAAAGTTAGCTAATATACTATTATAAGCCAATATGAAAAAAATTAAGATAAAAAATTTACAAAGTACTTCCATAGTAATCTATTAAATAAATTTTTTAGATCATTTTGTATTAAAAGACTTATGCATGCTGAAATTAGAACTGTTAGAAGAGCTTAAACAATTTACCGTCAGGTTGAACAGACTAAAAATTGTTTCCGATCTTTTCCTTTTCAATTATTTTTTAAAAGAAGACAGATTTAGATTCTATAAGAAATAAAACTTCGAATTCAACTTTCCATAGAATCTTCAGCAAAATTTAGAATTGTACTTGCTAAAATTTAGAATATACAATAAGCTTGAAGAAACAAATATTTTCATTGAATTTACACAAATTGACATTTAGTTATTAATAAATTTTTATGGCAAAAAAAAGTATGATTGAACGCGAGAAAAAGCGAATTAAATTACAAAAAAAATATGCTTTAAAGCGTTCTAGTTTATTAAATAAATATAGAAATGAAAAAAGTTTTAGTATCAAACTAGAACTACATTCAGAAATACAAAAATTACCTCGCAATAGTGCAAAAACACGAATTCGTAATCGTTGTTGGAAAACAGGCCGTCCTAGAGGTGTTTTCCGAGATTTTGGGTTATCACGTCATGTAGTACGAGAGATGGCACATCAATGTTTATTACCAGGTGTGACAAAATCTAGTTGGTAATAAAAACTTATTTTAAATTAAATCCAATGATTTTGAAAATTTAGTCTACAATTATATACAGAAAGTTAAAATATTTATCGAATACTTTTATTACAATTTAATTTATAGAATTCTTTAAAATTTAAACAAATTTAATTTAGAATAAGGAGTTTCAAATGATTTACGATTCACAAGTATATACTGCATTATGTATTAGTTTATTAGCTGCAATTTTAGCAATTCGATTAGGTTCAACACTTTACGAATAAAAAATTTGGGATAAGTAAGTCTTAAAAAAAACTGTTTATATGAACAACTCATAATAAGCTATGGTAACGGAAAAATTAAAAAAATTTAGTACACCGGTCTTTCCTTTCACTGCAATTGTTGGGCAGGAAGAAATGAAATTAGCATTACAGTTAAATGTAATTGACCCAAAAATTGGTGGTGTAATGATTATGGGCGATCGAGGGACTGGTAAATCAACAACAATTCGTGCAATTGCTGATTTACTTCCTGAGATTGAGGTAGTGAAAGATGATCCTTTTAACTCAGATAAGTCAGATTTAGATCTAATGGGAAATGAAGTTCGAGAGGCAATTCAAAATAATAAACCACTTGAAACAGAATTTATAAAGATCCCTATGGTTGATTTGCCATTAGGAGCAACTGAAGATCGTGTATGTGGAACTATCGATA
>JACCDO010254669.1_pt1 | contig 11255 bp, 11 predicted proteins | sample 7446101 | NCBI WGS metagenome assembly JACCDO01 (sample SAMN15323440, study PRJNA562643) | freshwater metagenome | isolation source: river surface water | place: USA:Blue River Watershed | collected 2017-08-16
GCTTGATGCCTGTGTAACGCCTGTCGAGTGGTCTTGATGCTTGTTCTGTTGTTTGTAATGCTAACTTTGCTTCTATCAAAATTAAGTGGTTGCAATGCGTACTCGGTCACAAGGATAAATAATAGAAGAGCATTCTCATCTATTTCTAGTAGTTTAAAAAAAAACGAGGAAGTTGTAAAGGAATACCTTGTTGACGACTGGCGGCACGCCAATGTATTCAAATACGATACTTCCTTGTATCCATTCAATGAAGCGGTAAAAGAAATTCTCTCTCATTATATTGGCAAGCCATTAACAGTTCCTTTGAGTCAACTTCATACGGTTGACGGCTTCAACACTTACATTACGACTATGAGTGGTGCTCGATTGAATATATTACAGGATATGTGGAACAAAGAAAGAGATCGCAAAGAAGCAGATTTGTTTTGCAAATTTGATGAAATTTATACCAAATTCATATCAAACGTAATTGCACCATCACTAAAAGGTGGTCGAATAGTTTTTCAACGTGCTCCATCATTGCGTGTGCAAGTACCTTCCACATCATGTTTAGGATCACTCCATTGTGACTTGGACTACCATCACCAACCATCAGAGTTAAACTATTGGTTAATATTAAGCGATAAATCATATGACGGTGCGTCATTACATGTTGAGGTATTAAATGCTTACTTACTCACACATTGTTACTCAATCATTAAGTCACTCACTCACTATTATTCCCTTCAAGTCATACCCTAATAAAGGAGACTTTAAACCTATTGAAATAAACTATGGTGAATGCTTTAGTTTTTATGGCAATCGATGCCGCCATCAAACAGTACCAAACCTAACTAATACCACACGCGTCTCGCTTGATTTCAGAGTCTTGAGTGATATGACAGGAGGACACGACCCAACATTTCATGCAGGTATTCGACGAGGAGCAAAAGCAAAATTTCAGAGAAAGTTTGATATTGGTGGTTTCTATGGCGAAATAAATACACCTTATTTATAAAATACAAGTTACAACATAAGTGACAGAACCGGTGGCTACACCACGCTAAAGGAGTTGTATATATTGTCTACTGTGTCTCGAATGTCCTCATTATCCTTGTATAGTTTGTCTTTTACTTGTACAGTAAATACTATTAATTGTTTATCTCGCACAAATGATTTAACAAAGTATATGTTATTACCATGTGAAGACTGCACGGTATATTGGATGTTGTAAACGGGTACATCACTATACAATGACTCGGTTGCACTCAATAATTGACAGTTACTAACACCATCTTTAGATAATTCTAAATCAACAACTTTTTGTCCTAATTTCTCAGGCGTTGTAAATTCGCGTATGTTGTTTATTTTTCTTATTCTATCTATTGTAACACCAGTATTTAGTCCTTTTAATTCATCAGATAAAAAAAAGTATTCTTTGTCATGTGTTTTCACTAATTTTGGCGATTCCTTCATAGATAATGGATGGTTGAATCGTACCAAGTTGTCTTTATCAGTGAATGTAGCTGAAACGGTATCTATAGCAGCATTTACAGGATATGTAACTCCATTATACAACGAACATATCGTAAAAGAGATTGCTAATAGCCTCTTAGACCCAAGCAGTGCCTGTTGACCTAATTTAGAACCAAAATGGTTCTTGGGAAGCGTGGGCAACTGCCATGCATCAAGATTTGTTCCAAAGTAACAAACAATAAGAAATAAAAGGAAACCTTTCATCTCTGAGGCTTTTACTTTTTTCGGGAAAACTCGTCATCGGAAAATAGGGCCGGTGTGAAATCCACACCTCTGACAGAAGAATGAAAAGAAAAAGGAATTGATGAGATACGTAGCACCATGAAGCCATTTCTTCAGCTCAATGCTATCTTTATTTTCCTAAATTAATCAAATTTAAAATGAAAATTCAGAGTACCGGCAGGTCCTTTTACAAGGCTTTAGGCTTCAAAGAGTCTACCACTTTACAACAATTTCGTCACGAGATTGGTGGTACTGGATGCCACATGGAGCAAATTGTATGAGAATACCGATAAATGTCTTTGTTTGAGATACTTAAAACTCCTTCACCGCATAAACATGCAAACAGTGTAAGCACTGGTCGTACTACATCGTCGAGTGCAAAAAAAGCTCAAAGTAACATCAAGACTCTTGTCCAAGCATTTGGGAAGCATGTAGTGTGCTGGATAAATGATACTAAGCACATATTGGATACCATAACAGCTCTATTATCGCTGTACAACACCGCGAGATCCATCCATCGAAGTCTAAGTAACATGGAAAATATTAGAAGTAATGATATATTCAATAAATTTCCTGATTTAAAGTCTAAGTTACTTGGATCTCTTGCAGTAGATATAGAAAATACTATTTATTATATAAAAGTATACTTGAAAGGTATAAGTGATTTAATCGCAGCGATGAGAAGTACGGTTAGTGATGGTATGAATCTTATTACCGATGAGTTACCTACTAACATACAAGAAAAAAATGATATTTTTTCTATTGATCATATACTTACAATGCAAACAATTCACTCCCAAATTGAACTTGAATATAGTAAATATTGTCGTTTATTCGACAATGTTACTCGTGTTCACGCGATGAATAATGACTTGGATAGTAATGATGTCGACACGCATATTATAGAGGAAGAGCTGTCAATGTTACTGCTACTGCAGCAAGCACTACTAGCTGGGGCTATTCAAGACGATGAAAGAGGAGCTCCTTCTAACGATGATAATACATTCTTAAATAAATCAAACATACAAATATTTCTAATAACCAACAACGCAATGCCAGACCATGAGTAATTGTACAAATGTGTATAATGTGAACTCCTACATTAATCCACCAACTCCTTCTCTATTAGTAGTGCGCACTCACCAACGGTAAGCTTCTTCTTCAACAACGCCGTGCTTATATCCTCTAATAAATCATTATACAGTTTTATCAAGGTCTCGGCTTCATAGTATGCCCATTGCAACAATGCTTGCCTGTCTTCTGCCTTTGCTGGTACTGGGTAGTAGATAATCTTATCCGTTGCAGAGCTGTCGGTCTCATTACTTACCTTTTTCCTCTGTTCCTCTTGTATATCACTAAGCACAGATAGCAGTCTACTACCAGCTCTGGGATCGGATACTATCGTTTTCCCACCATACTTCAATGCCTCGGCAGCCACTGGGGTGTATAGCCATACCAATAGTCTCCCTAAGTTCAAAGCTATCTCTTCCTTATCATTGTTTATACTACTTGTTAATTGAAAACTCTCATTCTCACCAGTTATATCCTTCGTCTCTTCAACAACAGCTGCGTCACTCGATGGTAACAACTTCCCTGGTTTAAAAAAGGCATCAAATATGTTATTACTAGCAGTACTAGCACTTTTAGCAGCCTTTTTCTTCAATATTATTGCTCTTGGTTGTTTAAATGCATCTAAAGCAGCGGGATTGTCGCGCAGTAACTTGAGTGCTTCAACTACCTCTGGTTGATAACAAAAGCATGGTAACCCTAGTAAATAACCAGATAACAATGTACTACTATCACAGAATGCTTCTCTTTCACTATCTCGCAATGCAAGTCGATCAAAACCTCCCAATACGTTCTGAAACCATGCACCTTTATTGATAGATAAATCATAAAATCCTACTAGTGCACCTGCACATCCAAGTAATGTGGCCCATGGATGCACGTCAGAGTCAAAGCGACCTATTATCTCTAACAATACCCACAATGCTGAGAATGAGGTAACTGCGCCAAAGCTGATGATTTGTACATCGCGGTCATCTTGTGGGATTTTATTTGATGACATAAATCTAGTGTTTGTAGCTGAATACAATGGTGATGTTAATTGACTTACTGATAATCCAAATGCTTTTAGTGTCCCACCTGCTTTGCCTAATTGTAAAGTTTTACCTAATCGTGAGCTACTACTGAAACTAGCCGCTGCATCAATCATATACCTAATTGTACGCTTGTTCGGTGGCAATGATTTGGTAATCATTTCAGTACATAGATTCTCGATCATATCCATGAGAGTATTATTCTTTGCTAGTGTACTATCCTTTATTGTACTAGCATATGACTGTATAAGGAATGTGTATTTGTCAGCAGCTGGCATGGTTTCTACTAATTGGGTTAATAATGGACCAACATTAGTTGGAGCATTTGGACGGGTTATACTGAAAGAATCACTATTGTTTGATGGAGATATCACCATGTCACTGGTGCTATTAACAAGGATGTTGCTATTACTACTACTACTACTACTACTAGTACTAGCCATCGCTGCATTACTTTCGCTGTCAATTGACGCACGATGAGCAAATGAAATCTTTGTTCTACCATAATACACTCGATTGTATCCCACAACAAATGGAATCAAGACAAAAATGCAAAGGTAGTACATTGCGACCTAAAAACACTACTTACTTACTCACTTGAACTCTTGATGGCCTTGATGATGATGTGTCTTTTAAAATCCCATCGGGGCCTCTCGACGACACCTACTGGAGTCCCTACATAAGTAGACGTTACTCGGTATCAACTCTCAGATGTTATCCACGGGATGAGAAGCAGGCGAGAGCGCTACTACCACACATATTTCATTACTTTTTTATACAGATTAAATGCTACATTACTAGGTATATATGCCACTTCATTGATGAATAGTGGGTAGAATGGCTGTGTATTACTGTCAAACTTGCTCTCCTCGATGACAAGAGGTAGCTCACTGGTTCCATCAATAGAAATAAATGCCGCATCTTGATGGTGTAATACTTTCCAATCTTCGACGTTAGGATGCACAGCATATTTCTTACCGTCCTCGGTGTTACTAGGAAATGAAACCCTTGAATGAAACTGATAGACATCAATAGGCATCATTGGAGTGGATACTAAGCTATTACAATACACTATTTGTTTACCAAAAACACTCTCTACTGGTGCATGAGTCGCCTTAAGACGTTGGTTTTCTTTGTCCAAGTACTGCATCATTTCAGTGACTAATTTACGGGTTCTAACAAGCAGTGGATATGATATCAACCCATGCATGACGGGACCTACTTCAACTGCTATTCCATAAGGCGAAATAGAGTCAATACTCCAACTATTAGCTTTACTTCCTTCTGTACAAGTAATTTTCACATCACGATACTCTTCCATGTCTTGTATATGCTTTGCTAGTCGAAATGCGATCACATCTTGATCCCCACTAACCATAAGAACTATTCCCGTATTTGCAGTAGAAGAGTGTAAATCAATAATAAAATCAGCACCAACAGGTTGATTAATACTATTCTTTAAACCTAACAATTTATTCAATTTTACTGCAATTTCCTTCTCGGTACTCACTCCTTCGTCATCCATTGCAGCTGCAGTGAACTGCCTATTCAAATCGGCATCTACATATCTAACATTCTTCTCTATTGCATCACTATTCGACTGCACAATCCTGGTTTTAAAGGATGAACACTTGAATGGATCACCAGATTTAGCCCATTCATTCGTGAGTTCTACACCAATTCGTTCATTGCCGTGAGTACCACCAAGTACTGCAACATTTTCTAGTATTCTTTCACCTAGGATGAAGAGCATGATATACAACTCAATCTGCACTGTACCACCACCTTCTATAGGCAACGGAAATCTTTTCACTGAGTGCGTAAGAAAACCATTTTTACTATAAAATTTTGCAGCTAAGGGATTTGCAGTAACTAAAGAGATGCGAATATTTCCTGTTTTTTTAGCAAATTCTAAAAGGGTTTTTACTAGAGAAGATCCTATCCCATTAGATCGAATTGTAGGATCAACTGCCATGCGAACTAGTTCACAATCATCACAAGTAACTCGTTTCAATGCTATGCATCCGATTACTATAAATAAGTGAGTTAATAAAAGTGCAGGAGTGATAGTAAGTGAGTAAGTACCTGCATCATCATCGTTTACAGCAACCCAAAAATGATTTTCAGGTTTACTTAAAAATATTTGAGTAAACTTATCATCTACTAACTCATCTTGAATTGCCTTTTCAGCATTTCCTTCCATTTGTGGTCGCATGCTTTCATGAGTGTGAGGAAGCATGGCCAAAAATGATTCTTTTATTAAATATTGAATACGATTTAAATCATTTGTCACAGCACTTCGTATACGAATTGATGCCGACATATTTAGTACTAGAACGATAACAAGGATGGTGATGCCAATATGCATCTACTTGCCTTCACGCAAAGCTTTCACCTTTTCTTTTTCACGTTGATCTATCGCGTCTTGTACTGCTTCTGGTTTATCAACGTCAAACACGTTATGACCAGCCTTTTTAGAACGAAATGCGTAAAATGTTACAGTACAGAAACCTAAACTAGCCGACACGCCCAAAAACACTTGTTGTGATTGACTCAACCTGCTAAACATCAATCTTTGTAGAATTCCAAGAAGCTCTTCTTCTTTTTTGTTTTCTGGGATTCTGACCAAGGTCCAGCTTGTTTTCTAAAAAAATTCTTCTGACAAAAATTTTGAAAAACGAAATGAGTCTATTATCGCTGGTTGTTGTGTTGCTTGTTTGCTCAAGTAGTATCTTCTTAGCTGTTAAAGCAGCTGATCGCCATGAAAATTGTGATTTCTGGGCAAGATCTGGTGAATGTGAGGCAAATCCTGATTACATGTTAGATTATTGCGCAGAAGCTTGCAGTCGTCATACTATAACAGAGCATACAACTTACGACTCATTTTATGACGTTATTGAACATGATACGAACGGTAATGAGATTCGCTTCTCTGAGTTTGAAGGGAAAGTGGTATATGTTGTAAATACTGCAAGTTATTGTGGTTACACAGCACAAAATTTTGAGTTATTAAATAAATTAAGTAGATACCAAGACGATGGACTTGTCTTGATTATTGCACCATGTAATCAATTTGGTAATCAAGAACCAGGTACAGCAGAAGCAATTCAAGAGTTTGCAACAACTAAAGGATATAATGGTATCATACTATCCAAGGGAGATGTGAACGGACACAACACTCGACCTTTATTCCGCTACTTAAAATATATAACAGGTAAAGATAAAATAAATTGGAATTTTGATGGTAAATTTATTATAGATAAGAAAGGTGAAGCAATGGCTGTTGATGAGCATACCGATGTGGAGTCATTGATAACTCAATTGCTTGGTCCAAGTGAATTATAATTTACAAATTAACAATATGCACAAATGTTTATAATAATTACAATCCTATGTCTAAGTCATTGATATTACTTAATCGACCACTATGAGCGACTCCATTCTCAGATATTATACAATATTCAAACTCATAATTTGCGAGCGTTTCATCTTTTAAAACAGCATCAACAACCTTCTTAATCATTTCTTTAACTCTTGTGATTGCACTGTTCTCCACTTGAATCAACTGTCGTAACTCATCTTTCCGTTTTGGAGAAACTCCTAATGCGACGAAAGAGGAGTCAGAAATAATACCATTATTTGCAATAAGTAATAATTTAGCTTGTTTTAATTTAGCTGAATAGCTTGATACTATCATAGAAGTTGCTAATGGACGGGATATTTTATCATTATCATCTTCATCTTGAGGATACATTCCTCTTGTTACATAAGTTGATATTTTATTTGATAAACCATCACATGTCAAAGAACCTTCACCATAAGTTAACTTATATGATTGTGTCAATCTATTCGTATGACTCCTTACATAATCACAATCCGCTGTCATTCCCGTTACTGCAGTTGCCATATAGTTATCATATGTATCAATATTAAATCGTGGTTTTATTGATAATGGAGAAACTGGTACCGAGAATGAGACAATAACTGCCGTATTGTTCACTACGAATCCAATCAAAGGCGAGCTTCTTTCAACTGCTTTCGCTGCGTATGAATACTGTGCAATATCACCATTTGAAGTGTAATCATGAAGTGATAAATCATCATTATCCCTCTTACCAGCACGCAACCAAAGTCCTGCGTGCTGTGATGGCGATACAAGTAACAAATACACAAAACTTAAAAGACACAATAGCAACATAAGTAACTGCGCGAGCGACCAAGTGAAAGTTGAAGACAAACTCCCTTTCTACTTCTTTTACTTCGCACTCTTATTCTTATTAGTAGGTATTTTCCAAAAATTTGTAATTTGATAATCAAATTTTGATTCCGGCCATTCCAAGCCATGAGACAACATGAGACCAATTCAATAATAATATAGAATAAATAGTCACAATAATTTCGCTTCAAATATTATAGTTACTAATACAAAAGTTTTAGGTACTATTTAATAAAAAATTTGAATATAATTTTGTGAAATTAAAACTTTTTCCACATTTCATTTATCCGTTAAAAGTTAATTATTAAGTTAATAACTATTCAATACAAATTACTTACTTATTTACGCCGTATAACTGTTTTATTTTCTTTTTTTCCAAACAAAAACCCTGACCTCATACCGGTCCTGATGTTAGCAGTTACTGTTGGGAGTAGAGAAGGAAATACTCCGGAAGGCATCAGATACTAGGCGATTGTGAGTCACGTAATTACCAGCGAGTAATTTTGTGATCTAGTGGTGAATACGTGTCATATCAGTGAGTTTGTGTATCGTAATATTCACAATACAACTTGATATATCATAGTATTTCTTGCTGCATCATTACTTGTCTGACAGTTCGTAACTCTTAACAGATAGATATCTAGAACCAAGCAATTCCTTCTAAGCATACATCTTTCTCTGTTATATTGAATAGAACATGAGAAAATATCGTTTAGTAGCAAAGAAAGGTGAAGGTACATTCAGTGAAGTATTGAAAGCACAAAATGTTAAAGATGGTCGTTATCATGCCATAAAATGTATGAAAAATAGGTTTGAATCAATTGATCAAGTAAATAATCTGCGAGAGATTCAAGCATTACGCCGATTATCACCACATGAACATATTATATCACTTGAAGAGGTTTTATATGATCAACCAACTGGTAGATTAGCATTAGTATTTGAGTTAATGGATGCTAATTTATATGAACTTATTCGAGGACGTCGTCATTATTTGAATCCACAATTAATAAAATCATATATGTGGCAATTATTAAAATCATTAGATCATATGCATAAAAAAGGAATATTTCATCGTGATATTAAACCTGAAAATATACTTATAGAAAGTAGTTCAGATGTTGGTAGGGGATTAAAATTAGCTGATTTTGGATCGTGTAGAGGGATTTATTCCAAGCAACCATACACGGAGTACATATCCACTAGGTACTTACTTACCTGCTCACTCATTCTTACTCATTCACTTACCTACTCACTCTTACTCACCTACTCACTCACTCTTACTTACTTACTCACGCAGATGGTATCGTGCACCAGAATGTTTATTAACAGATGGTTACTATGGTCCTGAAATGGATTTATGGGGTGCTGGATGTGTTATGTTTGAAATTACTTCATTATATCCGTTATTTCCTGGTTCAAATGAAACAGATCAAATAACAAGAATACATAAAGTATTAGGTACACCAAGTGCTGAAGTCTTACAAAAATTCAAATCAAAAGGAGCAAATCATATTTCATTTGATTTTCCTATGTATAAAGGTGTAGGTTTTCCTCAACTAATCCCTCATGCATCAGCAGATGCTATTGATTTATTAGTAAAATTATTAAAATATGATGCGGCAGAACGTATTACAGCACGGGAAGCTATGAGACATGCATATTTCCGTGATATAAGAGAAAGTGAAGTAAAGAAAATGACAAATGGATCAATAAATGGTATAGATGGGGTGAAAAATGAAGTAAATAGTAGTGCAAGGTACTTACTCACTCCTACTCACTCACCTACTCACTCTCACTCACTCACTCACTCCTACTCACCATTATACTCACTCACTCCTACTCACCATTATACTCACTCACTCACTTTAGTGTTGTTAGTACCCAGTCGAAAGCCAACGGCAGTAATATACCCGGTGGTAAGCAACAACTTGCACAACAAGGACAAGGCAAGGGATTACCTACTATTAACGGTCAAGGATCAAGTATGAATTTAGATCAACAAACAAGTAAACCAGGTGGTTACTCTGCAACAGATGTGTATCAGCATCAACCAGTTGTTATCAAACCATCGCAGACTATTAAAACAAATAATTATCAAGGTGGTATGAGTGTATCAGGATATCAGACAGGTGTTGGTGCAGGTGCAGGTGTGTCATCATTACCACCTATTGGGGTTGGTAATGCAGTTGCAGGTAATAATCCCGTTATGAAAGGACAATTATATTCACAAAATCAGAATCCAAATTCAGATCCAAAAGCGGGATTAAGAGCATATCAACCATCAAATCAACAAAAGAAAAGGAAAAAATACAGAAGTGGAATCAACTATGGTCAGCAGCAGCAGCAACAACAACAACAGCAGCAGCAGCAACAACAGCAGAGGTCGGGACAGAACACCGAGCAGGTTATGAAAGCCTACGGGATAAGTCAGAAGGCTATTGGAGGTGACAAGGTACCACAGCAGCAGCAGCAACAACAGCAAGGTAATCCCATGTCGGGACCGAATGCTAACACTTATAATAGTCACCCAAACCGGCATTATGTGGTGCAGCAGCAAGGGAAGAAGAACTAAGGACGCGATATTTATGTATAAAGTTTACTAGATAATTACATATTACTTCAATATACACAGCTTCTTACTCTTACTCACTTACTCACTGAGTAACTCACTCACTGAGTACCTCACTCACTCCTACTCACTCATTCACTCTTACTCACTCACTCACACACTCCTACTCACTCATTCACTCTTACTCACTCACTCACACACTCACACACTCCTACTCACTCACTCACTTGAAGACCTGTTGCGCAACAAATGATAGGTATGTAGAGTATCCGTGCTTGGACGCATAGTCTGTCGCCGTGAAACCTCGTTGATCTTTGACATTCCTGTTGCATCCATAAGCAAGTAATATCGACGTCAAATCAAGGAAACCTTTTCTTGCTGCAACCATCAAGGGCGTGACGCCGTGGTCGTCGGGGTAGTCTGCGAGTGCGGGATCATTCAAGTAACTAAGTAATAGCTTCACGACCTCTTTATTACCTATAAGAGTGAGTAGGAGTGAGTGAGTAGGAGTGAGTGAGTAGGAGTGAGTGAGTGAGTGAGTGAGTGAGTGAGTAAGTAGGTGAGTGGGTGAGTGAGTATGAGTGAGTGCGTGCGTGCGTGAGTGAGTGAGTGAGTGAGTGAGTGAGTAGGA
>JACCDO011498496.1_pt1 | contig 11255 bp, 10 predicted proteins | sample 7446101 | NCBI WGS metagenome assembly JACCDO01 (sample SAMN15323440, study PRJNA562643) | freshwater metagenome | isolation source: river surface water | place: USA:Blue River Watershed | collected 2017-08-16
AACCGAGTTTGTCGAATCTACCGGCGAACTGGATACTGAATTCATGGATAACCTGGACGCAGGTTTCATGGCGGGCTCTGTGGGTTCGGTCGATGCGCTTGCGCTTTCTGACGACGAAAACACTTTATACATAGGCGGACGACTGCAAAAAAGTGGTACCGATTATTCTTGGGCAAAAATATCAAACCTCGGCGTGTTTGATACGGAGTTTCCGTATTCTTCGGTGAATGATTCTGTTTATGGTTTGCATGTTGATGGCGACAATGTGTGGGCTGTTGGAGCCTTTAATTTGTTTTCTTCCACAACAGCAAAAGGAATTTTAAAATGGAATTCCTTGTTTGTATCTTTGGACTCAACGTTTGTGGCAAGCCTGGGAACAGGCTTTAGTAACTCGGGATCAAACCCCACAATCACAGAAATTCTTAAAGACTCTCAGGGAAATTATTTGGTGGCCGGACAGTTTACAACACTAGGAGCAAGTCCAGTGGTGGGACTTGCAAGGTTAAGCAGTGATGGATTGGCGCAGAGTTCTTTTAACAGTTATTTTGCAAGCGGTATTGGTGGCGGATCTGTAGACTCAATGATTGAACTTCAAGACGGACGATATGTTTTGGGGGGCAGTTTTACTTCCTACGCTGGAAACTCGGTTGGTCGAATTATGGCCATGAGCCAAGCTGGAGTTTGGGATACTCAAATGAGAACAGCTTTTGGCAGCGGATTTAATTCTAATGTGTTGGCGATTGCGCAGGATGATTCTCAAAAAATATGGACTGGCGGATCTTTTGATAGGTGGAATTCTAATTTGTACGGACCCTTAGTGGTGTTTGATGTTGAAGGAAACAAAGTTGCAGATTTTCCTGTGGGTGTGGATACAGCTTTGGCTTGGTCGGGGCAGGTGAGATCAATGGCGCTCCAGCCAAATTCCAAAATGCTAGTGGGCGGAATGCTGACTCGCGTGAATTCTGTAGCGGTTACGGGCGGAGGATTGATTCGGGTCGACACCGAAACGGGCGCAATAGACGAGGCTCTGAGTGTGGCTCTGGGGAGTGGGTTTTCGGGAGGATCCGTGAGAGCTGTTTTGTTGGATTCTAGTGGAAAAATTTATGTAGCCGGTGATTTTACTTCGTTCAACGGACGTACGGTGCCTGGTTTGGTGAAATTCAAATAAAGGAAAATCAGAATGATCGAATTCAAACACCTTCGAAAAGAATTTAATGTTCCTCAGAAACAACCGGGACTTTGGGGTTCTTTAAAGTCACTTGTGAATCCACAATTCACAACTAAAAGAGCGCTCAACGATGTGAGTTGTAAAATTGGTGCCGGAGAAATTGTGGGACTGGTGGGAGCTAATGGCGCAGGAAAAACCACTTTGGTTAAAATACTTTCGGGCATTGTGGTTCCGAGTGCGGGAGACGTGAATGTTTTGGGGTTTAACCCCTGGGATAGACAAGATGAATTCAAGCGCCAGATTGCTTTAATATTGGGGCAAAAAGCACAGTTGTGGTGGGATTTGCCGGCACTCGATTGCTTTGATTTGTTGCGCGAAATATATGACGTCGACAAAACTGAATTTAAAAAAAATCTCAAAGTCTTAGTAGAAATGTTGGGCGTTGGAGATCATCTAACGACACAAATCAGGCGTTTAAGTTTGGGTGAAAGAATGAAAATGGAGCTCATAGCCGCTTTGCTGCACAAGCCCCGAGTTGTGTTTTTGGATGAGCCCACAATTGGATTAGATTTTACTTCGCAAAAAGCGATACGAAAATTTTTGTTGGAATACTCGAAAGAACATAAGCCGGCCATGATATTGACCTCGCATTATATCGAAGACATAAAATCTTTGTGCGAAAGAGTTGTGGTGATGCGTTCGGGGCAATTTGTATACGACGGACTGCTAAGCGATGTTTCCGTAGGCTTTGAGAAGAAAAGGGTTATTAAAGTTCGATACAAGTCAGATTCTATGAGTCAGTTGCGAGGACCCTTGTTTGAAAAAACGGGAGTCAGAATTCTCGAGAGTTCCAGCGACGAAATTAAAGTCGAATCCACAGCAGAAAACATCAAAGATGTTGTGCGACAAATGTTTGAGCAATTCGATGTATTAGATGTGGCCATCGAAGACGAAGATATTGCTCAGTCCATTGAATCGATAATGCGAAATCAGAAAAGTCATTTGTCATGAACTGGTGGTTAAGTGTTGTTTCCAATGAGTTCAAAAAAGTCTTCATGTACAAGGCTTTGTTTTGGTTTGATTTCTTTATATCCACAACGGCTCATGTGTTTATTTCGTATTTGCTTTGGGATGCCATATTTGAATCGCAGAGTGCTACAGAAATAAAAGGTTATACTCTTAGGGGACTGGTGTTTTATTATTTGGCGGCAACGCTTGTAGAGAAAATTAATCAAGGCGCCGGTTGGAAAGCTGGGGCCTCTATAGAAATTTATGATGGTGGCCTGACAAGGTATCTCTTGTATCCGGTGAATTTTGTAAGATACAAATCAGCAAGTCATTTTGCTCACTATCTGATGAACATCATTAAAGCATTGGTAGGGTTTGGCGTGTTTGCGATATTTTTTGGAATGCCAGCCGAGGTGCGTCTGAGTTTTGAATCTGTTTTTATGGCCCTACTTTTTACGGCGCTGAGTTCGTATTTGTATTTGCTAATCACTTTGCTTGTCGATTTTGTGGCTTTTTGGGCTGACAATGTTTGGAGCTTGCAGGTGATGATAAAATTTATTTCGCAGCTTTTGGGTGGGAGTTTAATTCCGATAGTGATGTTTCCGCAGTCTTGGCAGGAGATATTGGTTTATTTGCCGTTTGTGAGTTTTTTTTCGAATCCCGTAAGAGCGCTTATGGGGCAAATGACTTGGGCCGAAGTTCCTTTTGCTGTGGGAGTTAGTTTGTTTTGGATTGGAGTTGTGCACCTGTTGATGACCTGGGTGTGGAATCGTGGATTGCGAAATTATTCGGGTGTTGGAGTTTAGATGCGATACCTTAGGTTGTTTTTAAATTGTGTTTTGTTTTCGATTAAAAAATCTATGGTCTTTAGGTTGGATTTCTTTTTTCGAATTATCATGGATGTTTTGTTTTTTGTGCAAGCGATGTTGTTTTATTATTTTCTTTTTCAAACAACAGACTCGATAGGGGGTTGGAACAAAGACCAGGCCTTGATATTTGTTGCGGGGTTTTGCGTGGTAGATGCCTTGCAGATGACTTTTTTTTCGAACAATGTGTGGTGGCTGCCGGTTGCGATTAACAAAGGTGAGTTGGATTACTATTTGGTGCGGCCTGTGAATTCTTTATTTTTTTTGAGTTTTCGAGAGTTCGCAACAAACTCCTTTGTGAATTTTTTGATTTCAATGGGTCTTTTGTATTGGGCCATAGATAGGTATCCGGTGCCGATTTCGGCGTGGCAGGTCGTGTTGTATGTGGCTTTGCTATTTAATGGAGCTTTTTTGCATTATATTTTGCACACACTAACAGTGTTGCCCGTGTTTTGGATTCAGAGTTCTAGGGGTTTTGAGGATATTTATTGGTCGCTGAATAGGGCCATGGAGAGGCCCGATAGAATATTTAAAGGTTGGACATGGCGATTGTTTACAATGTTTTTGCCCTTTAGTTTGATGGCGTCTGTGCCAGCCCGCTTAGTTTTGGAAGAGTTTAAGATAGAGTATTTGTTTTTGGTTTTGGGGGTGACAGCAGTGTTTTGGGGGCTTTTGGTTTTTGTTTGGAATAGGGGGCTGAGGGTTTACGGATCGGCGTCGAGTTAAAAAAGGCTCGAAATCTTTGACAGAAAAATTATTGTCGGCGCTAAATTTGAATTGTAGGATTAAAAAAGTCAATTAAGGCCAAGGTAGCACAGTGGTAGTGCACCGCTTTCGTAAAGCGGGGGTCGTGAGTTCAATCCTCATCCTTGGCTCCATATCAGAAAAAGGTGCCAGCCCCTTTTGGGGGGTAAAAGGGTCGGGCCGATTTTTTTGGGTTAAAAATAATTCACTAAATTCAGATAGATAATTTTTTAGATTCTCTACAACAATCCCGTTACGCGCCGCCGGTGCACGAAAGGGTCGGACACCTGTGCCCCCTGTGCCCGCCTGCAAAAGTGGGTAAGTCCATACATGATCATAATGTGGCGATGACGACTCCGTTTCAAAACTACTTCTGTTTCACAAGTGACTTTACCTGTACTCGCGCTCCGGGCCTGATTCCCTGCTCTGGATTGTTCCATCTCACTACCTTAGCCCAGCTGTAAGTAGGCTGAAGATCATAAATTTCGATCTCGGCAACTGATTCGTTTTCGGGACGTGATGCTATGAACTCACTCTTACAAGGCTCGCCTCGCCAATAGTGAGTGCGGTTTTGCACTAGAAACTGATCTCCCACCGCGATACCTGCATCAAAACCCGCATTGATTGCAATAAATTCTCCATCGGAGACTATGACTGGGGCTTCCCACTGTAGCGCTCGAGTGGCATTAGCAATATCCATAAATGCCCCTGTCAATGACTGTTCCACAACTTTTGCAATAGGTGTTATCTTGTAGTGATCAAAACCTATAGTGAACAGCTCTATAAACTTTAACAAAAAACTCCCACTTTTTTCTTTGATAGTGTTCTGCCGCGTGACCGAGTGAAGAAGTCGGTTCCTCTGGGCATCAGTTGCAGTGTAGACTGCATTAAAATGAGTTTGCTTGAGTCGAAACTCAGCCTCGACTCCGACATCAAGACCTACCTTAGGATCCAAACGCAGCTTGCCTCCAGTTTCAGATATCAACTGGAGATCTAACATTTCTCCATCTATTCGGAGAACAGGAATTGATGCCAGACACGAATCCTCGTAACTCAAAACGACCTGGCTATCCTGCGTAGCACTCATCAACTTCAAGCCCTCGTTGTTGAGTCGTGAGGTATCGGCTACCACAGTTTCGGTTGCACCTAGTTTTACAGTAAACTCACGACTCGCAATCGCGGCCGTGTAAGCCTGTAGATTCATAGCTTGTTCTATGTCAAAAACTGGAACTCCATTTTGCAAAAGTGGTTTTGCTTTAATTCGATCAATCGAAATCAGTTTTTTAAGCACACGAGGCGGTGGCTCCTGCGCCTTAGGGGCCCGCGAACCCATACCAAACAAAACAGGATTCAAGCCTAACGCTCCGCCAATACCCATCAAAATGAAAATAGACTTTGGGGAAATTAATGACGACATGTAACCCTCTTTCGAAATTTTTGAGAACACGAAAAACCGCTCAAACACGAATTGGAGTTACATCCAAAAGCAACTTCAAGATTTCTAGCTAGGTGCTTTTTCTATTGATGTTTCGAATCAGGCAACAGAGTAACAAATCCTGAGATTCGAGTACAGTTAAGTTTTGATTAAGGACCTCATGAAATATTTCCAACGAAACCATGTTTCCTTGCACTCCTTATTGGTTCATACTAGTATGAACTAATAAGGAGTGTGCAATGATTCAATACCCTATAGAGTTTCACGCCACGACAACAGCCGAATCCGGTATCGACAAACACTGGATCACAGAGTGTTCAGACGGAAAGAGTCCTATTTGCGTTCCTAAAGTGTTCGAAGGCTCGGGAGGGGCTCTCAGTCCAGAGGATCTATTCAGTCACGCTTTGACCAATTGCTTTATAGCAACTTTTCAGGTTTACGCTCACAAATCAAAACTCGCATTTGAATCTCTAACCACTCGCTCTCGTCTGGTTGTAGATTTAGACGAAAACAAAAAACCTGTGATGAAAGATTTTTATTGTAACGTGAATATTCATAAAGCTTCGCAGCCTGAACGCGCCCTGGTTTTGGCAACAAAAGCAGCGAATTCTGGATTTATTTTAAACTCAGTAAAAACAAAAACTCATTTCGTGTTTGAAATTACCTAGCTCCGACCCTTTCACCCCTTCAAGGTGCCAGCCCCTTTCGGGGGGTAAAAGGGTCGGGCCGATTTATTTGCACACCCTGATTACATTTTGCAGACTTGCCTATAAGATCAATAAATACATGCAGATAAGGTGGGAGTGTAAAAAAAACTTAAATGTTACGGAGCTTAAGAAACTCGGTTACAATTAAAATAAGGTGGCGGGCGTGCAAATCATGAAGTTCGGTTTAACATCTCAATACAAGGCTTTTGCACTTAGCCTTTTTGCCATTGCTTGCGCGTTTGCTGCGTCTCCTGCTTTTGCGGCTCGCGCTCAAACCACAGAGGAAACCAAGTTTTTCCCGAGCCGCGATGGCACTCGGCTTTACAGTCGATTTTACAAACATCCAAAACCTAAAGGTCTTGTAGTAATCGTGCAGGGACTGCAAAACCACACTGACTGGTATCAATACGGCGACCGATTTGCCGAGGCAGGATATTCGACATTGCTATTTGATCGTCGAGGCTCAGGACGCAGCGAAGGTCAGCGCGGACACATCTCGCAACCCGGGCAGTTAGTTGAAGATCTCGAGGCTGCAATTCAATACGCTAAATCTCAAACTCCAGAAGTGCCGTTTCATTTAATGGCTAATGCCATGGGTTTTTACTCGGCTTTTATTTATGCAAAAATGAAACCTAAATCCATTAACTCGCTCATTTTTGTAGCACCTACGGCTGCGGTTTTGCCGAGCGCTGATTACACGATGTCAGAAAAAGCAAAAATCTATGTTTCTCCTAGCTACAGATATTTTAAATCACCTCTCGAAGACACGGATTTTGTAAGTTCGGGGCAGGGCCTCGATTGGATTCGCAATGATTTATACGGTCAAAAAGAATTCACGGCCGCATTTTTGCGAGCGCTAAACAGTATTCGGGCCGACGCCATTAAAATAGAAGGTATCGAAATCAAAATTCCCATGTTTTTTGTGTTAGCAAGTCGCGACCGAATTATTGATAACGCTCGATCAAAAAGTGGATTTTACGCAAAATACCCTGGCCCCAAAAAACTACTCGAAATCGACTCAGAGCATTTTTTTGCTTTCACGCCCGAATCCGAAATTCTCAATCAAAGTTTGCTAGAATGGCTGGACGGTGGTTACAAAAAAGTGACACCCTAGAAAAAAATAACTTCAATCAATATTTAAAATTTTCAAAATTCAGTAGAGAATATTCAAATGAGCGACAAAGTTAAAATTCTAATCGTCGAAGATGAACCCATGCTACGGCAGCTTATTGAAGAAGAATTCCAGGCGGCTGGGTTTGCCACAACTGTCGCAGTCGACGGAAAAGCTGGTCTGGCGGCGATAGAGGCCGACAACTCTTTTAAGTTTGTCGTGACCGATTACAACATGCCTCACATGACCGGAACCGAATTGGTTCGAACGGTCACCACAAAATATCCAGAATTTCGAAAACGAACTACCTGGATGGCACTTACGGCCCATTTGCCTACAGATTCGATTGACCTCAAAGAAAGTGATTTTGACCAGGTGTTCTATAAGCCTATCAGCTTAAAAATGTTAATGAATTTTGTTCGAGCCCAGCTCAAAAAATAATTCATTTCCTCAGTTAAAATTCTCGCGAAATTGTCCGATAAGCCAAGTCGAAGGTTTGCTTTTGCAAATGGGAGATATTGGAAATGGATGATTTTGAAAAAGAACTCAAAACGGGATTTCTAGAAGAAGCTCATCAGCTTTTGATAGATTCTGAACAATGTTTTTTGAGTTTAGAAAGAAATTCTCAAGATCAATCAGTCATTGAACAAATATTTAGGCTTGCCCACAACCTAAAAGGCAGTGCAGGGGCGGTGGGTTTTACCCAGGTCGCAGAATTTACGCACAAGTTTGAATCACTAATTCTAAAATTCAAAAAAAAGGAACTTCAAATTAACTCAGTTGGTGTGAGTTTGTTGCTACGATGTAACGACCATCTTCGCGAGATGATAGACGGACTTCAGCAAAATATGGATTCCGTTTTCGATAGTCAGTCCCTGATGCAAGAACTTGCGGACATGATAGAAGGTCGCGCAACATTAGATGCTCCACTAGAAACCGAATCCACAAGCCCTCCTCCGGCCGAAGCCTTTGATCCTCCACAAGAAACTCAGTTTGAGGCTCAGTCTACAACCACTGCAGAATCTATTGCTGAGTTTAGTGAGGCGACTCAAGTTGTTGATACTCAAAATCAAAAAGCGATCGAGGAAATTGTAAGTCATCAAACAGTTTCTAGCTTTAAGCCAATTTCACAACAAGAATTGGAAGCCGTGATAAACCAGTTCGACGAAGCAAATTTCATTTCCGAAGCAGATTTTAAAAATCCATCTGAGCCAATTGCAGAAGCGCCAAAAATGTCTGTGCCCGCAGAGCCTGCTCCGCAACCTGTAGTGGCTAAACCTGTTGTTGAAAACACAGAGCCTGCAAAGACCACCAAGTCTCCACAGTCTTCTACCCAGCCCGACGAGTCTATACGAGTGAGTCTATCAAAGCTCGATACCTTAATTAACTATGTTGGAGAAATGGTTATTCTCCAGACAGTGCTCAATCAAAACAGAAGTTTGTTCAATTCGCAGTTACTTCAAAGAACTGTTGGGCAACTGGCAAAAATTTCAAAAAACATTCAAGAGATTTCAATGGGTCTAAGAATGATTCCTGTGAAATCGACATTTCAAAAAATGCATCGAATTGTAAGAGACACGTCTCAAAAACTAGGCAAGCAAGTTGAGTTGCATCTTGTCGGTGAAGAAACCGAACTCGACAAAACAGTACTCGAGCATATTGGAGATCCTCTGGTTCATCTCATTAGAAACGCCGTTGACCACGGACTCGAATCTACCGAAACCCGAGTTGCCAAAGGAAAATCCGAAATCGGAAATGTGTATTTAAGAGCCTTTCACAAAGGTGGTCGCTTAGTTATCGAAGTTCAAGACGATGGTGGTGGAATTGATGGCGAAAAACTATGGGCCAAAGCTGTAGAAAAAGGCGTTGTGCCTGCTGGCAAATCCCTAAGCGATAAAGAAAAAGTCGAATTAGTTTTTGCTGCAGGATTCTCAACCAAACAAGAAGTCACGGATATTTCTGGCCGAGGTGTGGGTATGGATGTTGTTAGAACCAACATTCGAAATCTCGAAGGCGAAGTCGAAATCGACACCAAAATTGGCGAGGGAACAGTATTTAGAATTTCATTACCGCTAACTCTCGCGATTATCGAAAGTATGGTGGTTAAACTCGCAAACGAAAAACTCATACTGCCACTCACCCATGTTCACGAAAGTTTGCGTCCTCAAGAAAAAGACATCACATTTGTGCAAAATATGGGGCAAGTACTAACCCTGCGTGGCGAAGCTATGCCGCTTTATTCTTTGAGTGCTCTGATGGGGTCGAAACTTGGCAAACCTAAAACCGATCTAGCCGACATGACGGCCATAGTTATTCGGGTTACAGGCGAGCCATTTGCAGTATTGGTCGACGAAATTATTGGTCAGCAGCAAGTTGTTGTTAAAAGACTGGGGCCCGATTTCCCAACAGTCAAAGGTATAAGCGGAACTGCAATTCTGGGCGACGGAAAAGCTGCGCTGATTGTGGATCTGCCAGAAATATCGAAATCAAACTCCTCAAAAGGAGCGAAATCAACTTCACAAGTATCAATGGTTAAAGGAGTCGCATAAGTTATGTCTCAACAAAAACGAAACGATCAACACACAACGCAAAGGTATTTGGCTTTTTCTTTAAAAAACGAAGAATACGCAGTGCCCTTGCTCTCTGTAAAAGAGGTCATTGCGATGCCCGAAGTGACTCCGGTTCCTCATACGCCTCCGCATTTTTTAGGAATCATGAACCTAAGAGGTCAGGTGATATCGATTGTTGATTTAAGAGTTAAGTTTGGAATGAAAGTTCAAGACTCTAAAAACGAAGAAACAGGAGTCATTATTTTTGATTTTGGCGATTTCACCATGGGCGGTGTTGTGTGTTCTATTAACAGCGTTATGGCTTTAAGTGGAGCCGACATCCAACCTAAACCCGAAGTTATGAGCCATGTGAAGACCGATTACATCACAGGTGTAGCAAAGAAAAACGATAAACTGATTGTGATTCTCGATGTTGTGAAAGCTTTTGACATAAGCGAAAGAGTCAAAATGTCGCAGCAAAGCGCAAAGGCCGCTTAGTCAAAAGAAAGGACTAGAATATGAAATGGTATAGTAAATTAACAATAGGAACAAAAATCTGGATACTTTCGGGCTTCATGATTGTGAGTTTGTTGGGCACGGGGTTATTCTCGAAATCTTTGGTTAATAATCTTGGCGAACGAATTGGCGAGATTACACAAGTTCATTTGCCTGCTGTGAGAGCCCAAATGACAGCCGACATGATGCACGACGGTCTCACCGGTGTTGTTTACAGAGCTGTAGTCGCGGGCGATGACTCAAATCAAGAAGAGCTCACCGCGGTCGAGGCAGATCTAAAAGACGTTAGCGAAACATTTAGTAAAACTATCGCAGAAATCGAAGGCTATGCAATTTCTGATGAATCGCGAAAAAACCTTGAAGAAGTTAAACCCGCTCTTAAGGCTTATACAGATCAAGCAAGTACGATTGTTTCGCTAGTGAAATCCGGAAAAATATCCGAAGCTAAAACCAAGTTGCCCGAATTCCAGAAAGCATTCGGAGATCTAGAAGAAACTCTAGGTGGATTCGGCGATAAAATTCAAGAAGGCGCAACCCATGTGGGTCAAGAAGCTATTGATTTTAAAAACAAGGCCACCCGGGCTGGCGATTTAGTAATGATAGTAAGTGGTTTGTTGGCTTTCTTGATGGCCTGGTATTTGGCTCGAGATATTCTAGCAAGGCTAAAGCTAGCAATTTCGGGATTAAAAAACGAAGCCCTTCAGGTTTCAGAGGCTTCTGTGAATGCCAAAAAAGATGCTGAATCTTTGAGCTCTTCGTCGACCGAGCAATCTACGGCTATTCAGGAAACGGCTGCGAGTCTCGAAGAAATTAACGCTATGTTAAAGCGTACTTCAGAGAACGCAAAAAATCTCAACAATTCTTCTAAAGAAAGTTCAGATTCCGCAAATGAAGGTAACAGAAGCGTTCATGAAGTTCTTGAGGCTATGCAAACTATTTAAGTCTCTAACGAAGATATTCGATCACAGGTCGAAAAATCTAACAGTCAGATTACAGAAATTGTGGGTGTTATTTCTGAAATTGGTAACAAAACCAAAGTCATTAACGACATCGTGTTTCAAACAAAGCTGCTTTCTTTTAACGCCTCTGTAGAGGCCGCAAGAGCAGGTGAGCACGGAAAAGGTTTTGCCGTAGTTGCCGAAGAAGTTGGA
>JACCDO011919104.1_pt1 | contig 11255 bp, 10 predicted proteins | sample 7446101 | NCBI WGS metagenome assembly JACCDO01 (sample SAMN15323440, study PRJNA562643) | freshwater metagenome | isolation source: river surface water | place: USA:Blue River Watershed | collected 2017-08-16
AGTTTGAGCGCGGTGGACCGACAGCGTTTGTCGCATCCCATGACCGGTGGTCTGATCCTTTTTTCACGCAATTGGCAAAACCGGCAACAGCTCAGCGCCTTGTGTGCCGAGATCAAAGCCGTGCGACCTGATGCACTCATTGCGGTCGACCACGAGGGCGGTCGGGTCCAACGCTTTCGCACAGATGGCTTCACGCATTTGCCGCCCATGCGGCATTTGGGCGAGCGTTGGATGGCCGCTGAAAGCCAGCCTGGCCACTCGGCCATGGCGGCCTGTGCGCTGGCGCGCGATGCAGGCTGGGTCTTGGCCAGTGAGTTGCGCGCTTGTGGCGTGGACTTCAGCTTCACCCCAGTGTTGGACCTGGATCACGGCCCCAGCGCAGTGATCGGGGATCGGGCTTTTTCACGCGACCCCAGAGTGGTGTCTTTGCTGGCCGAATCTCTGATCCTGGGTTTGTCGCAAGCGGGCATGTCCAGCTGTGGCAAACACTTTCCCGGACATGGCCATGTGGCAGCCGATTCCCATGTCGATGTCCCCGTGGATGACAGGCCCTTGAAAACCATATTGGAAGACTGCGCCTTGCCATACCGTTGGATGTCGTCCTTGCTCGACAGCGTCATGCCTGCCCATGTGATTTACCCCAAGGTGGACGACTGTCCTGCTGGCTTTTCAAGCATCTGGCTGCAGACCATTCTTCGCCAGCAAATGGGCTTTCAAGGGGCCATCTTCAGCGACGACTTGTCCATGGAGGGTGCACGCGTCTTGCGAGGTCAGGCTCTGGGTTTCACCGCAGCCGCTGAAATGGCCCTGAACGCCGGTTGTGACCTGGTTTTGCTGTGCAACCAAAGTGTTCCTAGTGCCCCCTTGGGTGGCCGAGCGGTTGACGAATGGCTGGACGGATTGGCTGAAGGCGCTCTTTTGGGGCGCTGGCAGGCTTCTCTTGACAGTGAACGCCGTCGTTTGGCCTTGTTGCCTCGCGGTCAGGCCATGGATTGGGCCACTTTGACGGCTCACCCCTCCCATCGTTTGGCCTTGCAAAGACTGAGCAGAATTTCCGTTTCCGCGTGAGTTTTTGAGGGCTGAAGAGCGTCAAGCGTTTAAAATGTTGGTTTGCTTAAACGGCCAGCACGCTTTGCATGCTGGCCCACACAACGAGGAAACGCCATGGCGACGAAATCCGGAAAAACCACAGTGGACGCATCGGGCTTGCGATTCACCAGCCGGGAAAATGGTTCTCCCTTTGCAGGCATGGGCAAGATGGGTGAAACCATGTCCTGCATCAAGTGTGGATTGCACAAGCCGCGTCGATTGGGCAGTCAACAGCGCTTTGCTGGCAGTCTGGCCTTCTTCTGCTTTGATTGCAAACCCCCCAAAACACCGCCCACCACCAAGTGAGCTGACTTTGGGAAGTCATTCCCAACAAAAAGGCCTCGTCACCGAGGCCTTTTTTCATGCGCCAGGCCTTTGAAGGCCTGCCCATGGAGTTTCACTGTCCGATTCGACGCAAAGCAGGAAAGAGGATCACGTCACGGATGCTGGCGCTGTCGGTGAGCAACATCATGAGCCTATCGATGCCGATGCCACAGCCGCCGGTTGGAGGCATGCCGTACTCAAGAGCCTGAACAAAGTCGTGATCAAAGAACATGGCTTCATCGTCGCCCCGGTCTTTCGCATTGACCTGAGATGCAAAACGGTTGGCCTGGTCTTCGGCGTCGTTGAGCTCGCTGAAGCCATTGCCAAATTCTCGGCCAGTGATGTAGAGCTCAAAACGTTCTGTGACTTGCGGATTCGTGTCGCTGGCTCGGGCCAGCGGAGAGATCTCAACGGGATGCTCGCAAATGAAGGTGGGCTCCCACAACTTGTCTTCGACCATTTCTTCGAAGTAGAGCACTTGAAGCTCTGCCAGTGAACGGTGCGATAAATGGTGTTGTTGTTCGGTGAGCCCCAATTTCTTGAGGGACTGGGTCAACCATTGGACATCGTCGGCTTGGGCACCTGCGTCGGTGTGCCTTTCGATCGCTTGGCGGATGGTGAGTCGCTCAAAGGGTTTGGAGAGATCAACCGATTTGCCCCCATAGGTCAAGAGCAAAGTGCCCACCGATTTTTCAGCAGCGTCGCGGATCAATTGTTCTGTGAAGTCCATGAGGTCGCGGTAATTCCAGTAAGCCGCATAAAACTCCATCATGGTGAATTCGGGGTTGTGCCTGACTGAAATGCCTTCGTTGCGGAAGTTGCGGTTGATTTCGAAGACCCGCTCGAACCCACCCACGATCAGGCGCTTGAGGTAGAGCTCAGGCGCTATGCGCAAGTACATGGCTTGGTCCAAGGCATTGTGGTGGGTCACAAAAGGCTTGGCATTGGCACCACCGGGAATGGGGTGGAGCATGGGTGTCTCTACTTCCAGAAAACCATGCTGGACCATGAACTCGCGAATGCCACTCACCGCCTTGGAGCGTGCGACGAAACGCGCCTTGGAGGACTCGTCGGTGATGAGGTCCAAATGGCGTTGGCGGTATTTGATTTCTTGGTCATGGACACCGTGGAATTTATCGGGCAGGGGCCGCAAACTCTTGGTCAACAGTCGAATGCTTTCAACGTGAATGGACAACTCGCCCGTTCGCGTCTTGAAGAGGCGGCCTGCTGCACCCACGATGTCGCCGAGGTCCCAATGTTTGAAATCGTCGTAATGGGCTTCGCCCACTTCGTCACGAGCCACATAGATCTGAATGCGGCCACCACCATCTTGCAAGGTCGCAAAGCTGGCTTTGCCCATCACGCGCTTGAGCATCATTCGGCCGGCCACGCTGACTTTGAGCCCTTCTTTTTCCAGGACTTCAGCGGTCTTGGCGCCATGGAGCTGGTGCAAGGTGTGGCTGTGATGAGCCGGTTTGAAATCATTGGGGAATGCGACAGGGCCGCCAGCGGACTGACGCTCACGCAAGGCATTGAGTTTGCTTCGCCGCTCGGCGATCAGCTGGTTGTCTTGGGCCAAGCGCTCTTCGGCGCTGATGGACTCTTGCGGTGCGGAATCGTTCATGGAGTGGGTTCAGAGATGGCGTCTGCAGGCAGGCGCAACATGATGGCCAAGGTTTTGGCAATGGTGGTTTTGAGTTCGCGGCGATCGCAAATGAAGTCCACCGCCCCTTTGGTTTGGAGGAACTCGGCGCGCTGGAAACCTTCGGGCAGGGTCACCCTGACGGTGTTTTCAATCACGCGAGGACCGGCAAAGCCAATCAAGGCGTTGGGTTCAGCAATCACGGTGTCGCCCACAAAGGCAAAGCCCGCCGAAACACCGCCCATGGTGGGATCGGTCAACACGCTGATGTAAGGCAGCCTCATCTTGGCCAAGCGGGTCAATGCGGCGTTGGTCTTGGCCATTTGCATCAGCGACAACAAGCCCTCTTGCATGCGTGCACCACCTGTGGCGGTGAAGCAGATGAAAGGCACTTTTTGTTCCATGGCGGTGTGAACGCCGCGAACAAATCGCTCGCCCACCACCGAGCCCATCGAGCCCCCCATGAATCAAATTCGAAACAACAGGCCACCACAGGAATGCCCAAGAGTGCACCGCCCATGACCACCAGTGCATCGGTCTCGCCCGTGGCTTCCATGGCTTCTTTGATTCGGTCTGGGTACTTTCGGCTGTCTTTGAATTTCAAGGGATCTACAGGCACGACTTCTTGTGCGATTTCGTAGCGACCTTGTGCATCCAGAAAAGCATCCAGACGCGCGCGTGCAGAGATGCGATGGTGATGACCACATTTGGGGCAGACATTGAGGTTGTCCTCAAGGTCGTTTTTGTAGAGGACGGTCTCGCATTGCGGGCACTTGACCCACAAACCTTCGGGTACGGAGCGCCGGGTCTGAGGATCAGAGGGAGTGATTTTTGGGGGAAGCAGCTTTTCAAGCCAACTCATGAGAGCTCCTCTTGAATCAAGGGGGGATTATCGGTCCAACGCCGTACGGATTTCGCGCATGAAGTCGCGGGCCACCGTGGCAGTTTGACCCGCTGGTGCCGCTTCAATCAATTGAATCAAGCGCGAGCCAATCACCACTGCATCAGCCACTTCGGCAATCGACCGGGCAGACTCTGCATCTCGAATGCCAAAGCCCACACCCACGGGGATCTTCACATGCTTGCGAATGCGCGGCAACATGTCTTGCACCGATTGGGTATTGAGCGCTGCAGAGCCCGTGACACCAGTGAGGGACACGTAGTACACATAGCCCGTTGCCACGCGCGCCACATCGGCCATGCGCTGATCGGTGCTGGTCGGGGCCAGCAAAAAGATCAGGTCCAGGTTGTGGGCTTTGAGGGATTGGGCAAAGTCCGAGCATTCTTCCGGTGGGTAGTCGACGATCAGCACACCATCGACACCGCTTTGCTCGGCGTCGTGCACGAATGCACCTTGACCGTGGGCCAAGTCGTAGCGTTCGATGGGATTGGCATAGCCCATGAGCACCACAGGCGTGCGCGCATGTGTTTTGCGGAACTCGGCCACAGTGTGAAGCACCTGCTTGAGGCCAACGCCTTGGGCCAAAGCCACTTCACCAGCTTTTTGGATCACCGGGCCGTCGGCCATGGGGTCGCTGAATGGAATCCCCAATTCGATGATGTCAGCGCCACCTTCCACCAAAGCATTCATGATGCCCAGTGTGTGTTGCGGTTGAGGAAAGCCGCACATCACATAAGGGATCAGGGCCCGTCGATGAGCAGACTGCAATTCGGAAAAGCATTGGGCAATTCGACTCATGCTTTGTGCCCTCCCACAGAGACAGCGTTGGGCATGGCGATGGGTGCCATGCCTTTGACCGATTGATTTTGACAACTTGGGCGGCAGTAGAAGTCGGCTTGGCTCAAGTCTGCAACAGTGCCGATGTCTTTGTCGCCACGACCAGAGAGGTTGACCAGCAAGCTTTGATCGGGTCGCAGGGTGGGAGCAAGTTGAATGGCGTAGGCGATGGCATGGCTGGACTCAAGCGCAGGGATGATGCCTTCGGTTCGGCACAAGCGGTGGAAAGCCTCCAGCGCTTGCGAGTCGGTCACGCCCACGTATTCGGCGCGACCGATGTCTTTCAAAAAGGCATGCTCTGGGCCCACGCCGGGGTAGTCCAGACCTGCACTCACGCTGTGGGTTTCGGTGATCTGACCGTCTTGGTCTTGGAGGATGTAGGTGCGATTGCCATGCAACACACCCGGCTGACCGCGCTGCAAAGAAGCCGCATGCTTGCCGGATTCCAGACCTTCACCGGCGGCTTCCACACCGATCAACCTGACCGATTCGTGTTTGATGTAGGGATAAAAAATCCCCATGGCATTGCTGCCCCCGCCCACACAGGCGATCACGGCGTCGGGGTGACGACCTTGGTTCATGTCGGGCATTTGCGTCAGGCATTCTTCGCCGATCACGCTTTGGAAATCCCGGACCATCATGGGATAGGGATGAGGTCCCGCCACTGTGCCAATGATGTAGAAAGTGTTTTCCACGTTCGTCACCCAGTCTCTGAGCGCTTCATTCAAGGCGTCCTTGAGGGTTTTGCTGCCGCTGTCCACAGGTTTGACCGTAGCGCCCAGCAACTTCATGCGGTAAACGTTGGGGCTTTGGCGTTTGATGTCTTCGCTGCCCATGTACACCACGCATTCGAGGCCATAGCGCGCGCAAATCGTCGCCGTGGCCACGCCGTGCTGACCCGCTCCGGTCTCGGCGATCACGCGGGGCTTGCCCATGCGCTTGGCCAGCATGGCTTGACCAATGGTGTTGTTGATCTTGTGCGCACCTGTGTGGTTGAGGTCTTCGCGTTTGAGGAAGATTTGTGCGCCACCCAACTCGCGGCTGAGTCGATCCGCATGGTAGATGGGGGAGGGACGGCCCACAAAGTGCGCCAACTCGCGTTTGAACTCAGCCATGAAGGAAGGGTCATTGCGGTGGTGTTCGTAGGCGGCTTGCAATTCATCGATGGCATGGGTCAGCGTTTCGCTGACAAACCGTCCACCATAGGGACCGAAATGGCCCTTGTCGTCAGGTTGTTGGTAGTTGAGCATGATGGTTAAGGGGCAAAAGCCTGATGCGGTCAAAACAATGAGACCGGAGTCTGAAAGAAAGTTCAGCAGACCCGGCGTGAATCAAGCGGCTTGAACAGCCTTGACGAACTCGCGGATTTTGACGGGGTCTTTGATGCCCTTGGCGCTTTCAACGCCCGAGCTGACATCCACAGAAACCGTCAGTCCCCGTGAGCGCAGTGTGCGTATACCCTCGCCCACATTTGCAGGATCTAGTCCACCAGATAAAACGAGGTGAGCGTTGACGAAAGGAGGCAGTTGTGACCAATTGAATCGTTTGCCGCTTCCACCGAAAGCCTGGGTCCAGGTGTCCAGTAAAAGTGCGCTGGCTTGTTGGTAATCGTGCGCACATTTTACGAGGTCTGGGACGGGACGATCGGGGCTAGGAGATTCGGGAAAACGGATGGCTTTGAGCCAGCGACGCTGGGTGAGCGCCGCCATGGTTTCGCACTGATAGGGGTCTTCTTCCCCATGCAATTGGAGCAAGGCACCGGGGATGCGTTGAGCCGCCATCACCACCTCTTCGATGGCCGGGTTCACAAACAGCAAAACCGGCGAGACCCAAGGTGGAAGCCGTTTGGCAAGCTCAGCCGCACGTTCAGCACTGACCGAACGAGGGCTTGGGGCATAGAGTACAAAACCCACCGCGTGCACGCCCGATTCAACGCAGGCGTCCACATCCTGCTCTCGGGTGAGCCCACAGATTTTGATCGGAGTGGATATCGTCATGATTCCATTGTGCCCCAGCCTCAATGCGCCCAAAGCTCAGTGGGGCAGCCAATCGAAGGCGGGGGTGTGTTGCGGCAAATCCCATTCAGGCCCGTAAACAGGGCCCATGAAATAAAGCCCGTCGGCCGAGAAGGTCGGAGCCGCCGCGTCGCGGTTCTTGGCGTTCAACACCTCAAGCATCCAATCGGCGGGTTTGAGGCCCTGACCAATCCAGATCAAACACCCCATGATGTTGCGAATCATGTGGTGCAAAAAAGCATTGCCTTCAAATTCAAAGCGCCAATATGCGCTGGACTCAGAGGTTTGACGGCAGCGCTGAATGTGAATGCGGTTCAAGGTCTTGATGGGCGTGGGCGACTGACATTGCGCCGCACGGAACGAGCTGAAATCGTGCGTGCCGATCAACATGGCCGCTGCCAATTCCATGGGTTGGGCTTGCATGGGCTTGAATACCCATCCCACGCGTCCTTGCTCAAGGCTGGGGCGAATCGGTGACTCCAGCAACACATAAACATAGCGACGTGCCAAGGCACTGGCTCTGGCGTGAAATTGGTCGGGCACTTCGTGCGCCCACTGCACGGCGATGTGGTCGGGCAAGTGGGCATTGGTGCCGCGCACCCAAGAGAACAAAGGGCGTTCCAAATCGGTGTCAAAGTGAACCACCTGCATGAGGCCATGCACACCGGCATCGGTGCGGCCCGCACAAAGGGTTCTCAAGGGAGTTTGCGCGAATTGCGCAAGAGCAGCCTCCAGGGCGTCTTGAACACCCAAGCCGTCAGGTTGGGATTGCCATCCGTGATGCCCTTGTCCGCTGTAACTCAGCCCGAGGGCGATGCGCTTTGTCAACTGCGCTCTTGCAACCAGCGACGGGCTGCATCCTGGGCGGCGGCATCGCCTTGCTCAAGCACCTCCTGCGCCAAAGCACGGCTGGTGTGGACTTGCCCCAGTTCCCACAACTCGCTAGCCAACTTGAGGCGAACGAGGTGAGGGTCTTCGTCTTCATTGCCCAAGCTGAGTGAGTCGGCCGAATGGTCAAAGCTGCTCAGGGCTGGTGCACCCTCCACATGGTTTGTGGATAAACCATCATTGGTGCCATAGGGCGTGAGTTCGCCCGAAGTGCCTGAGTGGTTGGATTCGTCCAATGAACCTGCAGCGTGAGGATTGCGTTGTTCGCCATCGCCAGTGTTGAGGTCCAGATTGAAGCCTGGGGGAAGGCCTAAACCTTGAGGTGCCACCGGTGTGAGCTCCGTTGAACCGCTTGCTTCATCGGGGTTGAATCGGTTGGCACTGCTTCTTGCGCGCAGGGCAAAAAGGATCAACAGGACCAAAACACCAGCGCCCACGTAGTAGAGGCTGGGTTGTTTGGACAACATCTCCAGCAAGGATTCTTCGGCACCGGCCTGAGCGCTGGACACGCCCGAGTCAGCAGGGGCCTGGTTGGCATCGGTGCTGGCTGGCGCAGGGGCAGACGAATCGCTGGGGTTGGCTGGGTTGCCGCCCGTTCCTGCTGCATTAGAGGCTTGGTCTGCCAGCTGTTTGAGGTCATCCAAATTTTTCTTGGCATCGGCCAAAGCTTTGTCATCTTGCTTGGCGTTTTGCTGAGCAGCTTTCTGGTCAGCCTGGGCTTTGTCGGCCTGGTTGAGTTTGAGCTTGTCTTGTGGAGGGCCTTTGGGATCTGTTTGTTTGACCAAATCGCCAGAGGCAGAAGGTTTGGCTGGGTCTTGGTTGACCTTGTTCAGTTTTTTCGCCAGCTCGGTTTTATAGGCATCAAAAGCTTCAACCTGAAGTTTGACTTGCTGACGCGCATCGGCCTTGCTGATTTTTCTGGCTTCTTGAACATCGGGCATCTGGAGCTTGGCTCCCGCCTTGAGTCGGTTCACATTGGAGTCGACGAAGGCATCGGGATTTTTGTTCAACAAGGCAATGAGCATCTGGTTCAGGTTGACGGTGTCATCCATGTGGTTTTGAACCAGCTCGCTGGCGGTGTCGCCACGTTTGACCAAAATGTTTTTCTCGGCATCTGAAGCCTCAGACTCAGAGCGTGCAGCCTTGCTGTTCGCTTTGGGCGCAGGTGCGGGCGTGGAGTCGGGTGCAGGGGCAGATGCAGCGGGTGTCGCGCTGCTTGCGCCAGGATCGCCTGAATTTTTAGCCGGCGAGGGCATGGAGGGCGTTGCGCTGGTGGGAGCGGCGGCCTGAGTTTGAGCGGCAGGCACAGGCGAAGGGGCAGGAGTCGCCGCAGGAGAAGCAATGGGTGCACTAGGAGCGATGGGTGTTGCTTGGACCGAGCTGCTTGCAGGGGTGGCCGCAGTGGCTGAACCAGACTGACCTTGAGACTTGGCGAGTGCCGTGTTGGTGTAGCTCACAGGAACCAGCGATTGACCGCCTTCCCACTCCAGGAGCACATAAAAATTCAGATAGGGCTCACGTACGGGCGCGCCGCCAATGATGTTGAGTTCGATGGTGTTGCGATCCAAAGGCTCCAGTCGGATCACTGCACCGTTGATGGCAGGAGAAATGGTGGTGTCTGTAGACCCGGTGAGTTCTTTGCTGGCAATGCTGGCTTTGAGTGAACGCTGCTCAGACACTTTGACATCGTCAAGACGGACCACCAACCACATTGGTTTTTCAGGCCCGGAAATCAATTTGGGCGCAGACCAGGTGATGGCCTGCGCAGATTGGAGCAAGCCGACTAAAAGGCTTACCCCCAAAGTGGCCCCAGCAATCCGACGAATGAATGAACGTGTCATCATGGTGCGTACTTTCATATCCATGTTCCGATGATAAACCACCTCCCTGCGAATTCCTTCGCGGGGAGAGCCTCATCCGACGGGCCTGAGGTGATGCCCAAAGAGCCCCAATCAGGCGTCCAGCAAGATCCTCAGCATCCTGCGCAAGGGTTCTGCAGCACCCCAAAGCAATTGATCACCGATGGTGAAGGCGCCCAGGTATTCGGGGCCCATCGCCATTTTTCGGATTCGCCCAACTGGAATCGTCATCGTGCCAGTGACAGCCACTGGCGTCAGATCCTTGAGGGTGGCTTCGCGGGTATTGGGAACCACCTTAACCCAGGGGTTGTCGGCAGCAATCATGGCCTCAATATCGGCCACAGGGACGTCTTTCTTGAGTTTGAAGGTCAAGGCCTGGCTGTGGCAGCGCATCGCACCCACGCGCACACAGAACCCATCGACAGGAACGGCGGGTGATCCAAAGCCATCACCTTGGCCAAGGATTTTGTTGGTCTCGGCCATGCCCTTCCATTCTTCGCGGCTCACGCCATTGCCCAGGTCCTTATCGATCCAAGGAATCAGGCTACCGCCCAAGGGCGCACCAAAGTTGGCGGTCTCGTCAGCGCTCAAACTGCGTTGTTTGGCGATCACTTGGCGATCGATTTCAAGAATGGCACTCTTGGGGTCGGCCAGCAAAGCCTTGACCTGCGCATTGAGCGTGCCGAATTGGGTCAGCAACTCGCGCATGTGCTGAGCGCCGCCGCCGGAAGCCGCTTGGTAGGTCTGTGTGCTCATCCACTCAACCAGCCCCGCTTTGTACAAAGCGCCCACGCCCATCAACATGCAAGAAACCGTGCAATTGCCGCCAATCCATTCTTTGCCACCACGCGACAAGGCGTTTTTGATCACGGGCAAGTTCACCGGATCAAGAATGATGACGGCGTCCTTGGCCATGCGCAGGGAGGATGCGGCATCGATCCAGTGGCCGCTCCAGCCAGCACTGCGCAATTTGGGATAAACCTCGGTGGTGTAGTCGCCGCCTTGGCAAGTGATGATGATGTCGCAACGCTTGAGGGTTTCGATGTCGTTGGCATCTTTGAGGGTGGTTTCGTTTTTGGCCATCGAGGGCGCTTTGCCACCCGCGTTGGACGTGGAGAAAAACACGGGTTCAATCAGATCGAAATCTTTTTCTTGAACCATGCGATCCATGAGGACGGAGCCGACCATGCCACGCCAGCCGACCAAACCTACCAACTTGCTCATTTTTTTGCCCTTTCAAAAATCAACCGTGCACAACAACTGGGTGACTGACTGTTTCCCGGCTCGTCTGGCCGGGAAGGGCGCACGACGAAACGGGGCTGGATCAGCCTTTAGTGGTCGTGGTTTTGATGGAGACGTCGCAAGCCCAAGCCCTTGCACAATGGGCAAGGGGCGAGGTGGAAATGCGGGGGCGAGCGACGAACATGTGAAACATTGTAGCCACGTGGCTTTAATCGACCTGACAAGGCCTTAGGCCTTCAGCGCCTTGACCACAGCATCGCCCATTTCGCGGGTCCCCACTTTGGTCGTGCCCGCACTGTAGATGTCGGGGGTGCGAAGGCCTTGGGCCAGCACGTGCTTGACGGCCGACTCGATGCGATCGGCGGCTTCGGCCTGATTCAGCGAGAAGCGCAGCATCATGGCCGCACTCAAGATGGTGGCCAAGGGGTTGGCCACGCCTTTGCCAGCGATGTCGGGTG
>JACCDO010596100.1_pt1 | contig 11254 bp, 12 predicted proteins | sample 7446101 | NCBI WGS metagenome assembly JACCDO01 (sample SAMN15323440, study PRJNA562643) | freshwater metagenome | isolation source: river surface water | place: USA:Blue River Watershed | collected 2017-08-16
CGTTGGGATGGGTGGGGTGCTTTGTCAAAGAAACAGTAACGATTTAGGTGCATCATTCACATGAATAATTGGATGCTGACTCTAATTGCTAGTTTCAATGATGAAATAGTCGACAGAAGACATTCAAATGAGTTGGCACCAAGCTTAGGTTGAATCGCTTTGAGCTGTTACTCTCTTATTATCAGACTCTTTAATTTATCGACAGTGATGAGCGGCCATGTTCTGTGAAGCATGCGGTGGCAGTTAGAACAAACCAAAGCAATATCTTGTACCGTGTTTTTTTCGCCTTGCTTTTTCATTTCAGAAATTGGTTTGGTGTGATGTCCTTCGATGTAGCCTTCACCTCGCTTGCCATACACTTTTGCAAAATCAAAACCGCAAGCTGCGCAACAAAGCTTTCCTGATTCTTTTGCTATGAGCTTTGCACGTTTAATGACTTTTGGATCTCTTTCACGTTGAGTGTGAAATTTGAAACTTCCTTTTGATTTACCTTCTAGGAATAATTCCTCTAAATCGTTTGTTTTTATTACCCTACCGCTTTTTAGACCGCCTGTTTTTTTGGTAACACTTTGAATTTGATTTTTAGGAACAGGTTTGAACGCATGATCAGCGGCAGCTAAAGCTTGGTGCCACTTACCGTCCCACGCCCCTGGGAAGTCATTCGGGAAAAGGATCTCCTTCCCATTGGTCGCAAGTTCATTTGCGATTGAAATAATCGCCTTAGGCGGGTAAGCCTTGCCCTCAATAATTACTTCATAGCGAGTGCTTTTCCGAAAGCCTCTGATGCCGGGATTAGCATCCCAAAGCTTCGCTGCTTTAAGTACCTGAGTTTTTGTAAATCTCTTTTCCCAAATTGCCATTTTTTTCCTTTCTACATAGTGATTCAAGTTCATCCAACTAACCTCTTTACATCCTGCAATTCACACTTCATTCCCCCAAGCCTTGAATTCCCGCCTCAATCTCCTCAATACTAGGCAGCGAACCCTTTAACTCATCAGGCAAACTTTGGCTGATTTGGGTTTCCCACTGCGCCACGCCCATGGGGCGGCGGTAACCTTCCAACGCATATTCAACGAGTACATCGTTTTTGCTTTTGCATAGCAACAGGCCAATGCTTGGTTTATCGTCAGCATGGCGCAGCAAATCATCTACCGCCGATAAGTACAGATTCAAGGTGCCGGTGAAAGCAGGGTCGAAAGGTACTGACTTGAGTTCAATCACCACATAGCAGCGCAATTTCAAGTGATAGAACAGCAGGTCTAGGCGAAAGTCCTGATCTCCTAACTCCAGTAATACCTGTCGGCCGACAAAGGCGAATCCCGCGCCCAGTTCAAGCAAGAATTTTTGAACATGATCAATCAGCGCTAGTTCCACCTCGCGCTCTTTGCGTGTATCTGCAGTACCTAAAAAATCAAACAGATACGGGTCTTTAAAAACTTGGGTGGCAAGGTCCGAATCGATTGGCGGTAACGTGAGTGCAAAATTATTAGCGGCTTTGCCTTGACGCTCATGCAACCGACTGTCAATTTGCAACTCCAAAATGCTGCGACTCCAACCGTTTTGTATAGTTTGTTGCACATACCAAAGCCTATCCTTAGGGTTTTTGATCAATTGCAACACCCGGATGATGTGTCCCCAAGGAATTTGTGAAACAAGCTGTTTCACTATTTCTTTGTCCGGGTAAGCCTCGGCAAAGGCGCGCATGAAAAGCAAATTTCTTGGGCTAAGCCCATTCATTTCTGGAAAAGCTTGCTTCAGGTCTTCAGACAACCTGTCAATGACTTTGGCGCCCCAGCCTTGTTGGCCTTGACGCTGCAAAATAATTTGACCGATATCCCAGTAAAGCAAAGTCATGGCGGCATTGGCCGACAACACGGCTTTCAGTCGCTCAGTGCCAATGCGCTGCTTGAGATGCAGCAGAGTTTCCTGATAGTCCTCTGGCATGCGTATGTTGCTTGCACCCACTGGAAAGCTGACTTGCGGTTTTTGTTTGCCTCTGCTTACTCTGGATTCAGGTTTGGTCATGGTTGAGTAACTCCAACGGTCATGACATCTGGCCTATTTCCCTTAACTGTTTTATTCACTGCTACTGAGTATCCATACCGTCCGGCAATCCAAACATGGCCATGCACGGCAATATCAGCCGTGAACCACTGTTTGGCTTTAAACCCAATCAGCGCGTTACAGGCTTTAGGTTTGGATGGATTGCGGTTAGCGGGGGGTGTGGCGGGCATGGTCTGTGGCGAAGCTGTCGCCAAACAAAATGACCATGCAAGTTAACAAAATATGACTATTTATGATAGATATTTTCAGTCTATTAGCAAACAATATGTCTGCTTTTAAAGCGCTTTGATAGGGGCTTGTTTAATTGGAGTCAGTATCCAATCTATCAACGCTGATACCTGTTCAAGCGCTGCCCCGCATTTTGTCGGCGCTGAATTTCCAGCCGCTCAAACATACTCAACATAGATTCAATGCGCGGTGGTTTTGACAGCATCGCAGGCTCATAAGCCAAAGCCTCTGCACTGAGTTGACATTGCTCAACCAGATAAGCAATGCCTGCCAGCGGTTGCGGCTGCTGTCGCTGCACGGTCACCCAACGCGATTGCAGCCAAGCACTTGCCAGCAACCACAGTTTGCGTTTGCCACTGACCACACTGCGGTGGTTCACCGGGTCCATGCCTATGCGGCGCAGTTGGTGACCGATTTCTGCATAAATCAAATTGGCAGACATGATGGCTGATCTGCAGTCACGCGGCAAATGCGCAATGCCTGCGGTGGATTGTTTGTACAAGCTGTCTGCTTCTTGCAGCACGCGCTCGATCACGCGTTGCAGCGCCGGGGTACACGTGGGGGAAAGCAACCATTCGTCGGGGTTGATGCCTTCTTCGCGCATCCATTGCAAGGGCAGGTAAACGCGGCCAATGCGCGCGTCCTCGCCCACATCGCGCGCGATATTAGTGAGTTGCATGGCCACACCCAATTCGCAGGCACGCGCCAAGGTGATGGCTTGTTGCGGGCCCATGATCCAACACATCATGGCGCCTACGCTGCCCGCAACTCGCGCTGCATAGCCGTGCAAATCTTCCATGGTTTCGTAACGTCGCTCATGGCCGTCCCAAGCGAAACCATCGAGCAACGCATCCAACAAATGGCGCGGCAATGCATGGCGGTCAACCACCACAGCCAAGGCACGGTCTTCAACGGTGTTCTCCGGTTGTCCGGCGTAAATACGGTCTAAGCGGTGGTGCAGCACTTTCAAGCTGCGCTCTATCGAGTCACCCAAATCCACCATGTCGTCGGCCACGCGGCAAAACGCGTACAAGGCGATGGCTGCATCGCGAATGCGCTTAGGCAATAAACGGCTGGCCGCAAAAAAAGTTTTGGAGCCGCCGCGCATCATCTCCACGCAAGCAGCCAAATCGTGATCGGCCTGGTCAGTAAAAGGCAAGGGCATGGGGCACCACCTGTTCAAGCATTTTGGCTGACATCAGCACACTGGGTACGCCTGCACCCGGTTGTGTACCGGCGCCCACCAGAAAAAGGTTTTGAATATCTTCGCTGCGGTTGTGTGGCCTGAACCACGCGCTTTGCGTGATGACCGGCTCCAAACCAAACCCCGCGCCTTTGAAAGACCACAAGCGGTCTTGAAAATCTTGCGGCGTGGTCACGCGCGATGTGACGATGTGGTCTTTCAACCCGGGCAACACGCTGTCTTGCAACACAGTCGCAATGGCTTCGCGGTATTGCTCGGTGATGGCCGGCCAGTCGGTGCCGCTGCTCAAATTGGGTACCACGGAAAGCGCATAAAACGTGTCGCAACCATATGGCGCAAGCGACGGATCGGTAGCGGTCGGGCGGTAGAGGTACAAGCTGAAATCTTTGGACAGCTTGTGGTTTTTGAAAATATCTTGCAGCAAGCCTTTGTAGCGCGGACCCAGCACCATCATGTGGTGCGGCACGTCTTTGTACTGCTTGTCAGTGCCGAAATACCAGACGAACAATCCGGATGAGTAATTGCCTTTCTCAATCCGTTTGTCGCTCCAACTGGGGCGGTATTTTTCTTCGATCAAGTGTTTGTAAGTCCAAGCAGAATCTGCGTTGCTCACCACAATGTCAGCCGCGATGAATGCACCGTTTTCCAATTCCACGCCTACGGCTTTGCCGTTGTCCACGCGAATGCGGGTCACAGGTGTGTTGTAACGGATAGGCACGCGCCGGTCTTCCAACAAATTGACCAAAGCTGTGACGATAGCGCCCGTGCCGCCCATGGCTGAATGCACGCCCCAACGTTGCTCCAGGATGTGTATCAGCGAATAAACGCAAGTCACTGAAAACGGATTGCCACCGATCAACAGCGGATGAAAACTCATGACGATGCGCAGCTTGGGGTGCTTGAGGTATGAAGACACCATGCTGTAAATAGAGCGCCAGGCTTTCATGCGCGCCAAGTTGGGCAATGCTTTGACCACATCGGTCAAGGTCTCGAAAGGGATAGAACCCAGTTCGACAAAACCCAATTCATAGCATTGCGCTGAGGCTTTCATCAGGTCTTTGAAGCCTTGCACATCCACCGGGCTGATGGCTTCAATTTGCGCCAACATAGCGGCTTCATCGTTGCTGTAGTCAAAGTGCGTGCCGTCGTCAAAACGTATGCGATAGAACGGCGACATGGGACGCAGATCGACATAGTCTTCCATGCGTTGACCGCAAAGGGTAAATAACTCTTCCAACAAATGCGGCAAGGTGATGATGGTGGGACCAGCATCGAAAGTGAAGCCGTCTTGTTTGTGCACATAAGCGCGCCCGCCGGGTGCATCGAGTTTTTCCAAGATTTGCACTTGGTAACCCATCACGCTCAAGCGTATGGCTGCTGCCAATCCGCCGAAACCGCTGCCAATGACTACCGCGCGTGGCGAATGAAGGACAGGTGTTTCACCGCCGGTGCGTTCTTCCACAGAACGCAATGCATTCATGCTGGATCCGCCTGCTTGGCCGTGTTGACCGGAACAATGACTGAAGCGTGATTTGCATCAAGCACAGAGACGCGCTGAGCGCCATAGGGACTGCGTTTCATGGCCCAACCCCATAAGCGTTGCAACGGCAGTGCAATCACCATCAACACATGTTCAATGATGGCCAAACCCAGTAACGCAGACAACAACACCCAACCGGTGCTGATGACGACGGCGCCTGATTTCAATTCCCACACCATCCATGACCAGACCACGACCGATAAGCCCATGGTGAAAAAGAAGAACGGGCTGATGCGTCCACTTTTGAAATAGCTGCCTATGTAGCGCAAGTGCGCGGGCAAATATTGCTCGCCGACTTGAGGCACGCCGAAAAACAAATTGAGCTTGGCGCTCAAACGCATGCACCAGAGCAACGCGTAAGTGCAAAGCGCTACATGGTTGGGTTGCCCTTGTTGCAAGGCCAACAACACGCCGAAATTGAACAGCAATGCAACCTCGTGGTAGAGCAATGCCATGACCGATTGGCCGAAGCGGCGGTTGATGCCCAAACCGGGTTCGAGCGGAATGCGTCTGGGGCCTGCCAGCCAACCGGTGAGGAACGCCATTTCATGCCAACTCCACATGGCGATCACGCTGACAAAACCGATATAGGCATTGAGCACGGAATGCGAGCGCATGCTAATGGCACTGGTCCACAAACTCAAGCCCAGTAAAAAGCTGAGAAAGAACATGCTCCAGCGGAAGGTGGAGGTGGGCAATCGCACCAACCACAAAATAGCGCCCGTGCCCAACCACCAGCAGAACACTGCAAACACGCAGGCCCCGAGTGTGGTGGACAAAAAATCAAACATGCAAGGCGCCTCTTACCAAGTGGGTTGCATGCGAATGTCCGCAGGCAACTCGTTTTTCTTGACCGGTAACAAATACAACCGGCCAAAGGTGAACACCGCTTGCACAGCAGTTGTTGCGCGGCCAATCAAACCGATCACGCCGCCGCGTTCTTTGGCTTTGGCGTTGGCGATGGACAACTCGACCAGACGCCTCATTCCGGCGCGAAACGCGGGGTGGTCAATATCGACTTCCACAGGGAACACCTGGCGCGCAATGTCAGAGGTGATGCGAAACACCTCGTAGTCATACTCGGTAGATTCAAAACCCATGGCTTCATGCAACAGCGGACGCGTGTGGTCGCGCACGTACATGGTGGCATACACCGCCAGAATGAAAAAGCGTATCCACAACAGGTTCACACCGCGCAACAACTCAGGGTGGGCGCGCATGATGAGGGCAAACGATTCTCCATGGCGGAACTCGTCATTGCACCAGCGCTCGAACCACCGGAAGATGGGGTGAAAACGCTTGTCCGGATTTTTTTCCAGCTGGCGGTAAATCGTGATGTAACGCGCATAGCCGATTTTTTCCGACAAGTAAGTCGCGTAAAAAATGAATTTGGGTTTGAAGAACGTGTATGACTTGGTGCGCTTGAGTTGGCCCAAGTCAATACCTAAGTCAAAGTCGCGTAAAGACTGGTTGATGAAGCCGGCGTGGCGGGATTCGTCGCGCGCCATGAAGGTCATCAATTGTTTGATATCTGGGTTGGTCACGTGCTTGCGAATCTCGTTGTACAAAATGCAGCCGGAGAATTCGGAGGTGAGTGAGCTGATGAGGAAGTCTAAAAACTCCTGGCGCATTTCAGGGGATAACTGGGGCATCAACACCCGCACTTCTTCGGCAAATGCCGCGTCGCGTTGGAAGTGGTCGTGGTTGTTGTCGCCCTCGTACTCTTTCATCATGATGTCCCACTCGGCGCGCACCGGTTCGACATTCAACTTGTCCATGGCATCGAAATCGGTGGTGTAAAAACGCGGGCTGAGCACGGTGTTGCGTACGGCTTTGGCGTTCGCATCGGCGGCGTTTTCAACGGTGCCTATCAACAACTCAACGTGGTCAAAATCTAATGCGGCGGCGTTGGTCATGACTTACTCCTGGGAAGCTTTCTGTGGGGAAGGGGTGAGGGTTTGCAACTGTGCAAACGCAGACATATTGGTCGGGCCGAACGACTCGAGATCGATGCGCACACCAGTGGCAGGGTCTAGCAAAGTCAATCTGCCGTCGGTGTGACCGACGAGCTCAAAGGCCGGACCTGAACCGATGCCGCGACGCATGCGTTCGCGCGACAAAGTGCGTAACGTGCCTCTGACAAAACCTTGTTCGCCTTGAAAACGCGAGACTTCCAATTGGGTCTCGGGATCAACCACGGCGACATCGCCGTTAGGCCGGTCTTCAAAGCGCAAACTGCGTTTCCAACTGACGGGGGCATCTTCATTCGGTGCCACCATGCCTTGGCCGCGCAAAAAACCGACGACCAGCAACACGCTGCATAAAAAGCCGACAAATATCCAACCGGTGAGACCGTGTTGACCGGGCAGGTTTTGGTTGGAGAGGGACTGGCTCATGCGGATACCGTTTGTGAGTTGCGGTTGCTCATGTCGAAAGAGGGCTGCTCATCGATGATGTCACCCAACATGACAGGCACGCTTGGGTTGACTTCGCGCCAGGCTTGCACCAAACGCTCGCCCACACGCACCGCATCCGGGATGAGGCGCATGCAAGGCTCTGGGTTTTTGAGCGCCCAAGGTTTGGCATGCGGCCACAAATTGAGCCAAGCGATGTGATCGTCCCCAGCGAGTTTGAGTGCGATGTCACCTGCGCCATTTTTCAACGGTTTGACGCTTGCCGCTGCGACCATGCGAAGCGGTAAATTGAAAGTGAGTGTCAACACAATGCCTATGCGCATGACCACACGTTTGCTGGTCAGCGTGTACATGGCGGTGCGCGCAGTCAACCAAGCCAGCCAGGTGAGTAAACCCAAAGCGGTCAGGCTCAAACCTACGCTGGTGGCCAGCGGTACGAACAAGCGGGCTTGGGGCTCGCCCAGCAAATACAAGGCTTGCAACAACACCATGACGGAAAAGTAAACAGCCAGGGTGCGCACATGGAACACGTGCAAGGCCAGCAGTTTCCAATCCGGTGCGCCTTGCCACAGCAGACGCTCGCCTGCGGGCAATGCTTCAGGCAGACCGGGCGCTGCCTCGAACTCGTGCTCGTGGTGCGGATTGACGTTCAAAACAAAGGCTCCTGACGCTCAGGCAGTGCGTACAAAGTGCCCGCACCGTAATAGGCCGTGATTTTTTCTTCTTCCAGCAAGGTGATTTGTGCGTCGCTTTTGGTTTTCGGCACATTGGCAAACTGCGCAGACAAGATGGAAGATGTATGCACACCGCGGCGGTTGATGCGCGCGAAAGTCATGGGCAGCAACACCGTGTCGCCTGAGTGCAAAGACACTTCGAGGTAACGGAACATCATTTCGCAGCGATCGACCCACAGGTCTTTGACATGACCTGCTTCTTCGCGGTCCAAGCCATACACAGGCAGGCCGCGCGGGTCGATGTCGGGAGACATCACACCATGGTCTGATGCAATGCGCAAAGGAACAATTTTGATTTCACCGCCATGGTAAAGATCGGGTTCGTCAGCGCGCGCTGCCCAAGCGCCCGGGCCCACACCTGCGAGCAAGGGGTCACCCAAGGGCTCCAGCGGTGCACCTAACCAGCCGTGGGCAGGTTGAGCGGTGTAGCTACCGTCGACACGGTTGACATCGGGTGCCAGGATTTCACGGCCATCGGCCATTTTGTAAACCTTGGGATCGGGCACAGGCCAGCCGATTTGCACCGGGCCGCCTTGCAAATGGCCGTTGTCCATCGGGTAGCCTTCGCGGTGGTTTTCCCGCACAAGGTAATAAATCACACCGGCGAAAAATCCCCAAAACATGTAGAGCACGATTTGTGCGACATCTACATATTGCGTAATAGCGCCTGTTTCCATGGTCATTCTCCTTTAGAGCGCGTACAAAAATACTTAGCCCGGCAGTTCTGCCAGACCGAATCGTGAATCCCGGGTGGCACCTTGGGTCCGCTTGCGGCTGACCAAAGGTCCGAGTGCAATCAACACACAAAACAACATGTACATCTCGATGTGAAACACCATGCTGTATCCAGTGACGGGGGACACCAAGGCTTCGCCGAGCATTCCTTGCTCAGCCAGATTGCCCATGAGGTCGCGGGTGACACCACCCAAGGCCATGGCCAAACCTGAGGCCGTGGCTTGCACTGCGCCCCAAGCGCCCAGCACCAAGCCTGCTTGTCCTTTGTCTGTCATGCCCATGGCGGTGAGCAACATACCCACCGAAAACAAACCGCCGCCAAAACCGATCAAAGTCGCGCCTGCTTGAAACAGCAAAGCCGATTGCAAAGGTGCAGAAAAAATAATGCAGGCAAACGCGGGTAAACCGATGACCGCGCCTATGGCTGCCAATCGGCATGCGTCCATGCCGCGAGATAAAAAGCGGGCAGACAGCGCAAACGCCAGCAAAGCACCGGCAGAGGTCAGGGCGGTCAATGCACTGGTCAGGCTGACATCCAAACCCAGCACTTGCGCGCCATAAGGTTCCAACACAATGTCTTGCATGCTGAAAGCGGCCGTGCCCAAACCTACTGTCCACAAAAAGCGGCGCATCTTAGGCATGGCCATGAGCTGTTGCCAGTTGTGCGAAAAACCATCGGGCTCGCGTTGACCGCGCTTGGTGCTGCGAGCTTCTTGCTTCCACAGCGACACCAGATTGAGTGCAGCCACTAAAACAGCACAGCCTTGCACCACTTGAATCAATTTTTGCGGTGAGAACTGGCTCAGCAACACACTGAGTGCTGCACTGCCGACAATCAAACCCAATAATTGCATGGCATACATGAGGGCCACCACGCGTGGTCGTTTGTCTTCGGGGGATACATCGGACGCGAGTGCCAAGCCTGCGGTTTGCGTGATTTGCATGCCTGCGCCGACACACAAAAACGCCATGGCAGCGCCAAAACGGATGACCCACAAATAGCCTTCACGCGGCTCGGACAAACCGAGCAAAGCAAACGGCATGACGGCCAATCCGCCGAACATCAAAATCGTGCCCATCCACATGTACGGAATGCGCCTGAGGCCTAAAGCTGATGGATGCGTGTCGCTGCGGTAACCGATCATGGCGCGCAAAGGTGCAAACACCAAAGGCAAAGCCACTGACAAGGCGACCCACCAAGCGGGCACTTGCAACTCGATGATCATCACCCGGTTGAGCGTGCCGACCAGCAAGGCCATGGTCATGCCCACAGACAACTGAAACAAAGCGAGTCTGAACAAGCGCGCCAGCGGCAAATCCGGTGACGCAGCGTCCGCGAACGGCACGTACTGCATCATCAAGGATTGCATCCAGACTGGTGGGCGCATGCTGCGTTTCATGGCTTTACCCACTCCCAAGCTTGCGAGGTGTAGAAACCGCTGGAGATGCGTTGCATGCGTTGGGGACGCCAGCCGTGTTGACGCACGGCGCGCTCGATGTACACATGCAAAGTGGATTGTCGAACCGGTGCCAATTGCGGCGAGCGGTCGGTGCGCGGAAACAAACGGCCCATGGCGTGCATGGTCGCCAGCAAGGGTGAATGCGGCGCAAACGTGAACAAAATGGCATGCTTGGTGCGCTTGCTGAGCGACTCGAAAGCATTGGCGATGTCTTGGGTGTCGTAGTGGATGAGTGAATCCATGCAGACCACGTAGTCAAACTCGCCGTGCTCAGCAGACAACATATCGCCTGCTAAAAATATGATGCTGCCGCCTTTGGCGCTCAACGCTTCGTTGGTCAGCAAATCTTGTGCGTGGCGTTCACGCGCCAGGTTGACCAGCGTGGGTGACAAATCGATGGCCACCACATGCGCGCCGCGCTTCATGGCTTCTTGCGCCAGCGCGCCGGTGCCGCAACCGGCATCGAGCAAACGCATGCCGCTCATGTCCTCGGGCAACCAGGACAACAAAGTGTGGCGCATCTGGTCGCGGCCTTTGCGTACCGTGGCGCGAATGCGACCCACCGGCGCGTTAGAGGTCAGGACCTCCCAGGCCTTGGCAGCGGTGCGATCGAAATAGGTTTCGATCTGGCCGCGACGCTCGACATAACTGGCGTGGTTCATCTCAGTCAAATCCCAACAAATCAAAAATGTCCCGGTCTTTCATGGGAATCGAGGGCAGCGGGTCTGTACCTGCCCACAAGGCAGCTGCCAAGCGCATGTACTCGTCTTGCACGGCCTTGATGGCGTGTGTGGCTTCCAACTCAAACATGGTGCATTTCTGCAAACGGCTTTTGCGGATTTCATCGAGCATGGGGAAATGCGCCATGTTCTTCA
>JACCDO012220696.1_pt1 | contig 11254 bp, 6 predicted proteins | sample 7446101 | NCBI WGS metagenome assembly JACCDO01 (sample SAMN15323440, study PRJNA562643) | freshwater metagenome | isolation source: river surface water | place: USA:Blue River Watershed | collected 2017-08-16
CACGAAAATTTCCATATCTTAAATATCTTTATCTTATTGCAGTTCGAACAACTCATGAGCCGCTAAAATTAACTTTTATAATATATAAAAGTTCGTAAAAATAGTATTTTGTTATTTTTCGATACAAAAGTCAATTCTTCAAAGAAAAAACTCTATCTTAGTAGAATTGCATCTCCTAAGGTCTACTTTCGTCTGCTGCCTTTAGGGGTCACTTCTTAGGCGTTTCTACCTTTAGGGTCAGACGTGTAAGTGATCTTTCGTGTCTTATAGAGAGACCACCTAAAGCGCTTGTAGAAACCAGTGATGAGGACTGCTGTTAAAATGCCCGCCATCATCTGCAGACCTGCAAGTTTGCGAGCGTCGTGCTCCGGCTCGGCCGTCCAGGCCAAAAAGTGTGCTACATCCTTAGCCATTTGTGCTTCAGTGGCTGGCGTGCCATCCTCATACTCAACCTAAAATAAAATTATAGTTAAGAACATAAATAGTTTTATGTATCACACCGCGGTGCCAGACGAATAACGATAGTCAGTTTGAAAAAGGAAAATGATGAAGGTCAGGTTCGAAGAAGTTGTGTGGTTAGTGAGTGAATGCAGATATAGGGTCGCGGACCGATGATATACTTAATATGATAATGAGTCGCCGCATGTGCTGAAACACCTACCTGTCCATCTACCAGTTGCTTGGCCATGGCAATGGCACCCCCAGGGAAGTAAGGATTGTAGTGTAGTCCTGGTAGCATTGTCTTGCCTGCGGGAGGCTCCATATAACCTGTGAGTAATGCAAAAATGTAGTCAACGCCTCCATGGCGAGCTTTGGCCATCAGCGACAAATCCGGAGGGTATGCACCACCGTTAGAAGCACGGGCCTGTTCCTCGTTCTGGTATGGTCCTGGGATTCGATCAGAGAGCTTTCCAGGTCTTTCGAACATTTCTCCGATATCATTAGGTCCATCCTTGACCTCATACGATTGTGCAACTTTTTTCGCACCCTCTTCTGTGTGGGTAACACCAATCAAATTACGGAAAGAAATTTCTTTTACAGAATGGCACGATGCGCACACTTGACGATACACTTGAAATCCACGGCGAATAGCAGCATAATCAAATGACTTTAAAGCCCCGTGGTGCGACCATCCGTAGTCCAAAGTAGGAACATGGTCTTCGCCTGAGCAATGAGCTCGGTTAGAGTCTGCAAAGGTAGCATAAGATGCTCCTGCCACAATGGGCGCAGCAATCACACTTCGTGAAAACAAGCTCCTCGCTGCGAACATGTCTATCTAGTGATGGTTCCGATGAGGAAAGATCAGAATCTCAAACACAGCAAGAGTTGTGGGGCATAAAATTCGCGAGAGTGAGTGAGCAGTTGTGGGTCTTGGGTTCCCAAGGAACCCCCTTCTGCCTCCTCTGGAAATAATCTGGAGAAGTAGGAGAAAAATAAAATAAATGTCATCCGCCTTTGAAAGCACTCTTTCGGCTATCTTTATTGAAACTTTAGACAGGTAAGGATTCGAGATAATCGATATGAACCTCTAAAGCCTACAACTTTTTTATCAAAAAATGGCACAGGAACTTGCATTGGTGTTATTTTGCTTAATGCTGAGCAGTATTTACAAAATTCTCACCCATTATAATTCATATCTTAATCTCAATGCTACAATATTTTAACTTTCTCTCTAGGCTTAAGAAGTCCTCTTTGGATACAGCACCTTTCACACAATCTGTACATAATTTTGCGCGAAAAGGAATACTGTTACGGCTCCAATATGGCACAAATCAAGATATAGTGGATTACTTGAGCACTGGTGGACCTCTTGGAACTGTTCTCCCATTAGGGATTAGGGTGCATATGTTACGTCAGCTCTTAGAAAACAGAGTGCCTGAGTGCCTCTGCGTAACTTTTGATGCTCTCGTTGCAGGAAATGGACCACACAAGGAAGAAAAGGCATGTAAACTGTGGAGCTGCGTCTTAAAACCAAATAGTAATACGTCGATTGAGCTAGATACACTTGGATCCAATAGTCCGATGTATATACTAGCGTCGCATGCTGCGTTTCCACTGCTAGATTTACATGACGTTAAATCTCTTTGTGTCAATGTCGAGCCCGATGGATCCGCTTGCCTCAATATGCTGACTAGCAGTATGCATGGCACTGCTACATACTCCATTCAAGGACAAGGGCAAAGCCTCAACTCCGTGCAAGCAGAAATCAGCTCGATACCAACTGCGGTACCTCCCACCGCTACTCTTTGCTCTTCTCATGTCATCGGCCAAGTTTTGCCCCATAAGAACTTGAGCTATCCTTTCACAAGCCCTAAAGGTAAATTGCGTTGGTGCATGAGTGCTGCTGACACTAATGATCTGCATCTTGTCAACGGCTGCTTACACATACCACCCTTGGTCGTCGTCCCAGCTAAAGTGGAACCTAGCCCCAGCGGTGTTGGCGCCACTGGGCCTCAAATAAGGACTAATCAGCACGAGTCCAAACCACAAAAAACTGGATTTAGTGCTGTAAGCATTGATACTGCGACTGACGATGTGTTCATGGGCTCGCAGTCCAGACTGCGCTTCGGGCGTGGGCCGGACGGACAGACCACCGTGCAGAGTGGAGGAGCGCTTCACGTAGCAGCGGTGCTTTCTTGTGATATTAGCGCGGATGGTAGTGCAATTGCAATATTGCTAGAAGGATTCTTTACTGGCGGAACCCCGGACCTCAGCACGCGCTGCGCGCCTGCAGACGGCGATAGCGACTTGGACAGTGCGTGTAACTCTTTGGGTTCCGCGGGAATGTCGGATTTAAGAGTGTTCAGGGACAGGATTCTCAGGGGTCGTGGAGAAGTCAGAACACATTTACCCGAATCGTTGCCAGAATATGTTGCGCCCGTTCGTTTGCTGCATCCTTCCAGTTCCGGTGAAGAGCAGGTACATGCGGATATGGAAGCTGAGCTGGCTCATACGCGAAGTGCTAGCGAAAGAAATAGTGAAAATGAAGAGTTCCTCAATGCCCAAAGAGAAAACTTCTTGCGCGCGATTGGAGCTGGGTCTTCATTCACAACAGGCTTGACGGACATGGATGTTCATGACGAGGACCTGGAGGACGACACATCGGAAAGGGAGGAAGATGAGCAAGAGCAAGAAGACGAAATGGAGGAAGGAGACAGCGAGCCCGGGTCCCCTCTGCGGCTACATCGTCGTACACGAGAGTCTACTCGACATCGGCAAGCTCCATCTGGAGACGAGAGCATGCATTCCACAGAGGGCAGCGCCGATGGACGTGATAGAGATTCCCCTCTTTGGACAGTGAAGCGTCGTTACTACGTTCTGTTTTGCTCTGGCAACTGCTATGGACTGCCAATCACTGTAACTTCAGTTGCAAGTTTACAGCAGACCCCGATGCGTCTAGGATGCAGTGGCCCTGTAACTGCCGAGTATGCTGGTTTGCAGCTGGACCAGGTGCCATCGATCGTCAGGTGTATTGGACCATCTCTCTGCGTCGTAGCTGGCACTGCTGGACTGCTAGGGCTTGTGTGCTCTCAAGGCATCTCGTGCTCATCCGCTCCGGCTCAGAGCTCATTTTTTGCGTTGTCCTTAGATGACTTTTCCCCGGCCTGCATCACTACTGCCTCGGCAACTCTAACCGATGATGATGGTGATGACGACGACTTCATATTTCCACCGCTGAGTCATGCCAGCAATTCTGCTATTACTACCATCGACTGCTGCTGCCAAGTTGGGCCACTACAGGCAGAAGTGGGACTCGTTTCGGCAGACGACGAAGGGCATGTATGCTTGTGGCACATTCGCTATGTAGATCGCAGCCAGAGCCAGACAGGACATGGTAACATCGAATGCCCTGGTAGCTGGAGTGGAGGAATTAAATTGATCGCAGCTCGCAGTGCACCAAGCAAGCACGCCTTTACCTACGGTATACCTCGCCACTATTTGAGCCCGATTGGTCAACCTCTGCAAATGCAGCGCCCTGTTAACGGTTTAACTATCTCCCCAAGTGGATCGCATGTCGTGGCGGCAAGCGCAACTCGCTTGCTTCTGTTGCTGGCGAGCGAAAAAGGCCTTGTATTGAAGGCAACGCTAGATGCTTCACAGAGCACTCCGTGCAAGTACTCTAGCATCTTTGTTGCTGAACACCTACTCGTAGGCAGAGTTTCTGAAGCGCCTTTCGATCAAGAACCGGGTTTAATTTTGCATTGCTGGAAGGTGGCATCACCTGATCGCTTTGAAGCACGTGCCGCCAACAGGCGCGCCTCCCCTCTGAACAAATCAAGCACTTCAATGCCCCACAGTGGTGACTTCAGCGCTGCTGCGTCTGATAAGAGCGTTCCGGTGCCTATCTCGTTTACAATGCCATTTAACTCTCTAATTAACAAGTATGCTTCTCTAAGTGGCACGTTGACTGAAGCTCTGCAATTTAAGGGCCTGGGCTTGACTTGCCGGGCCATGACGTCAGCCTCAGCGACTGCTGCTCCTATTCCGCTGAACGTGCTTGCGCCAGCACACGCGGTTTTGCCTCATGCGTCACGCATTCAAGGTGTGCCCCTGGCTGCAGTATCCCTCATACACAGCGCGCCAGAAAGGTTTCCTATACTTGCGCCGCAAGTGGGGCTTCCGTGCGAGCGCATCATGATGCATTTCTTCGGGTCCTCAGATAGTGCCATTTTTCGCGTTTGCAAGCCTTTATTGGCGCTGTTGCTCGCTAGCATCGATGTGACTATTGGACCCTTCACTCCTACTGGAGGTGTGACTGTGTCTTTTTCCCTTTCCAGTCCCTGCGGTCACGCAGACAATGAAGGCCCTCCGATTGGCTTGATCGCTGCGGCGTTAAACATGGACGTTTTGCATCTGCATGCCGTGTTGATTAAGTACCAATCAAGCTTCAAGCACTTGATATCCTACTCACCTCCACAGGACTTTGCAACTCGCACTTCAGATATTGATTTTGAAGCAGCCATGCAATCCTCGTCGTTTGCGCGGTTTCGGAGCATAGATGCCGAAGCGAATGCCTTGTTTAGCCCCAAGTTTCGAGGTAAGACTTTGACTTTAGGCTCTCCCCCACCACCAAACATAGCTGAGGAGTCTTCACCGCTTCGCGAGGCCAAATTGTTGGCACTTGCGGAGACACAGCTGAAGCCCACTGAACTCCTTTTAAGAGGAGGGCTCGGACACTGGCTCAGCTCTAGCGACAGCTGGAGGCTGGGCGGCGCTACGTGCGTAGGGCCACGATCTTCTGCTGGAGGCGCTAATGGGGCTACTTCTGGCTGGGGCGCTCATTCGACTGGAGGCGCAGCCTTTTGGATAAACCTCGCTTACGGACACAACGCACTGGCCGCTTTGTATCTCAAGAACTGCGGCAACAAAAGCGTTGCGGTCGAACATCAATGGCAAGAATATTTACGCTCCTATGGCCCGACTCACCTCAGACGCAGTGATCGCGGCTTGCGTGAACTTACGCGCAACGTGCGCAAAATCGACGAAACCGCAGGGATCAAAGATACGCTACCACGCCAGCTGGGATTTATCTCAGGATTGCAAGAGATCTATGCTAGACGCGTGGGATTGTACGGCCGATTGCCAGTGGAGCTCTGCTTGCTGCAGGAGCTGCGTGTATTGAGCATGGGAAATAACTATCTCACGGGGCCTTTGCCGCCTGCACTTGGCACACTGCCGCAATTGCAGCGGATAGTATTACATCAAAACAAACTGACAGGAAACATTCCGATCGAACTGTCGCTCTCTGGCTGCATTGTTAACCTTGCAGGCAATCCAGGACTTGACCTCGGCCCTGATGTACCGGCAAGCGAGCGAGCGGCGTTGTCGGCTCTGTATGTCGCCACATCTGGAGACAATTGGCAGTGCAAATCGGGATGGTTGGACAAAGGTGCCTCTGTGTCCCAATGGTACAAGGTAGGCACTCTAGCAGGACACGTGCACTCACTTGTAATGTCATCTAATGGTATGAAAGGCAAGCTTCCCGCAGCCCTCTCAGGTCTGCAATGCATCCGCATGATAGAGCTTGCAACGATGCCCGATTTGCATGGTACGCTGCTCCCTGTGTGTTCCTTGACCACGCTGCGGCGTTTGTGCATTTGCCGCTGCTCGTTAACGGGTGAGATTCCTTCGGAAATTGGCCAGCTATCCGCGCTGGAAGAGCTGCAGCTGTTCGGAAACAGGCTAAGTGGAAATATTCCAGACTCTGTCGGAAACCTGCGACATCTCAAGCTGCTGTCGCTTGGCGAGTATACTGGTGGCAATGCGTTTAATCCTGGGCCGCTACCAGCTTGTATTCGGCGCCTGAAATCGTTGGAGGCGCTCTTTGTATCCAGCTGTCACATAACCGGTCCAGTGCCTGCATGGTTAAGCGAGCTCACAGGCTTGCGCCAGCTGGATCTGCAGAACAACGATTTGATCGGAGTCCTTCCAGACAGCATGGGAGAGCTCACAAACCTTCTTTACTTGAATTTCAAAGACAACTTGCGCCTGGGAGGAGTGCTGCCGGTGCCCATGCTCAGCAAACTGCGCCGATTGAATAGACTTTCATTTGTGAACACAGACATTTTGAGTAACGCTGGCGTGCTCCGACAGCTGCAAAAGGCACTCCCTTCATGTAAAATTTGGAACTAGCACTTTTTTGTTGAGAATGAATAGGTAGCAAACGGGCGCAAACACACTTGTGAGAGTGATGAGTGAAAGCGATGCCTGTCATACAGAAGATATACGTAGAGGTCGATAGGTTTCTTACTAAATTAATAATTGTAAAGTCAGATATATTCAGGATCAGAATCGAAAGCATAGGAAACTACATTTACATCATGCCTCCCATACCGCCCATGCCACCCATGCCGCCCATGCCACCCATACCACCTGCAGGTGGGCCAGCCTCCTGCTCAGGCTCCGCAACCATGGCCTCCGTGGTCATGAGCAGACCAGACACTGAAAAAGCATCCATTAGAGCAGTCTTGACAACCTTTGTGGGGTCCATGATACCTGCTGCAATCATATCCTTGTATTCGTTTTTGGAAGCGTCATAGCCTTGTTCAGGAGACTTCATCTTCAGCAACTCGCCCACCACCACAGCGCCCTCCACGCCGGCGTTATTCGCAATGGCACGAGCAGGAGCAAGGCATGCGCGCTGGATGATCTCAATGCCGATCTTTTGGTCCATATTCTCTGCGGATGCGATCAAGGGGCCAAGCTGTCGGGAAGCCCAAACCAAGGCGGAGCCACCACCAGGAACAATTCCCTGCTCCACAGCCGCACGAGTGGCGTTCAATGCGTCAACAATGCGATCTCTCTTCTCGCCTACCTCCACATCAGAGCCACCTCCGACCTTGACAACCGCCACTCCACCAGCAATCTTCGCCAAGCGCTCTTGCAATTTCTCTTTCTCGTAATCGGAGGTAGACTTCTCGGCGGACTCGCGTAGAAGTGCACAGCGCTCCTCGATAGCTGCCTTGTCGCCCTCTCCGTCCAAAATAATCGTGTCGTCCTTGGACACCTTAACTTTGGCGCATGTACCCAGCATGTCTTCTGTGACTTTCTCTAGGGCGTGGCCCATGTCTTCGCTCACCACCACACCGCCCGTGATGATAGCAATGTCCTGCAATGTGGCTTTTCTGTTGTCGCCGAATCCGGGAGCTTTCACAGCGCACACCTTTATGCCACCGCGCAGCTTGTTCACAACCAATGTAGCAAGAGCTTCGGACTCAACATCCTCTGCGATGATCAACAATGGGCGGCCAGAGCGGACGCAGCCTTCAAGAATTGGCACGATGGACGCCAAAGATGCGATCTTCTTCTCAACCAAGAGAATGAGAGGCTTCTCGAACTCAACAGTTTGTGCCTTATTGTCTGTGATGAAGTAAGGAGAGATGTAACCACGGTCGAAGCGCATACCCTCAACCACATCCAGCTCTGTGTCTAAAGTCTTGCCGTCCTGAATGGTGATGACACCCTCCTTACCCACACGCTCCATAGCTTCGGCAAGCAGGTCGCCAATCGCACGCTCTCCGTTAGCAGAAATGGTTCCTACTTGGGCAACTTCTTCTTTAGAGCTAATGGGTCTAGAAATCTCGCCCAGTACTGATACCACCTTATCAACGGCCAGCTGTGCACCACGCTTCAGGTCCATAGGATTCATACCAGCAGCCACTGCTTTGCAACCTTCCGAAAAGATTGCACGAGTCAGTACTGTGGCAGTAGTGGTGCCATCACCAGCTTCATCATTGGTATTGGAGGCCACTTGTCTGACGAGTTGAGCACCCATGTTCTCGATCCTATTCTTGAACTCAATGTGTTTAGCGACCGTCACACCATCCTTGGTGATCTTAGGTGGGCCAAATGGTTGGTCAAGAATGGCGTTTCTGCCCTTAGGACCAAGAGTCACCTGGACAGCGTCAGCTAACTGATCCACACCCTTGAGCATGAGTGCGCGTCCTTCTACACCAAATTTCACGACTTTTCCGGATGCTTGGCGAGCTCCTGTGAGCTTAGAAGCCATACTAATAGATTTCAAGGTTGATCTCAGCATATTTGCTAAGTATTAAAAACTTAAATGTGCAGAACTTTCCTTGAAGAAGATCATGGAAGATTCTTCGCTTTTCCCAAAGTTCCCAGTTGGTCGGGTCATAAAATGCAAGGAGAGCCAAAACTTACAAAGGGCGTAATTGAAGATTATGCTTAATTATTTGCTGTTTGAATGCTTTTTGTGAGATTAAATCATTTGATTTGTACGAGAAATTACAGATTTGATTACTATAGAGCAATGAGTATTGTAAACGATGTCAAGATGAAAGAAGCCACAGCCACTACAGGTACGGATCCAAAACCTGGGTATGTAAGGATTAAAGAAGGCACTGCTATTATGGATTATGATGAAAAGGAGGCTGTTTTTTATAACAAGGTGCAAGTGTTCAATAGAGACATTAGTATACAGGTTATTCGGCTCTTCGCTGAGCAACGTGAAAAAGAGAAGGTTGACAAGCACGAAGCGCGTCTTTCGAAGTATTTAGCGGTACATAGGGAACAAATCGCGAAAACCGCATCTATCCAAGGAGAACCATACGACACGTCTATCGATGTTAGCCGCGTCAAGTTACTAGAGAAGTCCCTCAGCGGTCAAAATAACTTGGGCGTGCATGTCGAGTGTTATCGAGACCCAGAAACTGAGAAAGAATTTCGCGCCCCATTTGCTCCACCCGAAGGCATACACATTCTAGATGCTCTAGCTGCAACAGGTTTGAGGTCCATACGATATCTGAAAGAAATCCCTGGAGTGCGAATGGTCACCATCAACGATCTCATTCCCGAGGCCACTGCGGCAGCAAGAGAAAATTGTGTTGTAAACGGTGTTCAAGTGTTTGAGGACAATGGGTTTTTAGGTGCAAGAGGAAGCAAGCGCCTTGAAGACATCCAACAATCACAAAAGCGTGGGCCAGGTGTGCGTATTCACAACGGCGACGCCGTAGCGTTTATGTATGCGCACAAGGACGCTGCACTAGGAGAAGCTTTCGATGTCATCGACTTGGATCCCTATGGTACCGCTGCGCCATTCTTAGATTCTGCTGTGCAAGCAGTGGCTGATGGCGGTCTATTGTGCGTTACGTGCACAGATATGGCGGTATTGAGCGTCAACTTCCCAGAGAAATGCTTCAGTCTGTACGGTACAGTCGGTCTCAAGGCCAAATACTTCCACGAAGCTGCATTACGCACTTTGTTGCATAGCATCGACAGTGCGGCCAATCGCCATAAGCGCCATATCGTGCCTTGGTTGTGCCTGTCTGTTGACTTCTACATTCGTGTTTTTGTGCGTGTGTTCGAGTCCCCTGTCGATGTGAAGCGCTCCATGCTGCGGCGGGCCATGGTTTTACAGAGCTCACAGTGTGAGTCGTTCTATTTGCAGCCCATGGGCGCGCTACATCCAACCAAAAACACCAACGCCGAGCTCTTCACAGGCGCTCACGCACAAGCTCCAACTACGTGTCCTGAAACGGGAGGCGCCATGAAGCTCGGTGGACCCTACTGGTCTGCGCCAATTCATGATCAGAATGTAGTCGACGAGCTCCTGCGGCGGGTGGTCTACGGAGACCCGACAGGAGAGACGAAGTGTCCTTTACTTCCCTACCCCGTCACCACAGCGCCTCGCATCAAGGCCGTGCTGTCTGCCATCAGTGGTGAATTAAAAGATGTGCCATTCTACTATACTGTGTCTGACCTGTCAGCCAGCGTGCACTCACGCGCCGTTCCATTGGACCATTTCCGCAACGCTCTTAATAACGCTGGCTATCGCTACAGCCAGTTCCACCATGAGCCTACGTCGATCAAAACGGATGCACCTCCACAGGTCATATGGGATATCATGCGAGCCTTCTGCAAGCTTTATCCGCCACAGGGTAGTAAGCATAAAGCGCAGAGTCGTACAGCACAGTCGATCTTAGGACGTGATATTGTGACGCCGATCGATTTCACTCTTCATTCTGATAACAAATTCATCGGTAACGACCAGGGCATCGCCGACACACCCGACAATGCGCATAGTGTCAGTTATAGTTTGACTCACCGTCATAGCCCTCGTAACAAGGTGTGTGCTGGTGTAAAGAGCGGGCAGGTGGCTGCTGTAACGAATGGCACCGCTGGTGATGTAGAGGTTGCGCTGGTTGAGGGCGAGGAATATGGCGTAGGCAGAGATATGCTACGCGGCCCTCGATTCCCTATGAACCCGGAAAAGAATTGGGGTCCAAAGCGGAAGGCAGGCCGGCAGCAGGAGGCAGTGACTGAAGGCGATGATAGCGCCACTGGACGCCGTGGCGGACAAGGAGTGGCGAAAGGTCGTGGAGCTGAGTTCTATATCGAGCAAAACAAAGAGCGCGCTGCACTGCTGCGGGCACAGAGGGCAGCTGCCAAGTCACTTTCGTTGGAAGGACAAGGGGTTACTGAAATCGCCTCAGCGACTGCTGTTGAAGTGGCTTCTCAGCCTGTTAAAAAAGCTCGCATGGAATAGCGCTCTGTTGTAACTTTTTATGATCAAAGTCGCGGGCTCACTGTGGCCGCTTTATCAGAAAAACTGGAAATGTGTACTGATACAGTTGCGAGTGTTAATCTGTATGAAGTATAAGTAGAAGAAAGGGTTATCATTGACTCTCCCTCTTTCTGAGACATTCAGTGTGAGTTCTTCCGGACTATCCCGGTGTGACTCACCGGATGATCCAACACTCCCAGGTAACTGGGTTACCTGCTCTGCAATTCC
>JACCDO012363396.1_pt1 | contig 11254 bp, 10 predicted proteins | sample 7446101 | NCBI WGS metagenome assembly JACCDO01 (sample SAMN15323440, study PRJNA562643) | freshwater metagenome | isolation source: river surface water | place: USA:Blue River Watershed | collected 2017-08-16
AGTGAGTTAGTGAGGGAGTGAGTGAGTGAGTGAGTGAGTGAGTGAGTGAGTGAGTGAGTGAGTGTGTAAGCAAATGAGTACCAAATCTATCTTTAACTACTTCCCACGGATCTTGTACTAACTTTGATGTTCTACCTTCCCATATCGACCAAGCTTTCGCTGCTTTGGCCTTTTCTTCTTCACCCATTTCACCTCTTAATCTCTTACCATAAGCCTTGATATAATCATTACGTTCGTTAACGGGTATTGCTTCCTCGTATGCACTCCAATCTTCAGGGAATAAATAATTTGCACCAGGGCCTTGGTAAAACCACGCAATTTCCTTTTCACGTAATAAAAATATACCACGAAGAACCAATTCCGTTACATTTTCTGGATGCTTCATAGCGTATGCAAGAGCTAGTGTTGAACCCCCTAAATAGAATAATAATAGGATGTGAGTCATTGATGAGGGTGGTAATTGACTGCGTAATAAGGGCGCCGCGTCTTACATGAACCACCAAATACTTGCCATTTCTTGACACCTAATTTTGCGCGTATTTTCTCAAAATCGTTTACTAAATCATACGTAGTATTCTCTTTTAACTCGGCAAATGGCACGCTTTCACCGCAGCCTCTTTGATCTAATTGAATGGGTGAGTGAGTGAGTACGCGAGTGAGTGAGTAAGTCAGTAATCCATTGCGCACCTACGAGAATAATTTTATAAACCTGGGGATCAAAGAAACGAGCCATAGCTGGATCAGTTCCTCCGCCTGGACCTCCATGAACAAACAAAACTGGTTTGCCTGTGCGAGTAAGTAAGTGAATGAGTGCATAAATAAGCGATCAATGAAGAATAAGCTTACCGTTTTTATTACCATACACACTATAAGCAATGGAATGGATATCACTAACTTTTAGTAATCCTTTCTCAAATGGCTCAATAGGTGGATAAAGTTTGGTATCTGCAAATTTATCTTGACCTGTATTGAGTAAATTAGTATGCAAGTACGTAGGTGAGTGAGTGAGTGAGTAAACCTGTTGGTGCTCCTTCACATGAGGCAAATAATCTAGATGATAAATTCTTCACTACTCTGGTTTCCAAGAACCCATTTCTCTTGAAATCATTCGCTGGTAAGGTAAGAAATCGTTGAAAGTTTGTTGTTTTCTGCAATTTCATTGGATACGACGTTGCAGTTAGTAACATAACACCCTGAGGATCGAGGAAGTGAGTATTAAGTCAGCGAGTTAATGAGTGCATGTTAGCGATGCTAATGAGTGAGTGATTGATTGAGTGCACAAAGCCCTTACCAGCGACACAGTTCCCAGTAAGGCATACTTTGGTAGCTTCCAAGACATTTTTTTCACCGGAAACAATGCGATTTTCATCTTTTTCAACGTTTGGAACAAGATTTTTTTTGCGATTTCATCGGGGCCTGGTTAGGGAGCAAGGCAAAATATTTTTATTTTTTATGGAGGCATAGGTGTTTATCACCCCCGAATTGAGTGATAATAATTGGTACCGCGAGGGCTTTTGGGAAGGATTGCAAGAGTTAGTCATTGCGGTTGTTACTAGATTCGTATAATATTGTGGAAAGTAAAGATGGAGTCTGTGGTTGGTGCAGCGGTGATGATTCAAGGCGATGCAGTACCTCGATCGCACAAGAAGAGATTATTGTCTATCGAGCACAACCCCGCTGATAATAGTTACAAACCAATAGAAATGGATGAATATAAACAAGAAATAAATGATAAAATTGCTATTTTGCGACTAGAATTATGGAAATCAAATAATTATCAGGTTTACGCAATTATATAAGCACGCACTCATACAGTTTCTTTACTTATTCGCACACTTGCTTTATAGACACCTAGTTATATTTCTTCGCTGTCAGAAGAGGAGCAATTAGCTTATGCCGACTTAATGTTAAAAAACAAACAAACAAAATTTTATGAAACACCTATTGAGGTACTTTCTCAAACTCACTCACTCACTCATTCGCTTATTTATTCATTGCGCAGACCATAACAAACGAATTAACGAAAGCTCACAGTGAAATTTCCCAGTTATTGACCCTCACAAAACTGTGTAATGACAAGAATCCCAGTATAGTTTTGAAAAATTGTCTTCGTTCATCCATGCAGCAATCTGGCGTGGAATTGCCATCCGAAGTAATCATTGAACACAAGAAACGTTATTTCTCAACGTCTGCAAGCGAGCTAACCAAAGCATTAGAAGTAAGTAAAATTGTGGCCAATGAACATCGCTTGTTTTTCCAATCTATTAAAAAATTAATGAAATATTGGAGTATAATTTACTTAAATCAGTCCCAAAAACTGTTTTTACAACATAAAACACCGAATAAAACAGTAAAAATCGCTATAGGTACTTACTCATCCACCCACTCACTCACTTACTCACTCACTATCACACCTCCTATAGACTGTGCTCACCATATCGTTGACAGCACCAACATAAGACGTGACGCCATGGTACCATTATTAATCAGTTCAAATGGTCCAATTTTACCTCCAAGTGAAACGGAACGAAAGCTTTTAACTCTTACGATAAGCATCTACAAGTCAAGCAGTAAGCAGCGAGTAGTTCACTTCGATACGTGGGAATCAGTGAGCAGCAAAGACAATGAATTCAATTGGAATACTTATTACCAACACGACAATCTTATGCAAATACACACTCATTGCGAGAGAGTGCAACATGAAAGCTATTGCCTTCAATTGTTTGCATTTCTATGTAATGACACGGTAGAGTTACACGACCGTTGGGTAACCGTGTCCAATATGTTAACTCATCAACAACAGGGTGGTGGTGAATGTGTAGTACTAATGAATCTAGTTTTTGATGAAATGAAAGTAGAAATTATCTCACTAACTCGCAGTAACATCCTGCTTACGCTGTCTTCGGAGTACACGTTGAGTATCGACTTGGTCCCTATAAACGACATCAAAAGCAGTGTCAATCACCCTGATTTGTTGCATGCAATCAAGTATTCCTTCAACGAAACCAACAAGTTCTTACTTCAATATGCATTATCCCTCGCACAAGATGCAGGAGGAGACGATGGCGGCGAGAAGACGACTGCGCCGCTCCACAAGAAGCTGAATAAATCAATTCTGCATCATTACTTGAGGTTGTTGAAGCTTACGATCGACAATTGCTACATTAAAACGCAGTTAAACGAGTTAAAAGACATCTTTGCATCTAGCTTCGGCTATGACTTAGTGTGTAACGAGGATGCATTGGCTACCACGAGCACGAGGGTAGTGTACCAGTTACGTTGTAATTCTAAGACGAACCTGGTAGTGCATGTTGATAGCACCCACATCGAGATCCTATTTGGCGGGGCATCAAGTGGCATCAAATTCACTCAGCTTAACGAATTCATGGACGAGTTATTTAAAGCCATCTGTCACACCACGCTACTAACGAGCATAACTGCCGGCATCTCCCCCAGCAATTTACTCACTATCTCTCCTATCAACTACAACAGATTTCAATTGGTAACAATCGATGGATCCAGCATTGGTTTGGTGGTGTACAATGGAAGAGTAAGAGACACGCAGCACCTGGTTCAGTTGTATTTATTTCATGTTACAAATGTAGAAAATATTGAAAAAGAACTAAGTAAAAGCAAGTTTAATAGCTTGGACGGGCTCTTGTACAACGCCAGAAGCAGCTGGAGTGTCCCTTTTGCACGTCTGACGCAAGTAATGAGTATTATATTGAATAATTTGTAATTAATTTCTGTTGCTCAATGCAAAATGCTCCTTCTACCATTAATAAAACGTGACGAATGATGCGTTGTACCATTCCACATGCACCGGGTAGTGGTCGGATATATAGCCGGTCTGATTATTGATCTCAATCCCCGTAACGGAGTTGTTATTCATCGCTTGAACTATGTTCTTCGTCACTAAAATGTAATCTAATCTAATCGCGGGATGTGCATAAGGAGGATGCAAATTATTTGGCCATTCTGGATTGTATAGGGTTGGCTCCGTGTAGGGGCATCTGGCAGCCATACACTTCGACATCAAATTGCTTTCCCTCGATTGCAGCGACCAGTGCGAGCCGTCTTCGATGCCATACTGGGCGCGACAGTACTCTATACACACGTCATGCAATCCGTTACGCAATAGTATATCCATTGGAGTGTAATTGATGGTATTATTTTTATTTAAATATTTTTTACGATAACGTGCAAATACTGGATCATCACCTCGTTGAATATTCGCCACGAAGTGAATATCGTCATGTTGCAGTTGGTCGTAACTTGACAACGTGTTGAGATCACCCATTAATACGATCTTCACATCCTGATTTTCTTGCTGTAACGGTTTAATGATACTACGTACAATACTCGTTGCTTCAGCCTCGCGTACTGCACTATCATGCGCATGTAAATGGCAAATAATGACATGTAAGTCGAGATTCGTGTAGTAAACATGCAGTACACCGCGCTGAAAGAGCGGCGGACCATACTCCCCCTTCACCACAAACGGTATCGCCGATACAATCCCTAAATTATACGGTTGACTATTGACCATGATATGCGAGTACGCATAGCCCGCATTGGCTGCGTTTATTATCATATTCGGGATATTCTTATCATAATTAGAGTTACTATTACTGCGTTCCCATCCATTTAACTCGCATAATCCAATCGCCAGGTAGCCCATACTAGCCTTTTCTTGCAACCATTTTGTAATAACCCCGTTGCGCATTGTGCTACCAGCTCCACCATCCGCTATATTCAATTGTGCAATGAGTATTACATCGGACTTATATGGGCGTTGCACCGTTTGTGGGATACCCAAGCAACGGCTAGTTATTTGAACACCGTCTGCAATAGTTTTTTGAGGAGACAAAGTCATATTATACCTAACCAAATCCTTGATCATTGCTAATGCAGCCACTTGATCATCGACTACTTTGGGGACTAACGTCGTGCCGTTTGGGATGTGGAACATCAATGACGAGGCTTTGACATTCATGATATTATATAAAAACGAACGATAAAATACTAGATTTCCAAGCAAATAAATCAAATTATCTTTGGATATTTGAACTGCTTGCACACCGGATAGTAGCGGTGAGAGTGAGCGAGGTAAACCCCATAATCGACTCGAAATGATACCAGCTCGAGGCCATACTCGACACTCAAAATTAGCGCTATCAACATGCTCTGTCCAGATACTAGCTTCGCCGCCTAAGACCCCATGATTGAGTGTGGATTGCAGCTTGCGATTACCAGAATATGTTGCTGCTTTCGCCTTAATGATGTCATCCGACGTAAGGTAATCTGTCCAATCGTTATCCCAATCAAGGTACCAACAAGACGAAATAACAACATTTTGCTTATTCTCAATCGCTAACTTCGCACTTCTAACCGCCAATCCCGACCAGCATTTCCAAGGCTGCACAGTCGCTCTATATGTACTATTCAATGGGATCGAATGGCTGTCAAATATTCCTTGCCACACCATAGGGATCTTGTTCAGATCATTGTGTAGATAGTCGAATAATTCGCTCTCAAAATGATATAATTCTTGCTCGTAGTCACCACCCGGTGACAGCTCTTTCCAACAATCAAAATCTATTTCATCCCCACCGATATGCACGTACTTGGATGAAAATATATCACTGATCGCCTTGAATACCCCTTTAACCACTTGAAGCGTCAACGGATTTGTGATATTCATGATGAATACGTCATCGGGATGCTCCTTATTCAACGCCGTTTTGCTGCATTTAGTGATTATTGATTGGAAGTACGTGGATTTGCTCCAGGATAAACTGTGCGCCGGAACGTCGATCTCCGGGATGATTTCTATCCCCCTAACCCTGGCATAGTCAACTAGGTCTTTTAACTCATTCGCCGTGTATAATTTATTGAATTTACCATTTTCTTGATAAGAAAATGAACCGTTAATGCTTAACGACGACAACTTTAACTCATTCGTATCCTCTAACAAGATAGGAAATGACTGACTATCCGTTAAGTGCAAGTGTAAAACGTTATATTTACTCACTTCCATGGCATTAATTGTACGCTTTAATAATTCTATAGGCTGAAAGTGGCGTGCAACATCAACAAGCATTCCACGCCAATTATTATCAGGCCAATCATGCAAAATGAAATATGAAGACAAATGAAATCTATTGGGGCTGTTGAGTATTTGTGATAAACTTGTTAATGCAAGTAACAAACCTTTTACGGAAGGAGTGTATACTTCGACCCCATAGCTATTGATTGCCAGCAAGTACTCTTCATTGCTGCTGTGTGAGTTATAGCTTGATATATTGTAGTAGGGACTTAAATGGCTTAAAATACTACTATTCTTGGTTATATATATGCGTATTTCATTCATTGGTTGTATGTTTCTATCATTAATGTTTGTAATTGTAGCAATTCTAGTTATAAACCTATTAGTTGCGCTATTTAGCATAGCTATCATACTAGGAGATAAAGATATAGAGCCTTTATCTATGTTCACTGTATATTCTACCGTTTTTTCTATATAGATTCCTTTACATGTTGTCTTATCATTTGGTTTATGGATTATTTTTGGATAAGGTACTAATAAAAAGTTGCTACAAGCATCCCAATTGGTAATAGCTAGAGGATGATTATTATAATTAATTGATTTTAATGTATATTTATCACGAAATATATAGTGATTATCTAATGTTGATGAATAGGACGATATTTTGGTCGATGCATACGACTCATCATATCCACCCTCCTTTTTTGACAATATTTGCATAAAATAGACAATAGCAAGAGTTAATCCAACGATAACGAAGCAATGAGATCGATTATTGAGACTGTTATTTGTCGCCGAGACTTTGGTCATTCGAACCATTTTCCCCAATAAAAACCACGCGATTGACTCCGAACAGGGAGAATACAAAATGCTATCTACGCAGTGAGCTAGGAAACCACCACTTCTTTCCCCTCATCGAGCTTTCCCTTTCCTTTTTTGGTTTTAGTTTTTTCTCTCTGAAAAAAAAAGGTGTGGATTTCCCTAGTACACTTCCTTTGAAAGTTAACTATTCCCTACCTTTATTAATTATGATCTCACAAGGCATACAGATTTTGCGACCTCCTGAGACCCCCCTTGGCTGCCGAGCACGATTTCTTCCACGGCATCCTTACCGTGAACACGTTTACTCTTGCCTATTGAGTATATTCCAAGGTACACAAGAAAGAGTTACGAGATTTGCGATTGTTTATTCAATTTATCTACAAATCTTTTTAAAGGATAATGGAAATGATGATGATGACTATAGTAGAACTAATGATCTTGATTGACTGTATCATTGGTACCTGGTCAATATCTCCACCACCTTGCACTGCTAGTACTGCTGATGATGATGGATTGACATTTGTGTCGAGAGTATTGAACAGGTACCAATGAATGATAAAACAGCCAAAAGTAATGTGTGCACTAGTAATGTCAATCCATCAGCAGCAGTAGTACAAGCAGCGTAAGGTAGTGGTGTCGAGAGAGATAGGCGCAACAGCGAATATTTGCAGCCGACAGGAGTGATAACAAGAGAACTACTACCAGATTTGCAGTCGGAAGAAGTAAAGAAACAAATAATGGCGATCAAACGATGAATGGAGTTATTTTGAATAATGATATTGAGGATGAAATATTTTCTTGAAAGTGTTAGTGGGAAAGAAAATCCACACTGGGTTAAGTTATATTTTGGTTTTATTTTTATTCTAATATTATAGTCCACCAAGAGTACCAAATCTGTTCGTTAATCTATGTTGCCGATGCTAAGAAACATAATAAACTTTAAGACTGAGCGAAAGAAAAGAGTAGAAAATTAAGAAACGTTTCGATTTATTTCAGTCATTTTTAGAGTTTACCTTTGTTCGGGTATTGCAAGTGTAACCTTAACCAAAGTATTACGTTTTAAATTCAAATTTCATGAATTCGCAGTGAGATTTCTCCGCATTGCTACGCCACTCCATGGAGTGTAGCGCAACCACGTGGCGAATCTGCAAACTACCGGCACCGGTACGGACTGTACCGGCAAGAAAACATATGGAGTCGACAGTCACTGACAATAGTCATTAAAGCAGGACTCATAGTGAGTGAGTGAGTAAGTAAGTAAGTAAGTAAGTGAGTGAGCGAGCGAGTTAATAAGAGATTAAATAATTGCGTTACTAAGTAATTGAATACGTGAGTGATTAAAGTGTCAGTAATTAAATAAGATGTCATTGATGAATGATTTATTATCAACGTCTAAACCAGAATTCCAATGTGTAATTATAATTGAAGATGGGAGTGGCAGTGACGATGACGACAGGTTATTTCCATTGACCGAGAATATTCCCAGATGTTTATTGCCCATTTGTAATCGCCCTATATTGCACTATCAACTAGATCAGCTAGTGCTATCAGGAGCAGTAGAAATATTTATTGTCGGGTTGAATATATATAAAGATTTAATAGAGCAATGTGTAAAGGAATATAAAATAATTGATCGTGATATGGTAACTCAATTATTTATTTGTAGTTATTGATCGTCTTTTACTTAATCACCCTTTTCCTACATAGATTCACATTGAAACTGTAATATTAGAGGAAATGAATGGCTCCGTAGATGGATTAAGAGCAGTAAAAATAAAAAATTTAATACGCGGTAAGACCCAACTAACTCCTAACCATACACAGTAATGCACACATGTACTCACTCAATCACTCCTTTAGGCGATTTTGTTGTATTTTGTGCTGATTTTATCACACAATTTTCAATAGGTGATATAGCTCGATTACATCGAACAAAGTCATCAGATATAACATGTTTATTATCTGTAATGCCGTTAGAAGAAGGAGATACAAAGAGTACAAGAGGTGGTGCAGTAAGTGCAAAGAAATCTTTACCAATTGACAAAGACGATCAAGAAATTATTGGTTACGGTAGTGATGGTCGCTTAGTAATAAAATCACAGTTAATTGAGCGATCAGAATCCACATTTTCAGTAGAAAAATCATTATTACATAAATGTGACTCATTACGTGTAAGAAACGATTTGATTGACACTGGCATCTACTTGATGTCTTACTGGATCTTGGAGTACATCATGAAGTCGAAATCAATCACTTCTATCCGTTTAGATTTAATACCTTACTTAGTAAACTGGCAATTTCAATGCGATGATGACGTACTGAATCACGATCAATTTGGTGACGCCATCCGTAATCGTACCAGACCATTAAATTTCATAGAAAAAGTGACACCAAATTCAAGTTTAATAGATTATTTTGATGATTTAATAAAATCACGTCCAAGAGTATCCGAAGATGTTTATTTAACGAATATATCCATTGCAAAATCAACTGAATTGAATCGACAACAATCATTTTCACTGCTTGATAGAACACCTACCACATCCACTGGTTTGTCATCGGATTTAATTAAATGTTACACGAAAATTATTGATCATAGTAATATTAATACATTACCTTCTTATGTGTCTAATGTAACGGCTACTACGGGTAACATGATCATGCAACGAGTGAGTAACTTACAAGCTTATATGAATTTAAATAAAGATATTATGTCTTGCGTGCAGAATAACACTTCAAACACCCCTGGTTGGCCTAATATCGTTGGTTACCAACGGGATAAATTAAGTGTCGTCGGTAGTCATTGTGAATTTGGCGAGCGAGTACTGGTCAAACAATGTTGCATTGGAAATAACAGTAAAATTAGTACAAAATCAAAGATAAATAATTGCATAATTTTTAACAATGTAACCGTTGGTGAAAATTGCACGATACAAAATAGTATCATATGTTCGAATGCAATAATCGAAAATAATTGTAATATTAATGATTGTTATATAGGTGCGAATGCGAAGGTACCAGTCGGCACGAAAGTGAAGGGCGAGACTATCACCCCTCCCAGGGCCGACGAGGATTTCGCATTTGAGTGAGTAATTCATTAATTATATTTTCTTTCTATTTTATTTTTGGCTGTTTCTCGTTTGAGTTTTCAAAGCATTTCCCAAGTACGACATTCCTACCCTAACCCGCAGTGCCTGACCAAACAGGAAAAAAAAGAAAAAATAAAAGAATTGAAGCAGCATGTGGGCGTTGATCGCCGCATTGTCGCTGCTGGGCGTCGCATTGGGCGGTTGCCCCTCGGGCTACACCGAGACGACCGTGAGTGGGGGCACTAACAAGTGCTTGCAGCTCGTGTATAGTTCCACCACAAAAACACAACCTGATTTTAATACTTTATGTTCAACTTATTCAAGTGGATACCTTGTTGTTCAATCTAGTGCCGCGGAAAAAACTGCTACTCATTCATTTGCGCAATCAGGTAACTTTCATTATCACTCATTAAATCACTACTATATACTCACTTATGCAAATAGCTTGTGCAAGTACAACTACTTGCTCGGGACTTACTGCTGACCGAAACATATGGATCGGTGTAACATGTAATGGCGCTGCAAGTGTTGCAGCTCAAGTAATTAGCTCTCCATCTTCATCTCTCGGCTGGTCAACTTCAACCGCTGTTACAACTATTTTCACACCTGGTGTGGCGCCTTGGGTTGACGGCACTGAACCAGGAGCATCAGAAACAGTTGTCAGAATGGTACTTTCGGGAACTGGTACGGCTTCTACAGGGTATAGTGTAACTGGTTGGAGAGGAATTACAACTGGTACAGCATACAATTTTGGAATATGGTAAGCCTTTTTCTCCCTTGACCTATTTACTACATAACTAACTATTGATTTCACTGTATGCAAATAGTGAAGCATTATTAACACCAACAGCTATTCCAACACGTATTCCAACAGCAATTCCAACAGCTATTCCAACAGCTATTCCAACAGCTATTCCAACAGCTATTCCAACAGCTATTCCAACAGCTATTCCAACAGCAATTCCAACCGCTACACCTACTGAGGTACCTACTGAGGTACCAACAGCAATTCCAACAGCAATTCCAACAGCTGTGCCAACAGCTGTGCCAACTGCTATTCCAACTGCTGTGCCAACAGCTATTCCAACAGCAATTCCAAGTGTTATTCCAACAGCTGTGCCAACTGCTGTACCAACTGAGGTACCAACTGAGGTACCAACAGCAATTCCAACTGCTACACCAAGTGAGTTACCAACAGCTGTGCCAACTGCTGTACCAACTGAGGTACCAACTGAGGTACCAACCGCTACACCTACTGAGGTACCAACAGCAATTCCTACAGCTGTGCCAACTG
>JACCDO010394104.1_pt1 | contig 11253 bp, 9 predicted proteins | sample 7446101 | NCBI WGS metagenome assembly JACCDO01 (sample SAMN15323440, study PRJNA562643) | freshwater metagenome | isolation source: river surface water | place: USA:Blue River Watershed | collected 2017-08-16
AAATAAAATAATATGGATAAAATTAATAAAGCATTAAAACAATACTTTGGTTATGATAATTTAAAACCATTCCAAGAAAAAGTATTCAATCATATTAATGGCGATCTTTTAATATTAAGTCCAACTGGTTCAGGTAAATCATTATGTTATCAATTACCTGCTTTAGTTGATGATGGTATAACAGTTATTATTTCCCCTTTAAAATCTTTAATTGAAGACCAAGTAGGACAATTAAAACAAAGAAATATTAAAGTTGATTTCATTAATAGTGACTTTAATAAAAAAGATTTAGCCGATTTATATAAAAAATTAAAAAATGTTGATGGTTATCATATGTTATATGTTACACCTGAAATTATTACAACCGATTCAAAATTAATTACATTGTTAAAAGAATTACATAAAAATAATAAATTTGCCAGATTAGTTATTGATGAAGCTCATTGTGTTTCAACATGGGGTCATGATTTCAGACATAGTTATCTTAACTTAGTAACTATCAAAAAAATGTTTGATGGAATTAGGGTAATGGCATTAACTGCTACTGCTACACCAAAAGTTAAAGAAGATATTATTAAGATTCTAGAATTAGATAATCCTCATATTGAAACAAGTAGTTTTTTCCGTCCTAATTTATTTTTAAAAGTAATTAATCGAAATGATACAAATCTTTCATATTTAAGAGATTTAATTAATAAAAATTATAGTAATCAAAATGGGGTTATTTATTGTCATTCACAAATGGAAACAGAAAGAGTCGCAACTTATTTAGATAATTATATACCAACTAAACACTACCATGCAGGATTGAATTCTAATATTAGAAAATTATATCAAAAACAGTGGATTAATGGTACTGTTAAAATTATCGTAGCAACTATTGCTTTTGGTATGGGTATTGATAAACCAGATGTTAGATTTGTAATCCATTATAATCTACCATCATCTATGGAAGGATACTATCAAGAAATTGGAAGAGCTGGACGTGATGGTAATAAATCGGATTGTATATTATATTATTCATGTCAAGACAAAATTTTTTATGACAAAATGATTCGTCAAAACAAAAATTCAAATTCTTTGAATGAACATAGCTCTAATTATCAAGTAAATCTTTCAAATATTGAACAAGTTGATTTTATTAATCATAATTCAGATGATGATGAAAATGATAAAAATAAAAATAATAATAATAAAGACACTACGAAAGATAGTAAAAAAATTAAAGATGATCATTTAAGCTATCAATTAAATAAACTCAATGGGATGGTTAATTTTGTTGAAAATATTATAGATTGTAGACATTTTCAGTTATCAAATTATTTTGGAGAAAAAACAATTGAAAAATTAGACTGGTGTAATGGTTCATGTGATAACTGTCTCCGGCATAAAGGTCAAAACAATATACAAGAAAAAGATATGACCGAACATACTATCAAACTGTTAGAAATTATTCAAAATTTTTATAATTATAATCAAACAATAAAGGATAAGGATAAGGAAAATGATAATGAAAATGGAAATAATTGTAATACCGAATCTTCTTACATTAGTCGGAAAAAAATCAATGATACATATCAAAAAAATGTAACTTCATTACCAGTTAGTTATTTGATTATCGAAAGATTAATTAATCGTTTATTGAGTCTTAATTTAATCCAAGAAAACTTTATTCTTTCAGAGAAATCAGGATTATGGTTTGAAAATATTATATTAACTCATGATGGTATTAACTTTTTAAATGATATTACAAGATTTAATATAATTCTTTTTGTTCCCAATACTAAAAATTCATTATCTGATATGTTAGTTTTTGAAAATAATGAAAATACTGAAAATAATAGTGTATTTGTAGAAGATAATAATACTTTAAAGAAAAAAGTAACAAATAAAAATAAAAATATAATTTTTAATTTCGAAGAAGATTGTGGTAAAAAATCATTTAATCAGGAACTTCTAGATGAATCTTTACAAGAAAAATATAATTTAACAAATCTTCCATTATTTAATCAATTAATTCAATATAGAAGTGATGAATCAAAAAGACGTAAAATAGCTCCTTATAGAGTTATGACTAATCAAACTATTGAAGAAATTGTTAAATTAAAACCTAAAACAGAGATTGAACTTAAAAATATCAGCGGTATTGGCGAAGCTAAATTTAGAGAATATGGTAAAGATATTATCAAACTAGTTAGTAATTCTTTATAAAAATAATTTTAAGCGTTTGGTTTTATAATAAAAAAACTGTTAATAATTATAAATTATTAATTTTGTATTTAGATATGTTTAATTGGAACGATTCATATATTCTACCTTTTATTCTAGGATTTATTGCGATTGGATTATTTTATTTCGATCAGAAACAAAAAAAAGAAAATCCAGATAAAATGTCTTATCTGAAAGTATTTACTTTAGTAACTGGTTTAATTTTTAGTTATAGTTATTTTGTTGATTCAACTCAAGTTACTTATATGAAAAGTACATTATCAACTGTTGCTGATGTAGTCAGTAAAGTAAGTGAACCAGCTGTTATTGAAACTATATCATCACAAATTCCTTCTCCCCCGATAGTAGCTAACACTTTATCTGGTATTTATGGTAATCTTAAAATTAAAGAAGGTCCCCCCAATTTCTAAATTAATTTTTCTTTAATTTTTCTTTAATTTTTAATTTTTGGTAAAATATCTTTATTTTATATCTAAATAAAATAATAAGAATAATGAAAGTAGAATATCCATTACAATTATTTCAAAATTTTAATAAAAGAATATGGTCCAATAAAAACTTTTCATACTTTATTGTTGCCTTAGTTATTGGATTTACCATTTTATTAAAATCATTTCCAGAATTATATTACAAATACATTATGAACCCAGTGTTGTTATTAGTATCTATCATGATAATTATTATAATAACAATTTATAATTTTCAACTAGGATTGATATTAACTGTATCATTAATTAGTTTATATTACCCAGCAAAATATTATCAAATTGAAGAGTTAGAAAACTTTGAAAATATATCACCGATTGATAAATCAGATAAAAATATTGTTGACGGAGATGAATCCACACAATCAGCAAATGAAAGTGAAGAGGAAGATAGTTTAGAAGAAAATATAGAAGTTAAAGAAACAACTGGGACAGAACAAGATGAAGATGAAGATGAAGATGATGAAGAAGATGAAGAAACAAGTACACAAAAACCAGAAATTAATGAAAAAAATAATACAATCAATCGTAGTAATAACTCAAATGCTAATTTAAATAAAGAACAATTTAGTAGTATTAGATTAGAAAAATTAAACCCAAGCTATTTTATAAATAAATCTTCAAATTCTTCAAATAGATCTAAAGATTCTTATGATTTTAGAGGATCTAAAGCTAGTAATAATAGAGTTTTACAAAAACCAAGTTTTAATAAAAATTCTAAAATAAAAGTAGTTGAAAAATTAACTGATGTCAAAGAAAAAAAAAATAGTAAAACCAAAAAGGATTCAGAAGCTTCTTTTCTAGGTGAAGTTAGAAATATTTTTAAAGATTTAGATACTGGAAAAAATAATATGAAAGCTAAAACAGCAATTAAAAAAATTAATGATTTAATGTATAATAAACATAAAACTGATATACAACAAATCTTAAATGAAGATGAGGAAGATGATTCTGATGATGAATCAGATGAAGAATATTTTTAATATAACTTGTAACCAATTACATATTTAATCAAAGAAATTATAAATATCTGTTTGTTTGTTACATAATACTTCTTTCAAATTTTGTATTGATTCATAAAATGAAGAATTAAAACATCCAAAAAATGAATCTGTCTTAATGTCTTCATCTTTAATATTTTTTTTTATATCCTCACCCAAATCATTTTTATTTTGAATTTTTGGTTGATTATCATTACAAACTCTATCTAGAATGATATTATTATTAGCAATTGTTGTGTTTGTTTGATTCTCTTTTTCTTTTTCTTTTTTAGATTTAATCGCATATGGATAATTCTTAATTAATTGTTGACTATTTAACTTATTATTGACTTCATTATTGGTATTATCAGTATATGCAGTATTACTAATATTAATACTAGTACGAGTATTAGTACTAGATAAAATATCTTCTTCTGATAAATTGTTAATAATATCATCAATAATATTATCTTTGTTTTCATCATTCAAAATGACCTTATTTTGTATATTTTGTTTATTTTTCTGATATTCATAAGCTCGATGAATTAAAACAGGATCATATTCCGCAGGAGGTTGTCCATAACTTAAAATATAATTAACTCTACTAATTGTAATTTGATTAATACCTTTAATGCTAGATAATTGTTCTCCTGTTTTTAATTTATAAGGATAACTTTCAATTAATTCAATTGATTTTTTAAGAAACTTTAATTTAAGAACAAGCGTTTCAGTTGAATCCTGAAATACTTTTTCAGACTCAAGATATTCCATTACATATGTAGTTTCTTCAATCAATTTATTAAATCCATCAATAATATTTTTATTCAATTGTACTGGAGTAACCATTTTAATTATTCAAAATTTGTTATTTACTTTTAAATAATAATAATTTTTTTAAATTAAAACCATTTTCAATTTTTATCAATTAGAATGTTAAGATGGAAAAATATTTAAATCATAATTTAAAAAATATTTTAAAAGAAACTTCTAATCTAGATGTTAGTTCATTAGTATTAAATAGAAAAAATAATATTTCTATTGAAAATAAATTATTAATAGATTGGATGGATAAATATTGTGTGGTATATCATCAACTAGTTCGAGAATTTAATCCAAAAAATATTAAACTCATATTAGGAAAATATCATACACATAATAAAAAAAAACATAATTTTAATAATAGTTTAGAAGATCTTTTAAAAAAATTATATACTAAATACCCTGATTTTAATAATAATTTAGAATTTGATATATTTGTATTAATGAAATTGAAAAATGCTGTTTTAAAACCAAAACCTCTATCAACCAATCTTTTAAGTGATTGGTTCAATGATTATAATCAACTTATTTATGATTCAGATGTTTCTATCCTAGAATGCTTTAAAAAATATTTATTAAAACCAAATATTAAAGATTCTTTAAGAAAAATAATTTCAGAAATTATTAACCATCTATCAGGTTGTAATAAATTTATGTCATTCAATATCCATGAAGAATTAAAACAAGGAATGAGATATAACTATGTTTATAGTGATGATATGCTTGATTTTAAAGTTCATTCTTTCATTAAAATAGATCTAGAAAATGATTATTGGAGATTTTTATATGCTAGAATGAAATCAGTATATACATTGTATAAAAAAAATATAAATATTGATCATCAAAATAAAATTAGTTTCGAAATTTATTTGTCAAATAAAATAAAAGAATTACCTAATAAAAATGGGTTTTTTGGTCCTAGAGAAATTAATTCAGGTTGTACTGATTATAATACTATTGTAATTTGGAGAAAAGAAGAACATATGAAATTAATATTACATGAATCTATACATTATTATAATCTAGATGGTAGTTTTGATTTATCACAACAAAATGATAAAATTAACCTAGAATGTCATTATCAAATCGGTGATAATAATGAAACTAGAATTTATGAAGCTTATACTGAAACCCTAGCAACATTCTTGAATTCTTTTGCTAATTCTTATCAAATATATTATTTTGAAAATAAAGACAAAGGTATCAAAAATCAACAATCATTAACTGATTTAGATTTAAATAAAATAAACAATATTCGTAAAGAGTTATGGAACCTAGAACGTAAATTTTCTCTAATTCAAATATCCAAAATATTTTTACATTTCAATCCATCATCTAATGATTTTAATGATTTTTTAATAAATTCAAAAAATGATAATAATGTATGTAAATTAAAACGTTCTAGGATGTTAAATAAGCTAGAACAAAGAACAAGTGTTTTATCTTATCATATCCTTAAAGGAGCAAATATATTCTTTGATTTAGAATTCATCAAATGGTTACCTGATATATTTAAACCTCATCCAAAATCATTATTTACTTTTTTTGATTATATTGTAACTAGAACACATGATAATAATTTTATTAAATCAGTAAATCAAGTTATTAAATATTTAAAAAGTTTGAAAACATATGATAAAAACCTTAGAATGACATTTTATGAATCGGAATTAAATATATAATTTTAATGCCATTCTAGGTTCATGTTTATTATTTCAATAAAGTTATATCTAGAAAATCCATAATTTAATATATTTATTTAGAATTATTTGACTATAAAGTAAAAAAAATCTCTATCTAAAGTAATAAAGTAATAAATATTTTTATAACTAGAAATGGATTTAGCATTTTTAAGTATTATAGCATTAGGAGTTTTAATAGTTTGTATTTTTAGTTACCCTGATAAATTTATCCCAAAATCAATCGAAAATATGAATACTGAAGAAATTATTACTGATTTTGAAAAAATTATACAAAGGGAAAATAATAATTCAAATGGAATGAATGAAAAATTTTCAAATAAACCATTAGGGCAAACAGAATTCTCTAAAGGTGTTGGTTGGGGGATGCACGCACATTCACCATTATATCAATTAAAAACACATCCTAGAGAGCCAGTCTTTTATAATAAACCATTATATAGATTACCATATAGATTTCCAGAAACTTACACATCTACATATCCTGTTTTACATCAATCATTATACAAAAATTAAAATTTAACGTTATTTATCCTTTATATTGTGTCTTTAATTTTTGTCTTTAATTTTTTGATAAATCATGCTTTATTTATTTTTTTCATCTATCAAAAATAAAAAAAAATATCAAATAACAATAAATGGAATATTTATTTTCATATGGTTCTAATAATCCTGAACAACTAGCAACTAGATTAAAAAAAGATAAAATAGATGTTGTTATTCCAGCATATTATCCTAATCATAAATTAGCTTTTGGTTCATGGTCTAAAAATTGGATTGGTGGTGTTGCTACAATGGTACCAATATCAACCATACCTCAATTTAATTCTTCTTCACTAAATGACTTAAATAATAATACTATTATTAGTTCTAATTCTAGTGTTAATAATAATGTTTCTCAAAAAAGTAAAAAAATATTAAATAGTAAGTTAATAAATAAAAGTAAAACTAAAAGTAACCTTAAAAGTAAAGGTAAAACTATAAGTAAAACTAAAAAATCTTCAAAATCTTCATTAAATGAAGACATATTAAATAATTTAAGTATACATGAAAATACATTTGGATATTTAACATTATTATCAAAAGAAGATTTTATTAAACTTGATGTTTTTGAAGCTGTTAAATATGGAAAATACACTAGAGAAAAAATAGAAGTAATTACAAATTCTGGAAGCAAGGTCATCGCACATGCTTATTTTCTTACACCTAAAGCAATTGATTGGGTTGGATCACCTTCGCAATCATATCTAGAAGCTATATATAAGACACAATCGGTATTCTGGAGTGATAAATTTAAAGTAATACCAATTGTCAAAGCTGATGATAAACAAGTTTTTGAAGAATGGACACCCGATATTTATAAACTAGGAACTAAAATATCAAAAATTGTAAAAAACAGTTTACTTGATAGAAAAGACCAACTTGTTACTCTAGGTAAATTAGACATTCTAGGTTTATTAGATTTAAATAGTCTTAAAAAAAAATATAATAAAGAATCAAAGAAAATATCAATTGATATGAACCTAGAAATAGTTAATAGAGGATATTTACCATTCAAAACTAATATTCAAAATGATATTGAGAAACTTCTTTCATAAAAAAATTTTAAATTATATAAATTTTAATATTTTCATATTTTAATATTTTAATATTTAATATTGGTATATCTTTATTAAAACCCAATACCGAAATTTATTTTATTTTTATGTCTTTGGAGTTTAATCATTTTATTTCTTTCTATAAAATTCTTTGATTTAGAAACTGAAAGACTATTAGATGGAGAATTATTGGAGGAATTATTAAGAGAATTATTAACAGAATTAGTCACTGAATTAGTCACTGAATTAGTCACTGAATTAGAAGCAGATAATGAGTCTGATTTCAGAGTACTTAATGGAAGATATTGTTTAATATGATTAACCACCTTTGCTACTGTCAAACCATTTAATTGATTTTCATCAACATTATTAATTTCTGGATCGTCAGGAACATAATAATTCCATAAATTTTTAACTTCACTAGAATTCATCAAGTCAAATTTAATCACATGATCTATTCTTCCTGGACGAATTAAAGCTCCATTATTAAAATCTGCTATTTTTTTATAATTATTTGATGTAAACCAAAAGATTATCTCACCTTCCGCTCTGTCGAGAATAGTTAACCATGCTGATAAACTAGGATATTTATTATCTTTAGACATGGAACCTTTCTCATCTATATGCATATCCCATTCATCAACTAAAACAAATCCAGATTTAATTTGTTCAAACATAAATCCTAGATCATAATCATCTAATCCTTTAGGGTTAATTATATAAATTGGTTTTTGGTAGTCTTTCCAAATATATGAAGCAATTTGATATAGTAATTCAGACTTACCTGTTCCAGGAGGACCATAAATTAGAAAAGCCTGTTTGTAAGGTTGATTTAGTTTTTTATAATGAGCTTTAAGTTCTGGATTAAAGAAATTAATAACTGCATTCCATGCTTTTTCTTTTTCAGGATTCCCAAAACACATCTTAATTGAAGGGTCTTTACGGCTTGGAATAGTAAATCTATTATCTTCTCCAATATAATCACGTGTATTTTTATAAACTGAAATTTTACTAGCTTCAATATTTTCATAATATTGATCACGTACATCTTCTAGAAAATTCTTCCAATTAATTTTTTTGATCGAATATAAAGTTATATCTTTAGAAATAATTGGTTGATAAACAATAGCAGCATTTGAAACTTTTGGGTAGGGAGCATATACTAAAATATAACTATTTTTATACTTAGCAATTAACCAACCAGCAGGGATTTCATAAATTTGGGATCTTTCTTGATTTTTACTGCTATCATCCCACCATACAGAAGAACTGTTATTAATAACTTTAGTTATACTATCATATGAATATACAGTATTTTTGATTAAATATAATGACAACCATTCAACCGTATCTTGACCAGATGTTTGTTGCTCCCATGTGTGAGAATATACAAATATACTCTTTATCCATTCATACCAGTTACTTGCTGAAAGTAAACTTGATGTAATCGGTCCAAGGATAGACATCATCAGCCATCCTTTTAATTCTTGAGGAATAATTATATAATTAAAGCCATAATTTACTAAATTATATAACACATATGATAAAATTATAGGGATAAAAATATTAAATATAAATTTTAAATTTTCTAATGCTTTATTCATATTCAAATTAAGATTTGATTAAATATACTAATTATATATTAATTGAAATTCAATTTTTAATTAATTAGCCTTTAATAACAATATTGATATAAAAAGTACAGCAATTATAAATTGAGATATGACAATTAATTTTAAAACTCTTGATTTGGGTATGATATCCCCAAAAGAACCTGTAAACATCGTTGTAATTGTGAAATAAATCATATCAAAATATTTTACAAACGATCCAATTAGCCCAGATTTACCATTTTTATCTTCATGTAAAATTTTTTCAACTTTGTTATTTAATATAACATTTTTATTATCATTTTCATTTTCTTCATTTTCTTCATTATTTTCATTAGTAAATTTTTTTCCATCTATCAACCAATAAAAAGAATCTTTATCATAATTGTGTATTGAATAATATAATAAAGCATATGATAAAATAAATGTTGCTAGAAGTAGGAGAACTTTTTTCATTTTAACATGAAATAGTGCCCCCCTTTCTATGACTCTTTTTGCTAACAAAATAGTACTTGTCCATAAAAATAATACTATAAAACTGGCAACTCCTATAAAAGCTTTTTTATTTTTTCTAGGTAAATCTATTAACAATACAAATAATATTATTTGTAAATTAAAACTTATTAATAATTTTGTACTTATCAGAAAATGATATATCCAATGCTTTAAAAATTCTAAACCACTTTTGAATTTCATTTTATATCTTAAATATATTATAACATATATTTTCTAGGTTACTATTTTATAAAAAATATTTTCATATATTTTTAATTTATTTTCATTTATTTTCATTTATTTTCATTTATTTTGTAAAAATAAATAATGTCTAGTAAAAGTATAAATAAAGTATAAATAACAATAATTAGTAAAGAAAACTATTATTATTATAACAACAATGACTAACGAATCAATCTTTATATTTAGACGTGATTTAAGATTAGATGACAATACTGCCTTAATTAAAGCATGTCAAGAATCATCTAAAGTGTATCCAATTTTTATTACAAATCCTTTACAAGTTGGTAATCAAAATTCATATCGTAGCCAAAATTCAATCCAATTTTTACATGAATCTCTTCTAGATTTACAAGAATCCTCAAATAATAAAATAACTATTTTACATGGTGATAATACCCAAGTCATAGAACATATTATTGAAAATTTAAATGAAAGTAAAACTAAAACTAAAAATAAAACTAACAAAATATCAAAAGTTTATTGTAATCAAGATTATACACCTTATGCCAAAAAAAGAGATGAAGAACTAAAAGAATTATTATCTAAGTATGACATTGAACTATGTTTATTTCAAGATTATACCTTAACTCCAATTGATTCTATTTTAACTGATTCTGGTACACCATATACCAAATATACACCATATAAAAATAAAGCAATCAAAATAAAAGTCCCTGAACCTGTTTCATTTACAAAAACTTTAAAAGATAAATTATTTAAAATTAAAACCAGTAAGTACGAAGATGACTTGGATATTTTTTTAAAATATTATAACCCTAACCCACATATAAATGTTCACGGAGGTCGTGCTCTAGGTTTACAAATTATTAAAAATTCTAAAAACTTTGTTGATTATGTTAAAAATCGTAATACTTTAACTTATAAAACTACTTTCCTTAGCGCATATATTAAATTCGGATGTGTTTCTTTAAGAGAAGTATATCATGGATTTCATAAGAACTTACCAAGTGATAGTGCTTTTTTTAATGAATTATACTGGCATGATTTTTATGCTCAAGCCATTTATCATTATCCAAAAGTACTTGAAGGAAAATCAATGGATGAAAGATTTGATAAAATTAAATGGTCTGGTA